>Ga0209467_1000219_pt1 | contig 101606 bp, 93 predicted proteins | sample Higcelwee11metaG_FD_187175 | JGI IMG/M metagenome (GOLD analysis project Ga0209467, IMG submission 187175) | Freshwater pond sediment microbial communities from the University of Edinburgh, under environmental carbon perturbations - High... | ecosystem: Environmental > Aquatic > Freshwater >...
ATCGAAATCGTTAATGATTTCGTAGCAAAAACAAAAACATCTACGGGGTTGAAGGTTTTTACGTCTATCCTTGATAAAAATTTTAAAACTGGTCGTAAAGTAGCGGACGATTTTAAAAAAAATATGAGAATTCAGTTTGATGAATATTTACCGCAATGGAACTATGTTGCTCTTCCTACGGCAATTAGCATTTAGGATGTTATTAAATCCGCATTCCTAAGCGCTATGGCACCTTTGCACTGGAGTTGGGAAAACATCTCAAGGATCCCTATGCGTTGTGGTATGCGCAAAAGATACTCGGCAAACTGGATAACGCTCCATTTCCTCCAAAACCACCAGACGATCTGCCCATTGCGTGGATTTTCACAGATGTTGGAATTGTCACAATGCATACGGACCTTATTGATGCGACCAGAAACCTGATGATCGCTTTCCGCTCTTCACCATACGGTGCCTTCAACCACATGCATAGAGACCAGAACAGCTTTAACCTCAATTATGGCGGCGAACCAATCTTTAGAGGCTCGGGTCATTATATTAGCTACGGAGACGATCATTACAAGGAATGGTACAATCATACCCGGGGACACAATTCGATCATGATCGACGGCAAAGGGCAGATGCGTGGATCCGAGGGCTTCGGCCGGATCATTGATTATAAACATTCCACTGCGTCCACCTACTGCGTGGGTGACGCTTCCCATGCTTACGGGGATGACATTGACCTGCGCATCTTCCGCCGCCATCTATTGTTTTTACGTCCGGGTGTTCTGCTGGTTTATGATGAACTGGAGGCAGGGCACAAGGCCCAATGGGAATGGATGCTGCACAGCCCGAACAAACTGACCATTGCCAACAAAGTACTGATGAGCGGGAATAAGAAAGCAAAAACACGGGTGGATTTTTTCGCTTCGTCTCAGTTGGCCATGAACAGTCACACCCGCTATGATCCGCCGCCGGTCAACTGGCGAAAGAAAAAAAATAGTAAAGGTAAAATCATTGAATATCCTGATCACTGGCACTTTTCCGCTGTATCTGCCGTGCCTCAGGAAAAACTGCGTATTCTGGCCGTCATCCAGGTACAGCCCGAGAATAGCCCTACGCCAATGGACACGCCGCAAATGCAGGGCGATATCCTTTCCTTTGCCGGAAAACAAGTTCAGGTTGTATTGAATACTGACCGTCCTGCGTGGATTCATCTGCGATAAATCGGTATGAAGCACAGCGCTTGTATAACGTTCTTTAAATTGTGTTTTGTTGGGGCTTGTTGTGCTATGTGAAGGGAGTACTTGGGCAGATAAAATAAAGCGCCTTTTGTATATTTTAGGTACAATTTTAAATATTGAGAAAAAATGATCAAACGATTTGCATTTAATGCTGGTACTGGAGTTTTTTTACAGCTCACAGCAGCGATTATTGGCTTTATCTTACTTCCTTATGCAATGACTCGATTAGGAAGGCAACAGTACGGTATATACCAAATAGCCAATTCAACTTGTGCTTTTATGGTATTTCTTCAATTAGGCATGGGACCAACATTAATACGCTTTTGTTCAAAAGCAATTGCAAAAAATGACACAGAAGAAATCAAAAAAATCTGTAGCAGTGCTTATTTTATCATATCTATTTTAGGGTTTGTTGTTTTAAGCATCGGCTTTAGTCTTATACCTATATTTATTAGTTTTTATAATATTCCGGCATTATTAATCCAAGATTCTAAAGTGTTACTTATTTATATGCTTTTTTCTTTAGTAATCAATTTTACTACTCTAATACCACAAGGTATCCTTACAGGTGCAAACAGGATTGATATTATAAACTATACTGCTATAGTCAATCGCGTTTTGGTGTTGTTTGGTGTTGTATTTTTTTTTGAATTTTTGTCTCCTTCATTATCATATTATGGTCTTGCGATTTTATTATCATATTTAGTGCAGCTCGGACTATTGATATATATGAGTGTTAGGATTGTCGGCTTTTCTTCCATGTTTCACTGGAAGAGTATTCGCATTGATTATGTAAAACAAATTGTCAGTTTTGGGTCTTTAAGTTTTATTAATGCCATTAGCGGCGCATTCACATGGCAAAGCCCAGTTTTGATATGTGGTAAAATTTTGGGGGAAGAAGCCGCTGCGGCATTTGCGCCGGCACAATTAGTCAGCCAGACGCTTCAATCTTTGATGGGTAAAATTTCTTCCCCTATTGTTCCTTATGCGAGTAGAAATTTAATAGAGGACGGTGGTGAAAAAATTAAGTCTTGGGCGTTTAATATCAGCATCATTTTAGCGATAATTGGATTTAGTCTCGGGCTGCCATTTATGATATGTGGTCCAGAACTCGTTAATTTTTGGTTAGGCCAGGAGCTTATTTGGACGTGGAAAATTATTGCTGTCATGGTAATAGGCACTACGATATCACAAATACAAGCGGTAAATTATTTTCTGGCGCTTGGTGGTGGAGATATTCGTCCAACAGTTTACAGTCAGGCTGTAATGGCTTTTGTTGTTAGTACAGGTATCTATATTGGTACGGCCCATTTTAATTGGAGCTTACTGGGCGTGGCATTGTATTTTATTCTTTGTATTATATTGCGTAACACCTTTTACTTAGCTTACGCTTATTCAAATCAGTTTTCTTATAGGTACAGTTCTTATTTATTTAATGTATATCTAATTCCAGCCCTATTCGCCTTTTTCAGTGTCTTCATTGGATATTCTATAAAAATGTTTTTATCTCCAGTTAATATCTTTTACACAGGCTGTTATATCCTGCTTGTAAATGGCCTTTACGCGTTAGCTGGGTGGTATGTCATCATCCCGGGCCATGTTAAGTTGATTGTCAGTGAAAAAGTAAGGAAATGGAAATGGCGAATGTAATACAAGAAGTTGTGGCGCATAATTGGTGTAAGGGCTGTGGTCTTTGTGTTGCCGTATGCCCTCAAAATCGGCTAGAGATGAGATGGAATTCATATGGTTGTTATCAGCCATTTGAGTTGGATAAAGATTGTTTGGCAAAGTGTTCATTGTGCTATGATGTTTGCCCGGCCCATGGAAACAATGCAAATGAAAGTGAATTAGGAAAAGATGAGTATGGCTTAATTGAAGGTATTAACTATTCAAAAGAAATGGGGTATTGGCTGAATACCTATGTCGGTTATTATGGAGAGCAGAGGCTTAAAAGTGCATCAGGCGGGCTGGCAACATATTTTTTAGAAAAATTACTCAAACAAAAACTTGTTGATGGCATCATAACGGTCAAAAAAACTGAAAATAGAGAAAAATTGTTTTCATTTACCACTTGTCATACGGTTTCAGAATTAAAACAATGTGCCCGGTCAGCGTATTATCCTGTAGAAATTGGAACAATATTAAGAGAAGTTTTATCTCAAACCAATAAAAAATATGCAATCATGGGTTTACCCTGTGTATGCAAAGGGGTGCGTTTAGCTCAGAAACGAATTCCAAAATTAAAAAGTCGATTCCCTTATGTATTGGGTCTTGTTTGTGGACGGCAATGTTCAAAGTATTTTGCCGAATTCGTTTGCGCATTGGGAGGAGGAGATCCCTACAAACTTCAAGAAATTAGCTTTAGAGATAAAGATCTTGATCAACCGGCAAACAACCTTCTAATGAGATTTAGCTGGAATTCCGACGGATCTGTTGCAAGTGGAAAAAAATTATGGTGGGATGGAATAGGCTCAGCATTTACTAAGGGTTTTTTTCAACCCAACAGTTGTTTTTTTTGCGATGATGTTTTTGCAGAGTGTGCTGATGCAGTATTTATGGATGCTTGGCTGTCTGAATATGTGGATGATCCGAAAGGGAATAGTTTGGTGATCACTCGGAACCAAGAACTTAATATGCTTTTAAGAAATAATGTTGATGATATCTGTATTGAGGACATTGAAAGTAATAAAGTTGTTCAGAGCCAAAGGGGTGTGCTATATAAAAAAAGAGTGCGTCGACTATCTAAAAAGAATGTGCCTATTTTACGATCTGAAATTATAGTGAAGGCTTCACTGGTACAGCATGGCATAAATTGTCTGAGAAAAGAATTAGCTTGCAAATCAATTTCAAGTTGGCATCAATCAAAAAATTGTGCTGATCTTCATAAAAGATGTATATACGCAATGATAACACTAAAGATTCTTCAAAAACTTCATAGACTTATAGACTAACGCTGTTTTTTCAAGCGAACATAAATGTGTATTTATATGAAATATCAATTAGTTACCATCTAATGCATCAATGGGACGAAATAAAAAAATCATCAAGTATGGTGCTGTTAGCGCTTAAAATTGTTTTTTACCAGTGAGGGACGAGATATATGAAAATAGGGGTTGTTACATTTCAGAATAGCAACAACTACGGTGCGTTGTTACAAGCATACGCTTTAACAAAATATCTGCAAAATAAAGGGCATAATGTTTTTATTTTAGACTATATTTCTGCCCCCCCAAAAAAAGATAGCTCCCCTCAGTCCTTGGTCAAAAAGATATTCAATTTTGAAATAGTCTATGCCAAAATTTGTAGAGAAATTTCAAAAAAACGTATTGTAAAATTTAAGACTTTGTTTAGTGACTTTCGAAATAAAAGACTACCGATTTCTGAAAATCAATATCGCTTTGAAGATTTAGTGACTGATTTCCCTAAAGCTGATGCTTATATAACAGGAAGCGATCAAGTCTGGAACACTGATTTTACTTCATGCTCCATGGGCTATCTTTTAGATTTTCTTCCCAAGGAGACAAAAAGAGTATCTTATGCAGCAAGTTTTGGCAGAGATAAACTTGATGAAAAGTTCAAAACAACTTTTCAAGAAGCCCTTCACAAGTTTTCTGCAATTTCCGTAAGAGAAAACAGTGGGGTCGTAATAGTCAATAATTTAGTTAACAAGAATGCAACGCATGTCTTGGACCCGACATTTTTATTATCGGATTATTCCGAAATAATAGACTATAGCATTGTACCTGATGAACCGTATATATTTGTATATAGGCTTAATCAAAATTTAGAGTTAACAAAATGGACTTCTGAGGTGATCAAAGAAGCGTCTATAATCAAACAGTTGCCTGTCTATAGCACATCGTCAAATTCTATCTTTAAACATAAGGAAGTTGGTAAGCAACTTATTCCCACTCCTGGGCAGCTTTTGGGACTGATTGAAAAATCAGATTTGTTTATTACTAATTCTTTTCATGGCACTGTATTTTCAATAATTTTAAAAAAAACAGTTGTAGCAACCGCTCGCGATTCATTCCCGGATAAACAAAATCTTAGGATTGTAGAATTACTTGAAAAGGTAAAGCTTGATAATAGATTCCTAAAGGCATTTGCTCCTCATGAGCGTGTGAATGAGGTTATAAATAATGATTGTAATTTCAAATATACTGATCAACTTCTTGAAGATGATCGAAAAAAATCTAAGCTGTTTATAACAAATGCCTTACATGAAAATTAATACGCCTTAAATAAACGCAATTAAGCCCAAAGAGATTTCGAATGATCAGCATAGTTATTCCTCTGTATAACAAGCAGTATTCTTTCAAACGGACAGTTGAGTCTGTTATTAACCAAACTTTTTCCGATTGGGAACTGATTATTGTCAATGATGGTTCTACAGATGGCAGCGGTGAATTAGCTCAAGAATTTCTTGAAATAGATCATCGCATTCGTCTAATTAATCAAACCAATGCAGGTGTCTCCGTAGCCAGGAATAAAGGAATAGATGCGGCTATGTCAAACATGGTTGCTTTTCTTGATGCAGATGACTGTTGGTTGCCTGACCATCTTATGTGCATAGTGAGTCTCTATCAATTGTATCCCAACTTTTCATGGTTTAGTACGTTTTCACATAATGTAAAAAATGATACAGATAGAAAAAACATTATTCAAAATAATCATATTTTAGAGATTAGTGAGATAAAAAATTGTAGTTGTATTGTTGACTTTTTCCGCCAATCCTTATCTCCTTCGTATAATAGCGGACGAATAAATTCCTCTACTGTGATGATCAACAAAGATCGTATCGTAAGCGTTGGAGGATACCCGGAAGGTATCGTAATTCACGAAGACTTAGACTTTTTTTTTCGTCTTGCCATGCAGGAACGTGTGGTTCTTTTGCCACTTAATAAGGTCTTACGTAATCTTGATACTGAAGAAAGGGCGGTATTTAGAAAGCCAACTTATCCACTTGCACCTTTTTGTACGAACTTTTGGGATAGTCTTTCTGTTACTTTTAATAATGATGAACAGCTATATTGGGCCAAACAATATGTAATTTTCAATATACTTTCCTATGCTAAAGCACAGCGTATGGGCGGAAATAAATATGAAGCAAAACGTTGCTTAAACAAGTGTCGTAATCAAGTAGAAGTTCCTATAACAAAAAAGATGTACAAACAAACAATCGTTTACCAAATACTGCCTATTTGGTTAATAAAAATAATACATCGAATTCAAAAAACATTTAAGTTATTTCTAAATCAAAATAATGAGGATATAAATGCTGAAATCATTATTTAACAGATCATTCCTCTTATTGTTGCCTCTACTTTCGGCTTTCAGCATAATTTACGCCCCATTTAAAGTCAATATTCTTCTGTTGGCCGGAATCATATTCGGTATACTTATTGTGGGGATTTTGAACTATGGAAATAAATATTACAATGGGCATTTTATCCCCGTTTTTATTTTTATTATGTTCAGTATGGTTTTATTATCTCATTTTATAATTGAAATCACCGGAAATTATTTTATAGATGAGATGATGCTTATCCCTTTCTTCGCGTGTGCTGTTTTTTCTACTGCTGAATGGCCGTTGGAAATTTTTTCTAAAATAAACAATAAACTGTTTTGGAGTTTTCTATTCTTTTTTTTCACTGCTGGAATAGTATCTACAATAATCAATCAGGTTCCCCTTAATATTTCAATTAAGGGAGGTCTTCTCATATCTAAGCCAATTATAGTGTTTGTTATTTTCATGTTATTTTCCTTTACCCCTTACTCCAAGATTAAATTCCATAGGCTTCTAAATATGTTTTGTATTGGATTATGCTTGGCAGCCATTATGTGGAGTCTGATTTTTGAGGTTATTTTATCTTTTAATCCTGCTCCTGGTAGAGGTATGGTTTATGAAGAATTTATTGGTTTGCCAGTATTTCGATCCTTTTTTAAACACCCGGTCTCTTATAGTTCGGTAATGATTCCTGTGTGCAATTATTTTTTTTCACTTTTCCTGTATACAAGAAAAAAAAATAATTTTCTATTTTTCGCCATCGCTTCACTTGGGCTTCTATCTACAGTAAGAGCTAAAGTTATCATAATGCTGCCTTTGACATGCACCGTTATTTGGTTTTTTTATAGTGTGCAAGAAAACAAAAATAATATTAACAGGTTGTCAATAAAAAAAATTGTTATTATTGGGCTTGGAATTATACTGCTAACGTCTGCCGCATATACGACACGCGGTAAACTACTAACTTATTCTGCTACAAAGAATGTCAGAAAAGAAATGTTTCTGACAGCATTTAACGTGAGTAAAAATAATTATTGGCTTGGGGCAGGTTTTGGCCGTTATGGAAGCGCTGTAAGCACACGGAACTATAGCCCTGAGTATTATAAATACGGATTAAATACGCTTTACGGTGCCTCACCGAAATTTTCAGGTTTTATTGTTGATCAGTGGTGGGCGTGGTATATTGGGGAATCTGGAGTTATCGGTATGCTCTGTTTTTTGGTCGTGTTGTACCAGATTTTCAAAAAATTACTGAGTATTGCAAGAATAAATCATATAGTGGATAAAAAACTTTCTATATTAGCATACACCTCTATCGGAGGCCTTATTTACGGGGTAGGTAGCGGATTTGCGACAGGGGCACTTGTCGGTGGTTCGCCCTCCTTTTTGATTATGGGGCTATCCGCCTTAACCATTAATATAGCAGCCGTCACTAAACGCGCGATTTGAAAACGCGCGATTTGAATTTTGGATAATATGAATCAATTCTGTCCTGAAATAATCAAAGATTCTTTTTACATCAAAAAAGCGATTATGATATTTTAAATACAGTTTTTGTTGACATTGGGCAAACCCATATGTAACATTTTGAATTTATTGAGTCTAAGTTTGTTTGACAAATTTTCACCCCTAATAAAATAAGGGTGTTATGGATTATCTGCCCAATGTCGGTTTTTGCAGTTTAAAAAGGTTCAATAGAATCAGGTGAAAATAATGAATTTGGATAACCATCAAGGAAAAGTGCTTATTGTTACGCCCCACCTGCAAGGATTAGGTGGGGTGGCGAATTATTACAAATCTATTTTACCTTTTCTTCTGAAAAAAGAGCATCTTTCAATTGGCCATTTTGTAGTCGGTTCAGTGAGAAGTAAAAACAAATTTCTCCACCCATTAACTGACCAGATCAACTTCTACCGAAAAATACAGGGCGGTTACGAAATAGTTCATGTAAACCCTTCGTTAAATTTTAAAAGCTTTATCCGTGATGGGTTGTTTATCCGACAGGCAAAAAAGAATGGCATACCTGTTATTGTTTTCTTTCGTGGCTGGGATAAAAAATTCGCTCAACGGGTTCAATCATTTCTGTTAATTTTATTTCGATTCTTTTATGGGAAATCAGATGCGTTTATCGTGTTGGCTTCCGAGTTTAAGAATAAACTACGCAAATGGGGGATAAAAGCACCTATATATCTCCAGACTACGACGGTTGATCACAACTTGCTTGATGGATTCGATATAGAAATAAAAGTACAAAACCTACTTGAAAGAAAAAAAACACGTATCTTGTATCTCGCGCGACTTGAGAGGGACAAGGGGGTATTTGAAATAATTGAAGCAATAAGGATTTTAAGGGAAAGACAAATCCATGTTGATCTATCCATTGCCGGTGATGGGACGGTTCGTCAAGAGATAGAAAATTATGTTCAGGGCGTAGATCTATTAACTGGGAGTATAAAATTTCTGGGATATGTCCGTGGGCAAGAGAAAGCTGACACGTTTACCGACCATGATATTTATTGCTTGCCTTCTTACGGAGAAGGACTGCCCAACTCGGTATTAGAAGCGCTTGCTTTTGGGATGCCAGTTATAACCTGTTCTGTCGGAGGATTGGCAGATATATTTCACGATGGAAAAATGGGAGCATTTGTTCCTCCACGGGAGCCTAAAGCCATTGCTGATAAAATTGAGCAATTTGTATTAGATCGACAGAAAATGGCGGCCACAGCACGATATAATTTCCAGTATGCTAAGAGATTCTTAGCGCCCAATGTTGCTGATAGTTTATCGAAAATTTACAGAGAGACGCTCAATATTGATAAGAATTCAGAAAAGTCTATAAAATGATTAAAGACGGTTATATGTTAACTCTATCCGAAATTTCAAATAGTGGTGCATGCGTAGGTTGTGGTGCATGCATTGGGGTTTGTAAAGATAATGCGATAGAAATCCAGCAGGATCAAGAAACAGGTTTGTTTTTTCCCATCTTTGACCAAACCAAATGCAGTCAATGTGGTATTTGCATAAAGGTTTGCCCTGCTGTAAATTGGTCTAATGGTATTCCTACTACTAAAGATCTCTATGCATGTGGAAATAATGCCAAAGCATATTCAACTTTTGCCATCGACAAAGAGCATCGAAGGAGCGCTGCCTCCGGTGGATTTGTGACAGCTTTTTTAGGTACTCTTTTAAAGAATGGGCAGATTGACGGAGCCGTTGTGTCCCGACGTATTCAGGGAGACCCGCTCCGTTCGGAGGTAATTCTTGCAAAAACCTATGAAGAAATTGTGTCTTGCAAAGGATCAATCTATTCACCTGTTTGTTTTGATACGGCATTTAAACAGTTAAGAGAAGTTTCCCAACATGAACGTTGGGCTGTCGTAGGCCTGCCCTGCCATATACAGGCGTTGGCTCTGATGATGAAACAATTACCAAACTTACGAAAAAAAGTATGCCTTTCAATTTCACTGGTATGCGGACATTTCCCGACTCATAGGGCTTATGAATACACGTTTAAACATATCGGGATTAAAAAAAATGAGGTCAAAAATATTTATAATCGAGGAGACGGATGGCCGGGCAATTTCCGAATAGAGTTAAAAGATAGTTGCGTAAAGAGAGTACCTCATGGAGATGATTTAAGTTGGGGGATGGTATTTGCTTCCCCTTTGTTCATGCCGAAAGCTTGTCATATATGCCCGGATCCTGGAGGACACGCTGCCGATATTCAGGTTTGCGACGCATGGCTTCCTAAGTTTAGTGAAAATAACGATGGGGTTAATCTGGTGTTGGCAAAAACAGATATCGGCAAAGAATTTTTACAAAAGGTTTCAGACTCAGGAGCATTCTCACTCTCGCATTGCTCGGTAGACGATTTTATATTGGCTAACAAGCGAGTATTTATTGCAAAGACAAGGAACCATGCAGTTGCTGTAAAATATTTGTTTGGCAATAAAGCAAAGTTTTTACATAAAAACATTATTGATATTGATGCGACCCTAAGTCGATTTGTACGTCTTCGGCTCAGGTTTTACTATTTACACTTAAAAATCGCGTTATGGCTTAAACTTGACCGAATCGCAGGCATGTTGCCTAAAGCATTTCTTTTTTACTGGAAAGCTGCGAGTTTATTAAAAAGATGAAAAGCATATTGATTGTACAAAATTATAATGCAAACAAAGGTGATAGTTCAGTTGTTGTTGCGATGCTGTCTTCGTTAAGGACTATGCCCGAATCAAAAGATATATCTTTTGCCACAACCAGTTACGATCCCAAAAAGGCCATGGAAGAGTATGGTGTTGACGCAGCTGACTTTGCTTTCAATTTACGTGAAATGAAATTACGAAAAGGATTCCCACGGGCAGGGTCCTTTATTTGTGAGGGACTCTGGGTTATATATGGATTCATTTGGGCGGTTTGCAGGCGTTTCTGGAACATCAGTTTACCAGTTCCTTTTTTTAAGAAAAAAACGATGCAGTTATATGAAGAGGCTGATATTGTTGTGTTGCCGGGAGGGCATTTTCTTACAAATTTTAATGGGTTAGGGATGACGTTTTCCCACTTTTTTGCCATGATGATTGCTTTTGCCATGGGAAAGCCAACCATGATTTATGCCCAAACCATAGGCCCTTTTTTCGGAAAGTTTAAAATACCTGTGCGGGCTATGACAAGTTTTATTGTTCAGAATGTCGACGTCGTAACCCTGAGAGAAATAGGAGGCCTTCGATACTGCAAAAACGCACGAAATGTAGAGCTTACGGCTGAGACAGTTTTTGCTTTGGATACGGATAAAAGCCTCATAAAAAATATTAAAGAATTTGATCTAATCGGCAAAAAAAATAGAAGTTTGGTCGGGATGACCATCCATCACATTTATTACAAGCATTATTTTTCAAGAGAAAAGTATATCGCAATAATGTCCGATATTATGAAGCAAATAGTACAGAAATTTAATGCGTTTATTGTGATCATCCCTATGGAAGAGGCCATTCATAATGGTGGTGACAGACCCTTGGCGAAGGAGATGATAGAAAAATCAGGTCAGGCGGATAATATATATATTTTAAAAGAGGAACTTGCTTCACATCAGACGGCTGCCGTAATTGCCAATATGGATATGTTTATTGGAACCAAAACCCACTCTATCGTGTACGGCTTGAAAGGGATAGTGCCTACCATTTCCATTTCCTACCAGGATAAATCCAATCAATTCATGAAAATGTTTGGTGTAAATGAAAATGCAATTGATATGAAAGACTTAGAAGTTGATGCATTCATGAAAATTTTTGAAAGAGTTTACAACTCAAAAGAATTATATCGAACCAAACAGGCTGAAGCACTGCCAAATGTCCGGCAGATTGCAGAACGGAATAATGAAATTCTTCTTGGATTACTGAAAAAATGATGCCAAAAGCCAAATGGATTGCTCACAGGGCATCTGTAATGCCGTTTGAGGAATATGTGTATCGTTTTAATAGTTTAATATCAGGTATATTCAATTTTTTTTTATTAAAATCAGGCAACAAATTTTTACCCTGTACCAGCCTTCCTGGAAAACATATTTTACGGAACTCAATTTTTAGTGATGTGCTAAACAATGGTATCAGTAAAATACTTCCGGTAAAATATAAAAATAAATGTATTTCAGAGGCTGATCAAATAGTTCAAAACAGGTTCTCATTTTTTGATTTGGAAAATTATTATCTTGGTAGCACGATAAACTGGAACTTTGATTATAAGAATAAAAAGGCGTTCCCTTTACGATATTCTTTTTTCGGTCATCATTCATTTAACAACGGGGGCGATATAAAATATGCATTTGAAATTAATAAGCATCAGGAATTAGTCCGATTATCTGAGGCCTATGGTCTGACTGGAGATGCGGTTTATGCCATTAAAGTTGTGGAAAATATTCAGAGTTGGGTGCAGCAATGCCCATATATGAATAGTGTTAATTGGGCGTCCCCTACGGTGATGGCTTATCGCTTAGTCAGCTGGACCATTTCTTTTGAAATACTGAGGTCACATTACACATTTTCTGATGCTTTTCTAAAACAATGGGCACAAGTTGTTTATCAACATATTCGTTTGATCAGAAAGGGCTATTCAAAATTCAGTTCAGCGGGGAATCATCTTATTTCAGAAGCCGCCGGTGTCTTTGTCGCCGCCTTACGGTGGAAGATTTTTTTTAAAGGAAAAGAGTTAGCTTTTTTAGCGTCTGCGCAAAACGAAGCATTTTCGATACTGCTGAATGAAGGGGATGTGCAGATTTTACCTGATGGGGTAAACCATGAACAGGCTGTGTCCTATCAGGTGTTTGCAGCCAACCAACTTTTTATTGCCTTGTTTTTTGGAACAAACTCCGGTGTTCTGTTTCCGGATGGGTATCATGACAGGCTTCATCAATGCGCAAAGTTTTTAAGAAGTCTCTTAAATAAAGAGGGGATTCCTCCAAAATTCGGAGATGAAGACAGTGCCTGGGCTTTTCGGCTTTGCCATAGAACAACGAACAAGTATTTGGAGCAGCTTGATGTTTTTGCAATATTCTTTAACGACCCTTCTTTGATTACAAGCCACGCTCTTTCTGAAACCGCATACTGGTTGTTTGGTTCTAAAGCGATTCAGTTTGATGCGCTGCGTGCGGAAAGAGTGGTATCAGCCAATAGAAAAACACAAGGCGTAAGAGAAAGTGTTTTCCCCCATGGCGGATACTATTTGGCAACGCTCAATGGTGGCAGTGAAAAAGAGATTTTAACCTTTTTTGACTTCGGGCCGTTGGGAACCCGGTCTACAGGTGCCCACGGCCATGCTGACGCTTTAAGCGTGTGCTTAAGTATCGGTGGTGAGTGGGTTTTTATTGACGCTGGTACTTATCATTATAAGAACTCTCTCGAACGTCAATTACTTCGCGTCACATCTGCTCACAACACGTTGAATTTTGGGGGTTTATCGAGCCAAGATAAATATTTGGGGCCGTTTTTGTGGGGCGAACGGCATAAATGTACCGGCGAATCTTTAGGCCTTGGGCAATTTAAAGGATTGTTAACCTGGTATAGCGGAGAAACACACACACGTGAAATAAATTTTTCTGAAAAAAAATTATTGATTTCCGATTCCTGGAGCGGCAAAAACTACCCTGCTATCGTATTCACACTTTCTCAAGATCTGTGTTCTTTCGTTTCCCTGGGTGAAGACAATGTGGTTTCCATTTGTGACAAAAAAATTAAATGCTGTTTAAAAGCGAATGGTTGCTTAATTGCTATAGAGGATGTAAACGTTTCGCCTGATTTTTATCAGCTGGCAGAATCTAAAAGAATTGTTGTTTATCCTGAAAAATATATTGGTCAACAAACCATTGAGATCGATTGGGAGTTTAATTAAGTATGTGTGGCATTCTGGGAGCGGTAAATTTAGATATCGATAACTCTATCCTTAATCTGATTAAGAGGCGGGGACCCGATGATAAAGGCCTTGAAACCTTTTCTTCCCATGGGGATCAAGTGACGCTCGGGCATCGCCGCCTTTCAATTGTCGATCTGAGTCCTGCAGGCCACCAACCCATGACAACAGATGATGGCAGATATACAATTGTTTTCAATGGCGAGATATATAATCATATTGAAATACGTGCTCAACTGAAACAATCTGTTTTTCGCGGTCATTCCGACACGGAAACCATTCTTTATGCGCTGTCTGAACTGGGGATGGATGCGGTAAAGTCCTTTAACGGCATTTTTGGATTTTGTTTGTTTGATCATATGGCAGGGAAATTATATCTGGCAAGAGATCCTTTTGGGGTAAAACCTGTTTATTATTTCATAACTGGACAACAACTTTGTTTTTCTTCAGAAATCCGCCCAATTAATGCCCTGATTAATGATACTATTTCACTTGATAACCTGGCAACGCTTCTTAGGCTAAGATACCTTCCGGCCCCTTTCACTATCTATAAAAATATCAATAAACTAAGACCTGGGCATTTTATGGAAATCAGTTTGGGAAAAGAGAAGATATCATACAGGGAACTACCATATATTGACCGCTGTAATGAACAAAGAAATATAAGCTATTCTCAAGCCCTGGAAGAATACGAAGAGCGTTTCAGTGCCGCGATTCAACGACAACTGATGGCAGATGTTGAAATCGGCGTGATGCTCAGTGGGGGAGTTGATTCTGCGCTTGTTGCTGCACGGGCGCAGGCGTTTTCTGAGAAGCCGCTAAAGGCATTTACCGTAGGATTTGCTGAGCAGGCGTTGGAAGATGAGATTGCTGATGCCGCTGAAACAGCCGGTTTATTAGGCATGGACCACCATGTGGTCCGGATATCGGACGATGATTTTTTTTCGACATTGGAAGCATGTGTCCGGATTGTTGAGGAGCCAATCGCAACGACTTCTTTGATCCCCATGTATTTTTTGTCAAAACTTGCGGCATCCCACGTGAAAGTTGTGTTAACAGGGCAGGGGGCTGACGAGCCTCTGGGAGGATACCGGCGTTACCAAAGCGAACTTCTTTCCCCTTATCTGCCTAATTCTATCGCCCGAATCGCTGCCAGATGCTTTCGGGTTTCAGGTGTTAAGAGCCAAGCCTTGCTTCGGGGTGCCTTATCATTAGGTGAACCTGATGATATTTTACGGTTTTTGCTGGCTTATGAAGTGTTTTCCGTATCTGAAATAAAGCGCCTTGTAGGAACGGACGAGACCGGGGCTGTGAAGTCCTGCAGCTATTTTTACGACCTTTTGAAATGCCGTGAAAAAACAAATCCTGCAGAACGGATGATGATGCTTGATGCCCGCATGAATTTGGCAGATGATTTGCTGTTGTATACCGATAAGATAACGATGTGGCATTCTTTGGAGTGCAGAGTTCCCGTTCTTGATCTCGAGTTGGTTCGTTTTCTTGAATCATTGCCCCTAGAATATAAAACAAGGCTTATGAAACGAAAAATTATCCATAAACAATATGCACAGAAATCATTGCCTTCCCGCATTGTACATAGAAAAAAGAGAGCATTTCAATCTCCCACAAAAAGATGGTTTGGGAACAGCAAGATGCTGAAGGAACGATTGTTGGACCCTAATGGTAAATTTTCAACTTTTTTTGATTTAAAAGAGGTTGAGTCCGTTATTAATCAGCATCAAAGCGGTTATAACAAGGAAAGAAATCTTTTTTTGTTGTTAGCAGTAAAGGCCGTTTTGGATGCAAGCTAATTTATAGGTATTCTAATGTATAGCCGGGTTAATTTAATGGGGTGCCCTGTGGATAATCTTGACATGCAGGGCACGATCGCTGAAGCTGAAAAATATATTTTGAATCGAAGACTCTGTCAGCATGTCGTTGTGAATGTCGCCAAATATGTTGCAATGCAAAATGATCCGGAATTAAAAAAAATCATATCCAGCTGTGACATTATCAATGCAGATGGAATGCCGCTTGTCTGGGCTTCAAGGCTTTTGGGAACTCCGTTACCCTGTCGTGTCGCCGGGGTCGATCTGTTTCAAGAGCTTGTGGGCGTTTGCGCTGCAAAAGGTTACAGACCCTACTTTTTCGGTGCAAGACAGTGGGTGGTTGAAAAGATGGTGGATGAATTCAAGAAACGACACCCCGGTTTGAATGTTGCCGGGTTTAGGAACGGTTATTTCGATAAGTCCGAAGAAGGACAAATAGCAGAGGATATTCAAAAGAGTGCCGCAGATATGATGTTTGTGGGATTTTCGTCTCCAATGAAAGAAAATTTTTTAAATCGCTGGATGCCTGTTATGCAGGTCCCTTTTTGTATGGGGGTTGGAGGCAGTTTTGACATTATCGCAGGTAAAACATTACGGGCTCCTTTATGGATGCAGGAGATGGGTATGGAGTGGTTTTACAGAATTCTCCAGGAACCCAAAAGGATGTGGAAAAGATATGCAAAAACGAATCCTGTATTTATCTGGATGGTTCTAAGGGAATTAATAAAAAAGGAGATGCAAACAACAAAATGAAAATTCATCATATAAGGGCAAATTAAGCTGGAAATATTACGGCAGATAAAAGCTATACCAGAATTTAATTTTATTCTTCTATGTTCGTCTTTTCGGCCCTGCCCGGAAAAGATGATTAAAATCAAGAACATTGCTGCACATTCTCTGGACTGGAATTTGATATTTGAAGAGTCTTTGTATCAAAAGGTCTTTCCCCTTGTATATCAAAATATTATAACCATTGTTCCAGATGCTCCCCCCTCCGGAATTTTAAAAAAATATCAGGCAATCTATGCAAAAAACGCCACAAAAAATCTCTACTATTCTGCTTTTTTGATCAGGATCAGTAAATTGTTCAATGAACGCAATATTAAAATTTTACCGTTTAAAGGTCCAATTCTGTCTGAAGATCTGTATGGCGGCATTGAGTTCAGACAATTTTCGGATCTCGATATACTGGTTTCAAAAAAGGACGCGATTGACGCATGGCAATTATTGTTAGATAGCGCTTTTCAGAGCGAGTTAACATTAAATAAAAGCCAGAGGGCAGGATACATTAAAGTTGAAGACAATATTGCCTTATCGCGGAAAAATATGGTTGTTGAACTGCACTGGGAAATGTCTGGTTTATATACCCCAAGGCAGGTATTATACGAAACAGTTTCCAATCATTTAAATCAGCTTAACTTTTCCGGCCAAAATCTTCCCAATCTTTCTACAGAGCACTTGGTGGTATATTTGAGCGTACATGCGTGCAAACATGGTTGGGCAAATCTTGAAGCGGTGGCTAATCTTTCAGAACTTTTAAAAAGAGATTATGATTTAGATAAAATTGTAGATTTGGCATCAAAATGGCAATGTAAAAAAATGTTACATCTTGGACTTTATCTTTCCCATAAATTGCTTGGCACCAGGATGCCGGGTAAGGTGCAATTTTATAAAAACAGCGTGATATCCGAAATTGGGAATAACGTTTCCGCGGTAATGTTTAAAAATTTAATCGAGCTGAAAGTCAAAGACACTGCAAATCGGTTTTCATTTTTCCATTTAAACGTAAGAGATTCTTTTATAAATAAACTCCAATATGTTTTCAGGCTTATTTTCAGACCGACTGATAAAGATTGGCTGTGTTGTCCTGTGCCGGGAAGCTTTGGGTTTATTCATTATGTTATAAGGCCTTTTAGATTAATTTACATACAATTGAGTAAATTATATGCTTAGAGAACAGCGTTCATTAATACTGGACTTCGAGAAGCTCCTTGATATTACAATCACGGCCTTCTCATTCATTGCCGCATATTTTATCAAAAGGCACCTGGTACCGGCTCCTTTGGCTGGTCTCTCTACGGATCCTAACTACTATCTGATCCTTACCCTCATCATCATTTCCTGGTATATCGCCTTCAAATGGATGAATATGTATATGTCATACAGGGAGAGGCCGTTCTGGCAGTTTTTTACCTGCATCGTAAAGTCAAACCTGCTGGGGATGATCCTGCTTACCATTACTATGTATGTTATGCATATCCACGCCATCAGTCGTCTTTTAATGGGTATATTCATTGCCTTGAATATTGGGCTGCTTACCCTGTCTAAGTTTATAATTTTCACGACTCTGGAGAAGCTCAGGACAGATGGATTTAACACCTGCAGCGTACTTATTATTGGCAGCAAAGAGCGGGCAAGGGAGGTCATCCGGGCTATTGAAAAATACAAGGCATCCGGGTACCGGGTGGCCGGCTGTTTTGATATCAATGAGGACCTGTTGGGGCAGATCGTTGAGAACGGTCACAAGGTGATAGGTCTGGTCGGGGATCTGGAAGCGTATCTGAGGCACAATATTGTAGATGAGCTGATCTTTGCCATGCCCTTGAAAATGATTCAGCGCGGGGATCGCTATCTGGCCCTGGCAGAAAGTATGGGTATCAAAGTCAGGATTATACCGGACTGGGAGATTCATTACCTTATGTACCGTCCCAATATTGCGACCATCCGGTTTGAATCCTTTCTGGGCGTTTACAATATGGTCCTCCAGTCCACGCCGGCCAATGAAGGCAAAATCCTGATTAAACATGTTGCTGGTTATATGACAGCTATGGTGTTGACCCTGGTGCTGATGCCGGTATTTATTGCCGTGGCCGTTGCCATCAAGCGAACTTCACCAGGGCCTGTGTTTTATACACATGAGCGGCTGGGCTTGAACGGCAGGAAATTCAAGCTCTATAAGTTCCGCACCATGGTGAACAATGCCGATGAAATTCGCAAAGAGCTGGAAGAGATGAACGAGATGGACGGCCCGGTGTTCAAGATCAAGGATGACCCCCGGATCATTCCCGGGATTGGTCAGTTTTTGCGCAAAACCTCTTTGGATGAACTGCCCCAGTTGTTTAATGTTCTCAGGGGGGAGATGTGCCTGGTGGGGCCAAGACCCCCACTTTCCAAAGAGGTGGATGAGTATTCGGTCCGGCACCGGCGGCGGCTCTCCATGAAGCCGGGCATGACCTGCCTGTGGCAGATTGCACCCAACCGTAATGATTTGAGCTTTGAAGAGTGGATGAAATTGGATTTAGAGTACATTGACAACTGGTCCCTGTTCAATGACGTTAAAATTCTGGTGCTGACAGCCCGGGCTGTGCTGACCCGGTCTGGCAGGTAGATTCAAAGTCTATATTTTCATCCATGAAATGCTTTTTTTGTTCTTTTTGTTTTCCTGGCCTTTGGTACGCTTCTCAGCCACAAATGGATTGACCAATATGAAGCCGGGAGATAAGCGGGGTCTGACCCCAATAACAAAAGCTTCCTACTCCGTTAAAAATTTGACAAAAGTGCTTGCATTGCGTATATTGATTGCAAAATTTAATTTTCAATGAGGAGTTGAAACCCATGGCGAGTTTAACAATCCGAAATATTGATGATTCTCTTAAAGCAACCTTACGGATGAGTGCTGCGGCAAACCAAAGATCAATGGAGGAGGAGGCCCGACAAATCCTCAAACGTTTCTTATTGCAAAAAAAATGCGCTGAGGGAATCGGGACTCGTATTGCAAAACGCTTTTCAGAGGCTGGAGGCATTGAACTCTCCCCTGTGTCTCGTTCTTTGCCTCGTCAATCTTCCATCTCATCAAGTGATTCATATCAATGATCCTTCTCGATACAAATGTTCTTTCCGAATTGATGCGCCCAAATCCCAACAACGGTGTTGTCGCGTGGATTGATGCCCTGCCGGATGATGATGTCTGGATTAGCGCGATCACAGTGGGGGAAATTCGCCTGGGTCTTGCCCTGCTGCCCCAGGGAGGTCGCAGGCAAACACTGATTGGACTGGCAGAAGAGATGTTCCAGGAGGAGTTTTTTGAAAAATGTCTGCCTTTCGACTATCAAGCCGCTGAAGTGTACGCACAGATCGTTTCGTCACGAAGTCGGCAAGGGCGGCCCATTACGGTTGAAGATGCACAAATTGCTGCAATCGCCCTGAGTTCGGACCTTGAGCTAGCAACTCGGAATGTCAAGGATTTTCTGGGCATTGAAGAGTTAAAACTGGTTAATCCGTGGGAATTATAGAGCGATGTGGGGTCAGGCCTGCTTTATTCTCGTTATTGGGGATGGGTATTGGGTGCCATTTGGGTTGCAAAATATCTGGCTGAGCAGATGATGAAGGCCCAGTCATAAATAGGCACTTGACTGTATAGATTAAAATCAAATGGGTATCGATAGGCCCAAATGTTCCTTTGGTCATTTTTGGCAAGGTTGAAAAGTCCCTTCTGAAAAACCGGGTTATTCAAATCCAGTAGCAGTAGTATGAGCTGTTCTGTTATTTCAGTTATTATTTAATCCGGGCTGCCAACTGTTCAATATCACTATTGCCCGGAGGATTTTTTTTCTGCCCAGGCAATAGCTTCGTTCAGTTCTGTCTGAACTTCCGGCATATGAATCCATTTTTCATTATCAGGGATGAATCTTCCCAGCTTGACGAGAGCCAGACACCTGTATCGACTTCGCTTAACATGACAGTTTGTCCTGCAAATTTTTTGCCGGGGGAGATCTGGCCACTGCTTCCCATTGTTTTGATGATATCCATAATGTACTCCCTTAAATATAGAGTTAAATCTCGTTGGTGCAAAGTCCTCCGGATATTGCCGACTCTGGCTGAGTAAGAATTTCAAATGTCTTACAAAGATCTTGTAGTGACGAGTTAAATTTGTGATAGCACCAATGCATGAAAAGTCAAATCTCAATTTCAGATAAAAGGGAGCAGAGGCAGTTGTGTCAGGAACTTATACAGCATGAGGAGACAGCCATGTTAGCAGAATATTTAAAAGATATGGGCCGTAAAGAAGGCGAACAAAGAGGTGAACTAAAAGGGGGTTATAAGAAACTGGTTGCCATGATCCGGAATGCCGACAACCAGGGCCTGCCTATAGATATGATCGCTCAGATTGCCCAGATCGACGTGGATTCTGTCAAAAAAATCCTGAATAATGAGCAGATTGAGGTCCCCTGGCATCTGTTGAATGGTGACAATAGGTAAATCGACTCATTCTGCTCAAAGGAGAGATGTGCCTGGTGGGGCCAAGACCCCCAATTCCCAAAGAGGTGGATGAGTATGCGGTCCGGCACCGGCGGCGGCTCTCCATGAAGCCGGGCATGACCTGCCTGTGGCAGATTGCACCCAACCGTAATGATTTGAGCTTTGAAGAGTGGATGAAATTGGATTTAAAGTACATTGACAACTGGTCCCTGTTCAATGACGTTAAAATTCTGGTGCTGACAGCCCGGGCTGTGCTGACCCGATCCGGCAGGTAGATTCAAAGCCTGTATTTTCATCCATGAAATATTTTTTTGTTATTTTTGTTTTCCTGGCCCTTGGTACGGTTCTCAGTCACAAATGGATTGACCAATATGAAGCCGGTGGTCCGGATATGCTTACGGATCAATGGCAGATTCGGGCCGGAACAGACTGTCAGGGTGTTGTACAAAACAACGGTCTTTGCCTGGAATCCCAAAAACCGTTGAAAAGTATAAGTATTTGCCAGGAAGTAACCGGAGCGAAAGCGGAAATGACGCTTCTCTTATCAGCAACAATGAGGTGCGAAAAAGTAACACCCGGTTCCAAACCATGGAACAGGGCAAGACTGTTGCTGGTGCAGAATGACGGGAAAAAGGAGCGATGGGATTTTCCCCATACTGTTGGGAACCCTTTTGAAGGTTCCATGAACTGGAAACGGTTCGGTACCGCGTTTACTGTGAATCCATTAACTGAAAAGTTGCGTGTGGTGGCGCAGATGAGCCAATCCCTGGGCCGGTTTGAATTAAAGGATATTCACCTTGTGCCTGTAATTGAAAGACCGGCCTATGTCTGGGCGAAAAGGGTTGTTCTGTTTTTATGGGCTCTATTCGGCTTTGTTTTTGTAATCTCCTTTTTTTTCCTAACCAGGAGATCAACGCTCCTTAACGTTGTTTTGGGCCTTGCTTTTGCGGGCATTATTATCGGCACGACTATGCCGGCGGGAATGAAAAATCAAATGATTAAAAAGGTCCAGGCTGGTGCGGCATTTGCGAAAGAAACAATCGTACCGGCTGATAAACAGGAAATTCCATGGCAGCCTGATAAGGTCGGCCATTTCTGCCTTTTTGCTCTGTTTGGATTTATATTGATCTATGTTATTGAGCAGGATGCCGGATTTACTGTTCTGGTATACACACTTATGGTTGCTGCCGGCACGGAGTTGGCCCAGATATATATTGACGGGCGTTCAGGGCATTTGAGTGACTTTTTTATTGATGCTGCCGGGGGGTGCCTGGGGATAATGATCGCTCTCCTGGGCCAGAGACTGAAGAACAAAAGAATCAAAAGATGTTAAAATCATTGATAAAAGGAGTTAAAAATGATTGAGTTAAAAAAGGAAATTCTGACTATCGTTATTCTTGCGGTTCTGGCGGTGACGGGTATCTATGTTGTAAATGCCGCTTCAGTTGTAGAGCAGACAAGTGTGGTTGAATCAGCGAAGTAAGGAAAAATAACCAAGACTTGATAGAGCATACAGTCCCTGAATAAGAATGCAGATATGTGGATAACCTTATCGCTATACAGCCTGAGCTGACCTGGTCTATCAACATCCCGACTCAACCTACAACAAAAAAATGAATGTAATTAAAACAACTCATTTGGACTTTCGTATAAAATGGAAGACGTTTACACAAAATATTATTCCTGTGCCGGGGTAACCATTAAGGTCTGCTCCGATTTCCCCATTGGTCGGAACACATTCCATGCGAAATTTAAGATGTTTGAAGTTCAACCGGTTTCTAAGCCGGAAACCACATTACATCATTACTTTCATGAACCTGACACCCGAAAAATAAAAAATGAGAAAATCCTGTTCAAAAATTCAATATGGTCCATTGGGATGTCGGACGGGAAATGGGTCTATAGATATAAACACCGCATGCCCGCATCAATTAAGTATTCTGCTCTTGGACTTTTTGATGAATCACACCAAAAAGGAGAAATTTATTATCAGGGATTAAATAAAGAAGAATATTTGAACGGTAACTTTTTATCCCTGCTTTTGTTCAATAACGATCAACTTCTCTTATCACGACTGCTGGCAAGACAGAAAGGGATCATTTTACATGGAAACGGTATTTTATACGATAACCAAGCCATACTCCTGACAGGAGCTTCCGGGAGCGGAAAAAGCACTCTTTCTGCGATGCTTGAAAAAAAAGGGATGGAAATTCTCTGCGATGACCGGATGATTGTAAAAAAAGAGGGAGAGAAATTTAAACTTTATGGAAGTTGGATACATGGTAGTATCCCGAAAGCTTCTTCCGGAACGGCTGAACTTGAATTAGTTCTTTTCTTAGAGCAATCTAATCAGAATTACTTTAAGTTAATCGAAAACCAACAGGACAAAGTTTACAACTTAGTCGATTCAATGATAAAACCGTTTCACCGGGAAAAATCATGGATTGACATGCTCTCTGTTTTAGGGGAAATGATAAGTAGCATCCCCATGGTTCAACTTTACTTTAACCTTGACGGAAAAATAATTCCAATGATACAGGACTTGATATCAGCTTCCCAAAAAGGTACGAATAATGAGTAAGATAATTAATCTGGACAAAACATATATCCATTCCCAAAATGTCCTATTCAAAGAGATTGGCGACGAATTGGTTATCGTCCCGTTTAGCGAAGGCATAGGCAAAATTGACGAAGCGGTCTATTCATTGAATAAAACCGGCCACGATGTCTGGAATCGGCTATCAGGAGAATCAAGTCTTGCAGAGGTTGTTGACCAGCTTGCGGAATTGTATGAAGCCCGGAGAGAAACAATTGAAAATGATGTAATTTCCCTCATTCAGGATCTTGTACAAAAAGGCTTTGTCCTTGAAAGAGAATAGTAAAACCTTTTACGCGCCATCAAGTGCCGTAGCTGGACTTATGCGGGAGGCAATCAAAAAAGGCGGCAAATTTAGGATGGTGGCCCATGGGACAAGTATGCTGCCGTTTATTAAGGATGGGACAAAGTTAACCATAGAGCCTTTTCAAAATCCTCCCCGGATCGGTGATGTGGTAGCTTTTGAAAGGATAGAGAGCAATGATTTGGTTATTCACCGCATCGTGGAGAAAAGAGAAGACGGATACTTGATTAAAGGCGATAACTCTAAAATGAGTGAAAACTGCAAATTTCCTGGGTCTATTATTGGAAAAATTACAGATAATGGACCGGCTTTGTTTTTCGGTATCATTCCCCGACAAACAATCGATTTTATTATTTCAGTTTTGTCAAGGTATAGAATTGTAGAGTTCGGCTGGAAGATTGGGAAAATCATCAAATAGTATACGAATAATATGGCATAATATTTGCTTTAATTTAATGTTGAGCAATTTTGTATCAACCATATTTTAAAGATTAAGGAGAAAAAAAATGAGTGATCAGAAAAAAAAGGATTGGGAAAAACCGGAACTAATTGTTATCTCAGAATTCAATATTGAGCAGACCGTGTTAAATCCATCAGGCGGAAATTATACAGGAGACGACCCAAGTAATGATCCGGGCCCCCCGCCCCCGCGATGATAACCATCAACAATCGACTTTTTTAATTACTTAGGAGCCAATAAAAAATGAAAAAAATTTATACCTTAATTCAATCTCTATTTTTATCTTTTTTGTTAATAGGGTGTCTATTCTCCCTGCCGGTTAATGCCGGCACCATACAGATTGACAGTGATATCATCGGGTATGGTAGTATTGAATCTGAATATGATAAGAGCAAAGTAAATGGGGCTGGCATGATGACAATTCTTGATTATAACGGTTATGGTCAAACCTTTGCTTTTTGTGTTCAGCCAGATTTGTCACTGCCTTTAGCGAATGATCCAAGATATGATTACATTAACGATACAAGTTTGACTATTTCAAACCAGGTATATGTTGAATGGCTGTTGGACAGCTATGCGGATGAAGTAGGGTCAAATGCCTCTGCCGGAGCAGCCTTGCAGCTGGCGATATGGGAGGTTATGACCGATCTTGATTATATTGATGATACAAATGACTATGATCTTGATTATGTTGTCTGGGACTCCTCCTGGAATGCAAACAATTATAGTGGTTCTGGTAAATTTTCATATCTGCGAAGCATCGACAACATTAACATTGATAACATTGATGCATGGTATGATTATTACATTACAGGATTGGTAACTGCAATGGATGCTGATCAGAGCCACTTATATAACTACCAAAGAACAGGGAACTATTTCATTGCAGACCTTAAGGATGCTAATGGTCAGGACATTCAGAACATTATCATTGAGGTCGTCCCCGAACCGTCAACCGCTCTCCTGTTCGCACTCGGTCTGCTCGGATTCGGCGTCATGGGAAGAAAAAAGCCTAAGTCCCCCCTATAACTGAAAACATGAACAAAGACAGGGTATATTTTTTGCTCTGTCTTTTCTTAGGAACGAATTTTAAATAACTTGCCCATTTCAAAACAGGCGACCATTGTAGGCTGTACGTTTGAAAATTCTAACTGGGCATCTTATTTCGTGCTCATTCCTTAACATGTTTCCATACCTGAATAAAATGCAGAAAAAGCGAATTAAAATTTTAAATATATATCCACTTCATTGTAAAATGAACCCTGTAAATCAGCGTCCAAAATAATAAAAAGTGGCACCGGCCTCCATCAAAAGCAAGCTCAAAAACGCAATCCGAATTGACCGTGCCATAAAATTCGTATGGCAGGCATCGCCTCTGTACACCTTGCTTTCCGGCGCCATAGTGTTGCTTCTCGGCGCTTTGCCTCTGGCAGCCCTTTACCTGACCAAACTAATTATTGACAGGGTAACAGACCTTGTGGCATCACCGCCGTCGGGTATATTTGATCCGGCGTTTTCCGGAGTTCGTTGGTGGATCATCGCAGCAAGCGGCATCGGCATTGTAACGGCACTGTTCAACTTTGGGGCGGATTACCTGAAAAAGGCCCAGAGCTTCACAGTGGCCGACTACATGTTCACTATCCTCCATGAGCAGTCCTGCCGGGTGGACCTTGCTTTTTTTGAATCACCTGAATACCGGGATACGCTGTTCCGGGCCCAGCAGGAAGGACCGTACCGGCCGACCAAAATTGTCAACGGGCTCTTTGCCGCAGGTCAGGCCGGGGCTTCTTTTTTAGCTGTTGCCTGGTTACTGGCGGTGTTTAATCCGCTGCTGCCGGTGATCATTTGTGCAGCGGCAGCACCGGGTATCCTTTTGAGGTTGAGCTATTCAAAGAAAATTTATGAATGGCAGGAAAAGAGGACTGAGGATGAACGGCGGGCCTATTATTTCCATTGGATGCTGACCGGCGATGCCCATGCCAAAGAGTTCAGGCTGTTCAACCTGGGGCCGTATTTTATAGAACGATTCCGGCAGATCCGGTCAACGCTTAAAGAGGAAAAACTCTGGTTTGAACGGCGAAGGGCCATGGGGGATTTTATTGCCCAGGCAAGCGCCATCATCTGCGTATTTGGGTCTTTTGCATATATCGCTTTCAAAGCGGCCAATGGCGAAATTACAATAGGCGATCTGGTCATGTACTTTCAGGCCTTTCAACGGGGGATCGGCTATTTGAAAACACTGTTGGAAACCGGTGCGGAAATGTATGAGGATAATTTATTCTTATCCCATTTTTATGAGTTTTTAAAAGTTAAGCCTGATATTGAATCTCCCCATCATCCTGTCCCGGTTCCTGAAAAAATAAAAGCAGGCATTGAATTTAAAAATGTGGATTTTTTTTACCAGAAAGACGGAAAATATGTGCTTAATTGTATAAATTTTTCCATAGGACCCGGTGAGATTGTTGCCTTGGTCGGTAAAAACGGTTCAGGAAAATCTACCATAGTAAAAATTTTAACCCGCCTTTATGATCCCCAAAAAGGGGGGGTCTATCTGGATGGTATGAATATAAAAAAGTTTGATCCCGGTTTGTTCAGAAAGAAGATCAGTGTCGTGTTCCAGGACCATATTAAATATTACTTAAAGGCCGGTGAAAATATTTTGCTGGGCGATATGGATCGCGATGCTGACGCAGAAAGTATCCGGACTGCAGCCATAGAATCGGGCATTGATAAAAAAATTCGCCGGCTGCCCGCTGGATATGATACGCTTCTTGGGCGCTGGTTTAAAAACGGAGAAGAGTTGAGTATCGGTCAATGGCAGATGCTTGCAATTGCCAGGGCGTTTTATAGGGATGCCGAAATTGTTGTTCTGGATGAACCGTCCAGCGCGCTTGACCCCGAGGCCGAAAAAAAATTGTTTGTTTCGTTAAGGCGGTTAATGCAACACCGGTCTGCCCTGATCATCAGCCATCGCTATTCAACTGTCCGGCAGGCGGACAGGATACTGGTCATGGATCAAGGCAGGATAATAGAGCAGGGCAGCCATAACGACTTGATGGGGCTTGACGGTGAGTATGCCCGTCTTTACAATGCCCAGGCAAAGGGATACACCACGATAACAGAGGACTTCAATTGAAAAAAAGAAGCTGTAACAGATTTTATATTCCAGGGGCAACGCTTCACTATCGGGAATCGTCATTTTTTTTCTTAAAAGGAAAATTTACACAAGACCATTTTCCCGTGATCAATTTGAGTAAGGGCGGGGCAAAATTTTTATCCCACAAGCGACTGACGCCTGGAAAGGACATTTTAATCAGGCTGAATATTCCCGGCCGGGAAAATTCATGTGAGATCCTGGCCGATGTCCGGTGGATATCAAGGAATCCTGAACAAAGTTATAAGTACCAGACCGGAATATCATTCAAATCCTTTGGAAACGGCAGGAAAAAAAATTCTAAAACGATTCTGGATTTTCTTACAAACCTTGAAAATTCAGCAGGGCAGTTGGAACATCCGCAGGTATTTTTATTGCATTAACTTTTTTACTGAGTTACTGCGCAACAGAAAATAAAAACAATTTATATTTATACATTAAATAAAGGAGGTAGCATGAAGTATCTTGTGTCAATCCTGGCTGCTGCTTTGTTGACAGCAGTATGCTGTAACATCGGTACAGCCCAGACCGCAAGCGAGGAAAACCAGCCCTGGCATCTTGTCTTTGCATCTGATCTTGCGAAAATCGCCGATCCCCAGAAAACCGATGGGCTTGGGTATACACTGACTGAAGAGGAGTCCCTGGACCAGGCCATTAAAAAGGCGATCATCGACAACAAAGCACCTGCCTGCCAGGTTGCAAAGTTGGCGGTTGGAATGAATTTTAATCCCTATTCTGTGCTTTCCGGCATTTTTAAATGCGGTGGGAAGGTTGGACTGGATGAGTTGTGCATGTGTGCAACTGAGATCGGTGACACTGATCCATTACTCAGGGAGCTTAATCTTGATGATCTCCCTATTGACAAAACGGTAATGAAACAGGCGGCCGATGATGCTGTTGCCGCAAATCTGCTTACCCAGGACGAAGTTTCCCAGTCCCAGTGCCTGAACGATCAGGGCCTGGCGTTTACTGAGCCGATCACTCCCATTGAACGGAATGATCCAGCTGAAGGCGACCCCGATTATTCGCCCTAACAGCCCGATTTTAAGCTTTTCCAGTTCATTTTATGGTTCAACAGTAAAAACCCTGCATTACAACAGGGTTTTTATTGTTGACACATTCATTTAGTTCCATTAAGCAATGCTTTGGTAAATCTCTTTTTCTCTTTTAAACAATAAGGTGTCACCATGATGAAAAAAATTTTAAGAGTTTTATCCGTCTCGATTATGATATTGGGAATATCCGGTTCGGCCCTTTATGCCGAAAATATTCCTGCCGGACAATCCGAAATTGTTCCAGCCGAAACTCTCCCCGCAGGCCAGAGTGATTCCATTCCCGCCGGCCAGACCGAAGCGGGGGCACAAGAGGGGCAGGGGGTTACTTCCGATATTTTCGGACAAGAGGGCGGGATTCTCCATCCCTACATTATTGTCCAAGAAAAATGGACGGACAACCTGTTCACCACACAGTCCGATGAAAAATCCGATTTTGTAACGACTATTGCACCGGGGATCTGGCTGGCGTTCCCTGCCAACCGTGAAAAACTGTTGTCACTGGACACCACAACAAGCGCATCCGGCGGTATGAAATTGAGCAGGATCAAGCCTGAAGCGCTTAGGCGTTTCCAGACCTACTTTTTGTACTCTCCTGAAGTGGAGTTGTATGCCGACCATTCGGACCAAGATCATTTTAATCATAATGCCCAGGGATTGTTCCAATATAACCTGAATAACGGACTTTCCTTTGATATCATAGATATTTTCAAGGATAGAGAAGATATTTCCGATGACGGTACCAGTGATACCCTTTACAGGTATAGTAGCAACCTGGCTGACTTCATCACCACCTATGATCCTTCTGAAAAACTGACCCTGAGATTTGATTATTCAAATTATTATCTTGACTATAACGAGGATGTTAACGATTATCGGAACAGGATGGATAACGGGTTTGACTTTTATCTCTTTTACAAGTTCACACCTAAAACCTCTGTATTTGCCCAGTATGCCTATACCCTTATTGATTATGACGATAACGACGATTACGACAATACGGAAAATAAATACTTTGCAGGTATAAACTGGGCCATGACCACCAAATCCCGCGGCGGGTTTAAAGTCGGTTACATGGAAAAGAGTTTTGACGGTGCCGGTATCGACACCGAAGACGGACTCTCCTTTGAACTCCAGGCCCAGCACAATTTTTCAGCCAAGCGGGCTATCCAGGCCAATGCCTACAGGATGTTCAACGAGTCTGACATGGCATCTGCATCAGGCTATTATAATACCGGCATTGATGTGGGACTGACGCAAAAATTTACTGAAAAAATATCAGCTACATTGAATATGACTTATGAAAAACACGAGTACAACCAAAGTGACCGGGAGGATGATTACATCAGGCTCGGTCCTGCAATGCGGTGGACTCCCAGGGAATGGGGCTTTTTTGATCTTGCATACTACTGGACCAATAAAGATTCAAATGAAAATTATTACGATTACACCAGCAACATGGTTATACTTAAATTCACCGCGACCCTTTAAAAAATGAATATAATGAATCTCTTACACCGGTTTGTTTTTGTCTTTTTGGTTGCGCTGATTCCCTTTACCGCATCTGCCCAGGATTACAGCGTCGGGGAGGGGGATATCCTTGAAATCAGAGTATATGAAAATGAGGATCTGGATACAACGTCACGTGTGTCATCCGAGGGGACCATCCGGGTCCCCTTGATCGGTGAGATCCGTGTTGAGGAGATGACCGTATCCCAAGTGTCCACCCTTATTGAAAAAATGCTGGCTGACGGGTATCTGGTTTCTCCTCAGGTGGATGTGTTTATTAAAGAGCATCGAAGCAAACAGGCGGTGATTCTGGGCCAGATCCATAAGCCCGGCCAATATGAGGTACGGGGGCAGGTCACGTTGCTCGAATTCATATCTACGGCCGGAGGACTGACGGATGATGCCGGGAGCACGGCAATCATTAAAAGAACGGCCGAGGGTGTGGATCAAAAAGATAAAATAGTCATTAATCTTGAAAATCTCATTGAAAAAGGCGACGCCTCGTTGAATATTAATATCCAGGGTAATGATTCAATTTATATCTCCAAGGCAGAGACCTATTATGTGTCAGGGGAAGTGAACAAACCTGATTCCTACAAATACGAAACCGATGTGACGGTGATCAAGGCGGTGACCATGGCCGGCGGTTTCTCCAAAATTGCCGCAAAAAATAAAGTCAACATTATTCGTACCGTTAACGGGGAAAAGCAAATTTTTGAACGGGTGAACATGGACGAACCTGTGCTTCCCGGTGATGTTATCGTTGTTCCCGAAGGCTTGTGGTAAATATGACAGAAAATATTCAGGAAAAAGAAATTCATCTCAAGGACTATCTAAGGGTCCTTAAAAAGCGCCGCGGCACCATCATTACCTTTTTTATACTGACATTTGTAACGGTTGTCATTGCAACATATACGGCCACGCCGATGTTCCGGTCTGGCACCAAGGTCATGATCGAAAAGAACACCAGCTCGGACCTGAACTCGGCATACCGGTATACCCCCTATGATCCGGAATTTTTGGAAACCCAGTACCAGCTTATCAAGAGTGCGGCTGTGGTGGAAAAAGTGGTCAATAACCTGGGGCCTGAAAAATTTTACGATTTTATCTTTAAACCCGATGAGAAGCCCTCTTTGATTGCAATTGCCAAAGCCTGGGTTAATGATCGGGTTGTCGATATTAAAGATGTTCTAGGAATTGACCGTCTGCTCAGCTCAGAAGATGAAGAGGTTTCCGGCGAATCCGGCATTGAGACAGTTCCCCTGACCAAGGCTGAGCAATTGGAAGAAGTCATTAAGAATGGGATTTCAGCTGAACCGGTATCCAACTCCAGGGTGGTGCAGATCAGTTTTATGGCCGACAATCCTGCCGTAGCCGCCAAAATTGTTAATTCCGTAGCCCAGGCCTATATTGAAGAACTGGTGGGGATGCAGATGGAGGCGTCCGGGTACAGTATCGGTTGGATGAAAAAAAAGGCCGATCTCCAGAGAAAAAGCCTGGAAGAGTCCGAGCGGATTCTCCATGCCTATAAAAAAGAACACGATATTATAACGATTGAAGACAGATTGACGGTGTTGCCCGAAAGACTTTCCGATCTGTCCAGAAAAATGACCCAGGCTGAAACAGAGAGAAAAGAACTTGAATCTGTTTACAGCCAGGTTAAAAACATATCCAGAGATAATTTGGAAACCATCCCTGCCATTGTAGAAAATACTTCTGTGGATTCCATCAACAGGGCCATACTTGCTGCTGAGCAGAAAATATCCGAACTGTCGAAACAATACGGTTCTAAACATCCCAGGATGATGACGGCGAAAAACGAACTGGCTGATCTGAAGAAAAAGAAATACACGGAACTGAACAAGGCGGTGCAGACCATTAAAAACAAGTACCAGCTTGCCATATCCAATGAAAAGAGCTTCAAAGAACTTTTGGATCAGAGCAAATTCCAGACATCGCAGCTTGGGGAAAAGTCCATCCAACTTGAAATCCTGAAAAGAAAGGTTGAAACCAACCGCTTTCTTTACGATGCACTGATCAAAAAGATAAAGGAAGAAGGAATCACCGAGCAGAGCCAGTCTGTCAATGTCTGGGTGATTGAAAAGGCAAGGGTTCCTGAGTTTCCGGCAACGCCTAATAAGAAGAGAAATATTCTGCTGGGGCTTATTTTGGGGCTTTTCGGCGGGATCGGTCTTGCTTTTTTCCTGGAGTACCTTGATACCACCATTAAAACGCCCGAGGATATTGAAGAAAAATTTAATATTCCAGTGATTGCAACCGTGGATCTTTTCAAAAACAAGGACAAAACGATTGTCGAACATGTGTTTGATGATCCCTCTTCCATGGTGTCGGAAAATTTTAAAAGCATGCGGACATCCATTCTTCTCTCTTCACCAGACCATCCCCCTAAAACCATACTGGTTACGTCCATGACTTCGGGTGAGGGCAAGTCTTCTGTCTGCGCCTGCCTGGCATCAGCCATTGCCCAGACCGGTAAAAAGGTGTTGGTGATTGACGGTGATATGCGGCGGCCCACCCAGCATAAAATTTTCGGGTTGGATAATTCAGCCGGGTTGAGTTCGCTGTTAGCCGGCATGGATGTGTCAGGAGATGCGCTGATCAACAGGAAAGTTGATGCCACCGGGCTTATTGACATCATTACCTCAGGTCCCATTCCGCCCAACCCTTCCGAACTGTTAAGTTCAACCATGGCCGGGACACTGATCAATAAGGCAGCCGGGTCCTATGATTTCATCATCGTGGACACGCCGCCCTTGGCCAGTGTCACCGATCCTCTGATCACGAGCCGGCATGTGGACGGAGTGATTATTGTGACATGGGCCGGGAAAACCAATTATGAATTGATGGGAAAAGGAATACGGCAGTTCAAGGATATCTCCGCTCCGATCATGGGTGTGGTACTCAACCGCTTCAGTGCTAAAAAGAGTGGATATTATTATAATTACGGAGATTATTACTACGCGTCGGAATCCTGATCTGATGATAGAGATTTGATTTGAAAACAGCTCGCTTTTCTATTTTTTTTCTGATTTTCTTTACGCCTCTGGCCTTTGGTACCAAGGAACCATGGTCATACGGGATCATGGAGGGGATGATTGGTGCAGGGCTGTTTTTTTTTGCCCTGGCCGTGATTAAAAAACAGGTGCAGCCGGTTGAGGTACCCGCACTTGTGCCCCTGCTTATTTTCCTGGTTTATATCCTGTTCCAGGTGGTGCCCCTGCCGCCTGGAGTGGTCAAATTTCTTTCCCCCCATGCCTATGCCATCCATTCCAGGGCATATGAACTTTTTGATGCCCAGGGGTGGATGACCCTCTCCATTCATCCCCACTCCACGGTGTTCCAGTTTTTCCGGTATGCCTCCTATACCGCTTTTTACCTCCTTACCATCCAGGTATTAAAAGAAAAGGGGGCACTTCAGTCCATTGCTTTGTCCATTGCAGCATACGGCGGACTTCTGGCTTTATCATCCATTCTTCAGCTTTACCTGACCGAGGATATGGCCCTTTGGTTCTGGTACACCCCGGAAAATTCCATGGTCATGGGGCCCTACAGCAACCATAACCATTATGCCGGGCTCATGGAAATGATTTTTCCACTGGTGCTTGGACTATTCTTTTTTTACCGGCCCAGGATCGGGGAGACCTCTTTTATCCGGGGGATCATTGAAATCCTGAACCAGGAAAAGGCCAATATTCATATTCTTATCGGGGCCTCGGCCTTACTGGTCATTGTCTCTATTTTTGTGAGCCTCTCCCGGGGCGCCATCATTTCTACCTGTCTTGCGTTATCCGTATTTTCCTTTTTGCTCATAAGGCGTAAAACGAACCGGAGAAACAGCCTGTTAATCATTGGTGTGATTATGGCTGTTGCCCTTGCCATGGGATGGTTCGGGTGGGATCAGGTGTTTGAGCGGTTTGCCAAGATGAAAAATCCCGAAGGCGTTCTGTATAATACCCGGCTTGAATTCTGGAAGGACAGTTTTCAGATTATCAAGGATTTTTTTCTGACAGGGACGGGTTTTGGCGGTTTTGTTCACATCTATCCACCGTATAAGAGTCTGATTGACAACCGGGTGCTGAACTATGCCCATAACGATTATATCCAATTGCTGGTTGAAGGCGGGATTATCGGGTTTTCAATTATTGCCGTTTTCATGGCTGTCTTCTTTTTCAAGTCCTTCAAGGCGTTTTCAAAACGGCGGGACGCCCTTTGTGTTTATCTGTATATGGGCAGCATCACCGGGATGGTCTCCATCCTTTTTCACAGTTTTACGGATTTTAATCTGCATATCGGGGCCAATGGCCTGTGGTTTGCTTTTCTGGCCGGACTTGCGGTTTCCGCCGCCAATACCAATATCCGGGGACAGCACAGCCCGACAAGACTGGTTTCTGTTGAGGGAATCTTTAAGCGTCGGGTGTTTACCGGGGTGTCCATGGGGTTCGTGGTTGCCGTGGCACTCTTCCTGGTCTCTCATCTGGGCGGTGCTTTTTATCTGGCCCATATCAAAGATAAAGTGATTACATCACAAACCAGCCGGGCGGAGCTTGATGCCATCCAATCGATTGCACGGACGGCTTCGGCATTTGATCCGCTGCTGTCACGGTCCAGGTATTTTGAAGCGGTTTCCGCGATCCGCAAAAATAACATGGATCAGGCCGAACTTTTGTTTCGAACCGCAATCCATCTGGCGCCTTTAAATTCATGGTATTTGATGCGGTTCGGACGCTTTGCCGCCCGTAATGGGCAGGCGGAAAAGGCTGAAACAGCATTTTCCCTGGCCGTTCAATACCGGCCGACCCTGCCGGCATACACCCTGCAGTACGGTACCTGGCTGCTGTCAACGGATCGGATTGATCAGGGGCTTGCGCTGTTAAAGACCACCCTTGAGCTTGATGATGAATACTCGGATACGGTCATTCGAACCCTTCTTGTGGCCAATGTGGACCATGAAAGGATATTGACGGCCATTCCAAGAGCCCCAGGCCCCATGTTTGCCTATGCAGACTTCTTGTATACCGTTGGACGGCAGAGCCAGGGGCAGGAAATTTACAGGGAGATGCTGGCTATTCTGGGAGAGCTGGATAATCCCAAAATATCGAACTATTGGCGGGTCTATCGATTTTTTATCCGGCAGAAAAATATTAAAGATGCGATGGCGGCCCTGGAAAAAGCTGAAACCGCTATACCCGGTTATCCTGAATTTAAGATTGAGCTGGGCGATTTGTACCGGCGTCAGGGTATTTTGTTCAAGGCCCGGGAAAAGTATGAGCAGGCACTCTATGTTGATCCAAATAATAAAAAAGCGCGTCAGCGCCTGGAGAAAATGGATTCTCAATCAACGGAAGGGTAAGATTCACAACAGGGCAGGCAGCTTAATCGTTTATGTGTTTTTCCACGTATTGGGCCATGACCTCATGTATCCGCTGGGGGGGAGAGATTTTAAAATAACTTTCAACCACCACATGTCCGATTTCGTGACAGGTAACCCTCAGCCGTCCGTTGTTTGAGGAGTAAAATACCCGGTTCAGCCGGGGCGAATAAAAGGCAATATAATCTACATTGACGTTGTAAATCTGCTTAAAGGCATGGGCAACTTCATCTCTGCCGGGCAGGATTTTAATTGAATAGTTGAGGGGTCTTGGATACATATCCAGGACCCTCATTGCTTTTTCTGTGATGACATCTATTTTTGCAACGACTTCCTGTTCGACGGTGTCGGTTTTATATTGCCTGACCTGGGAGCGCAGCCGTCCAGCGAGGTACAGCTCTTTGTTGTACCGCCTGAGATCCTCAGGGTTATCATAAATGATTGTTGCATATTTGCTCCTGAGCTCATATGCGGTACAGGGCGACAGCAGGCCGTCTGCCTGCATCACCACAACGCTCAAAAGTACTGCTGCAATAAACCGCATTGTGAGATTAACCTTTTACCTGACTGCTGCGGTCTGTATATTCTTTGACTACGGCGTCAATGTCTTTGCGGCTCCTTTCAATGTTTTCCACCAGTTTTAAAACATCTTCCCGACAATCCTTTTTCAATCCCGCCGTTATCTTTTCGACAGACACACCGATACCGACGTTTAGGTCCTGTATCCGGTTCAGGTTCTGTAAAAGTTTTGAATTAAACAGGTTTATCTTTTCAGCCAGCTCTTTTCCCTCATCCTTTTCCCTTAAACCAACCTCAACCGAAAGATCTCCTTTGATCATCTCATCAACGGTTTTTTCAAACCTGTAAAAGGGACCGGCCACACGATGGGTGAGTCTCATGGTGATAAAGCAGATAAAAATGCCTCCCAGAACGATAAACATCCACTGGGTACTCAAAATTTTTTTAAAAAGAATCCCAGGTGTGGTGCCCAGTTGCAGGTGATAATTGTCATAGACAATGGAGAGGGTGTTTGATGAAAAAAAACTGAAAATAGCGATAAAAAGAATGCTTCCCAGGGTTAAAAGAATAAAGTAGTTGAAAATAAATTTTCCCTGAAGTTCTTTGTTAATGAAATATATTTTGCGTTTATAGGGGGTAGGACGGTTCATTTTTCCCTCCATATTTCTGCGTTCGCTTTTAATTCCCGTATCCAGTCGGCCATGAGTTGTTCCTGTTTATAGCCGGCAATAAAGTTTCTGATCTGTTCATCATCCGTGTCGCCTCTCTTTGGGGCCTCAAGGGGAATGATCTGATCGATACGGTATGACAGAACGCCCATTCCCGATTCAACGGGTGGGGACATCTCTCCTTTCTTCAGGTTTAAAAGAGTAAACTTCAGCCCGTCTGAAAGATCCACAAAATCGGCATCTATTTTTTGCGGTGTCTGGGATACACTGTTTTGCGCGTCATTCAATGATTTATAACCGAATTTTGATATGATCAGGCGGCTTGCCGACAATATTTTATATTTTTGAATTTCATTGTCGGACACGCTTGTCTTAAGGGACGAAAGTTTCCTGTCCACTAAAATTTTGATCAAGGACTGCTCGTAATATTGCTGGACAGACTGGCGGAATGATTCTTCTTTGTGGATCTCCTTGTTGAGCGCTTCCTGGATAAGAAGTTGTTCATCAATCAGGGAATCAATGTATTCATCACGATTCATGTAGTAAGGTTTTAATTTGATCCGTGTTTCAAGTTCGGATTCGGAAATGATTCTGTCGTTGATCACAACCGCAGGCTTGGATATTTCAACCTTTGTCTTGAACACACCGTATGCGGCAAGAAGGGAAAACAGGACAATTATCCCGCCGATATAATAAAGGTATCTCATAATTTTGAATCCTTAAATTGATTTATCAACGATCAGACGGCCGGTGTTTGTTTCGACTTGTATGCACCTGTCATCATAAAGTCTGACCATACTATAGTCTTTCACATTTGTTATTTCAAGGTCGGGCAGGCCTTGGATTTTCAACCATTTTCGTATAATGGGAAGCTGTTCCGGGTCACTTGCCCGGGCAGTGAAAATTTTAACCCGTGTGCCCTTGTCGATCATATCCTTTAACAGGGTCATCATTGCAGGTACAGGGTCTCCAACGGTTTCAACAGAGGAATGTTTGTCATAAAAAGCAAGGGTGCCGTCAAGATCCACGCCTATCCATGGTTCAATAGCGCTATTGTTTTCTTCCGAACTGCGTCGCGGGGCAATGGTATATTCCTTTGATGCTTCTTCACCGGCTTTTTTAAGATATTGTTTAATGGATTTTAACATAGAAGATTGCAGTATCAAATAAATTGCGCAAATTTTGCGGCGGCGGCAGCACAATTCTCACCGTCGATGGCTGCCGATACGATACCGCCTGCATGACCGGCCCCTTCTGCGCAGGGGAAGAGCCCGTGAATATCCGGATGCATAAAGGTCGTTTTGTCCCTGGGAATTCTTACCGGTGAACTGGTCCTTGTCTCCACCCCGATGAGTTGGGCATCATTGGAGCAAAACCCGGGCATTTTTCTGTTGAAAATCGTTAATGCCTCTCCAAGGCCTTTGACCATAAACCTGGGCAGGCGCTCATGCAGGGGAGCAGATATGATGCCCGGGATATACGAGCTTGGATTCAGGGTTGTACTGGTTTTCTCGTTTACAAAATCAGCGGCTTTCTGGGCCGGGGCGATCTGGGAATGTCCGCCCAGTTCAAATGCCAGTTTCTCAAGGGCCATGCGAAGTTTTAATCCGGCAAATTCATTTTCACATCTGTAATTCGTCCACTCTTTTTCCCCGACACTGACCACAAAACCGGCGTTGGCAAAGGGAGAGTTGCGCTTGGAAACGGACATGCCGTTGACCACCTGTTCACCGGGAGAGGTGGCTGTCGGTACAATAATGCCGCCCGGGCACATACAGAATGAAAACGCGGCCCGTTCACTGGTCTGGCAGGTCAGGGAATAGGCGGCTGCCGGCAGGTTGCTGCTATAGTTTTTTGAATGGTACTGGATTTCATTGATCAGCTTTTGGGGGTGTTCAATTCTTACCCCCATGGCAAATTGCTTTGCCTCAAGCCGGATATTATGTTTTTTAAGCATATAATAAACATCCACGGCGGAATGGCCCGTGGCAAGTATGAGTTCTTGCCCCGGCATTTCAAGGCAATCATTTACCACCACCCCTTCAAGCCTGTTGTTTTGGACTATAAGGTCTGTTATCCGGCTGTTGAAATGTATCTCACCGCCATTGGACAGGACCGTCTCCCTTATGGCTGAAACGATCTTCGGCAGTTTGTTGGAACCAATATGGGGGTGGGCATCTATCAGTATATCCGGGTCTGCGCCGTGCTGTACAAGGATGTTTAATATCCTTTTGACATCACCGCGTTTTGTTGAGCGGGTAAAAAGCTTGCCGTCACTATAGGCTCCGGCACCACCCTCCCCGAAACAATAGTTGGAGTCCGGATTGACGGAATGGTTTCTTTGTATGGCGCTGATGTCAAACCGCCGGTCCCTGACATTTTTTCCCCGCTCCAGAACAACGGGTTTGATGCCGGCTTCAATCAGTTTCAGGGCTGCAAACATCCCTGCCGGGCCGAATCCTGCAATGAGCACATCTCTGCCCGGTTTGACCGGTTTGTATGAAATTTCATTTTTTGTGGAGAGATAGGGTTCATTAATATATGCTTCATACCGTATCCGGAATACCGCAGATTTCCGGGCATCAATGGAGCGTTTCAATGGTATAAGGGCAGTAATCTCATTGACATCGGCCCGTAATTTTTTTGCGGCCAGTTTTTTATGAAGAGTTCTGTTATACAGGCCGTCCGGGTGAACGGTCAGTTCAATCTGTCTTTTCATTGATCTCCCCTGTGATGGAGAACATTTATTCTGACCGGTCCCTGATCAAAACTTATGATAAATTTGTTCCTGTTCATCCAGGATATCGTCCAGGATGGCTTCGGTGGTATAGGGGTTCATGATAACGCTCCGAAGTACCACCACCATGAAGTCATCCTCCGGCACAAGTTTAAGCCGGGTTCTGGAGACAAAACTTTTGCCTGCTTCCCGCTGGATGCGCTGGATGCGGATATTGATCTCGTCAAGTTCCTGGTTTAAGCGTTTGCGCTCCTCCCCCCGGGCGGTTGCCAGTTTCTGCCGAAAGGACATGGGCACCAACCGGTAGGTCAGAATATTAAGCACAGGCCGGGTCACCAGTTCAAATTCCGGCCGCTCTTCTATTTTTTTGGCAAATGCCCTGGCTGTTTCAATACCATGATCAATCATCAGGGCATACCCTTTGGCACCCATTATTTTTAAGGATGCATCCAGGATCAGGCAAGCGGCCTCCCTGGAACCTTCAAGGGTTTTGATGCCTAAATCCACAGAGCCCTTTCGGTTGACATATCGGGCATGGTAGGCAATGGCGTCAAGGGCTTTGGCGTTTTTAAAATAGACCATGCCCGCTCCCATGGGCATGTAAAATTGTTTGTGGCCGTCAATGGTGACGGAATCTGCCCGTTCAATGCCTGAAAGCAGATGGGCATAGGTGTGTGATAACAGTATCGGCCCGCCCCATGCCGCATCCACGTGGAAATGGATGTGCTCCTGTTCACAGATATCGGCCATCTGTTGCAATGGATCAATGGTCCCAGTTTCAGTGGCCCCGGCAATGCCCACGATTGCGGCAATTTTTGTACGCCCTTCCTGCTTCAGATCCTGGATCGTTTGTTTAAGTTTGTCTATATCAATGGTGTGATCCGGTTTAACATCTACGGCAATAATGTTTTTATTGCCCAGGCCCAGAATCCCGCTTGCTTTCCTCAAAGAGTAGTGCCCCCGACGGGACACAAGGATGACCACCCGGTCCGTCTGGTGAACGTTCATGGCCTTGAACAGGCCGTCTTCTTCAATAGTTGAAAAATCATCTTTGGGCGGAAAAAGTTGATTTCTGGCCACCCACATGGCGGTTATGTTGGCCGTGGTGCCGCCGGATGTAAATGCGCCCAAAGCCGTACGGGTATTCTGGACATGCGCCCGGTAGAAGGCCTGGCTTTGTTTGAAAATCAGGCAGTGGATTTTGGCCAGCACCTGCCTTTCAATGACAGCCAGCACCTTGGAGGTTTCCATTTTAATGAGATTTTGGTTCAAGGCTGCGGTAATGGCTTTAAGGTGCACCATGAAAAAGGGCAGGGCAGATGTCATGTGGCCGATGAAGTAAGGCGATGCCACATTAACCGCTTTAGGGGCAATGTCTTTAATGATATCTTCGATAACCTGGCCCAGATTTTTCTGGGGATGATCACTGATTTCAACGTCCATGTAACTTTTAGCCAGTTCAGTGATACTGATCTCTTCGGTGACGCCCACGTGCCGGTTAAGAAAATCGTGCAGACCGAACAGAATCTGCTCCATGTATTTAACCAGGGTCTTTTTGCTGTTTTCATCGTAGGGACGGATGAAAACTCGGTCCAGGGATTTGCGGTCTGCGATCAACTGTCCATCAGTTTTTCGTATATTTTTATCTCCTTGGGTCCAGGTGCTGTGTCCAGGCAATGAAAAAAATGAAAAAGAGGATGACATATTGTGAAGGTCTTTCCTTCAATTTAAAAATTGTGTTATCCGGCCTGTGCTATCCGGCATCAATCTGTCGCCTTTTGCCTTCCGAGGTTGTCATGTTTTTAATTTAACTTGAAAACCATCTTAAAGTATGGCAGGTCTACCCTAAAATAAGGAGAAAATCAAATTTATTTTAATTATATATCGTTCTGTCATTGAGTCGTAACAGGTATTGTGTTATTTTTGAATCATCATCTCACCAATAAAAAGGAGAGCCTATGAACATCTCAATCACTTTCAAAAACATCCCTTCATCTGATGCTGTAAAATCCCATGTTGAAAAGAAATTAAGTAAATTAGATAAAATGCTGGATGCCCCGGCCGAGGCCCAGGTTGTCTTGGCAGATGAAAAATTGCGCAGCATTGCTGAAATCAATCTGACTTGCAACAAACTGAAAATTCATGCCAGTGGTGAGGCTGAAGAAAACAACATGTACGCAGCCATTGATAGTCTGGCCGAAAAAATTAAAATCCAAATTAATAAATTCAAAGAGAAGCAAAAACGGCACCTGGCTGGTGATAAACAAAGTATCAAAAAAGAGGCCCGGGAATATGAAGTGCTGGATGACACAGATAGCGAATAGATTTTTGCCTGAAACCTAATTTAAGCCGATCCCAGTTCCGAAAAGAACTGGGATCCTTTTTTTGCGCGCGCAGACATATCTTTAAATCAGAATTTTTTTATCTGTCCCAAGCGCCTGTCATGCGGACGACCCTATAAATTCGTTTCCGCCTGGATAATGGCCTGCAATCCTTTGTGAAGATCCTTTACAATGGTATTGGCGCTGATATCTAACCTGCGGGCATTGGAGATATCAAACACTGCTTTTTCAACAGCCGTTTTTTCTCCGTCTGTACCCCGGATCTGCAGGTGGTACGCCCTGGTTATGGCTTCGAGAAGAGATCTCTTTTTCTCCAGTTGTTTAAGATGGATATGCACCCCTGCCCGCATGGCTGTTCCAATATTGGTGGGGCAGGCTGTAAGAAAGCCCTTTTTCGGGTCAAAAGCAAAATCAAGTTTATCCCCCAATGCCCTGACTATCTGTATCAACCTGTTAAAGACATAAGCAAGGTCACCGCCCTGGGACTGGGCTATGATGCGCAGATGATCTTCCTCATTGACCCATATCCTGACCACGTTGTCCCGGCTTATGAATATGCCGCGTCCCAAAGGGTAATCCCGGTTTATGCCGGCCGACGCCATGAATCGGTCGCCTTTCCGGAAAGCCAGCCCTTTTTCTAACAGAGCATTGAACTGTTTTTCATCCAAATCAGTAAAAGAGGTATAGGTGCCGGATAATTTTTCAGACAAATTTTTGAAGAGATGTTTTACCCTCTTTTCCAGGGCCAGCCGCTGATCCGGGTTCATGTTGCCTGAAAAAGGAAATCCGCATAGATTTCTTGCCACCCGTATCCGGGATGAGCGTATGAATGTCTGTTCCGGGTCCAGGTCCGGCAGAACGGCTTCCTGCAGGCCTGGCTTATGAGACCAGCCCGGGTTAAGACGATGGTAATCCTCGATGATGGGCAGCAGCACCGGTGCAAAGCAGTCATAGCTTTCCATATCCCCGGCATAGATCCCAATGCTGGAGTCGGGATTTTCAATTCCGGAGGTGATGGCTTGATCAAGAGTGTACCCCGACGGGGTGCGGAGTGTTTTAAGATCGTTATAAAGTGCAATGGTCAGGTACTGCTTTATTTTGGAGCGGGAGGAGGCGTGAAACGGCAGTTCCTGATCAGCTTTCATAGCCTGAGGACTGGGAAGATATGCCCCGGGCCAGCCGGGTCTGGATCTGGTCTAAAATAATGCAGTCCGCATGGCATTTGGGCAGGTGTTCCCTGAATTCACAGTTGACGCATGGGCTTTGGGTCAGATAGCCCACTTCGAAATCAAATAAATCTCTTTTTATCGTTTGATTGTCCATATTCTTTAAATATTATACTACAGGTTGAAATGTCAGCTTTTATATCATTTAATTTAGGTCCGGGTCAATATCCTGTGTTCGGGGTAAGTCCTGTATTATTTACTCAGATTCTCCGTATCGTCGTGTCAACGGAGTCCGGGTGATGTTAGTGGCCTAACTAATGATCTTGGGTTGGCAGCTGTTCAATAAACCGAACATAACCTTTTTGTCATTTGACACCACATTTGCCCGCGCTATATTAGATCGAAATATTGTTCTTTCAGGGCCGGGCCTCTTTTATGGCCGTCTACAGTAACGGCCCAAAATAAAGGTCGGAGCATAAGGATTGACAAGTTATGGAAGAAATCACAAAACAGATCGAGAACGCCCATCTCCTGGTAAACCGCATCCGCAGTGAGGTGGGCAAAACCCTGGTGGGGCAGGAGAAATTGGTTGACGGACTGCTGACAGGTCTTCTCACCGGGGGGCACGTGCTGATTGAAGGGGTGCCGGGCCTTGCAAAAACATCGGCGGTCAAGGCGTTGGCTGCCGCTGTTCAGGCAGATTTTAAACGCATTCAGTTTACCCCGGATCTTTTGCCTGCGGATTTGACCGGTACCGAGATCTACCGGCCTAAAACCACGGATTTTGTTACCCGTAAAGGCCCGTTGTTCAACAATATTATTCTTGCCGATGAAATCAACCGGGCCCCTTCCAAGGTGCAGTCCGCACTTTTGGAGGCCATGGAGGAAAAGCAGGTGACCATCGGCGACACCACCTATCCTTTGCCTTACCCCTTTCTGGTGCTGGCCACCCAAAATCCCATTGAGCAGGAGGGCACCTACCCGCTGCCCGAAGCCCAGGTGGACCGCTTCATGCTCAAGGTGCTGGTGGAATACCCCAGTCGGACCCAGGAGCTTGAGATCCTTAAAAAGACAAGCTTCGCCGAGGTAGAGAAGATATCACCCGTTGTCTCTTGTGAGGATCTTGCCGGATTAAAACGCCTGGTGGATCAGGTGTATGTGGATGAAAAACTCAAAGAATACATCGTTAACCTGATCTTTGCCACGCGAAATCCGGAATCTTGCAAAATGCAGACCGGTCATTACATCGAGTTCGGGGCCTCGCCCAGGGCGACCATCTTTCTTGCCAAGGCTGCACGGGTTACCGCCTTTCTTGCGGGCCGGGCCTATGTTACGCCCCAGGATATAAAACTTGCCGGACCCGATGTACTCCGCCACAGGATTCTGCTCTCCTTTGAGGCCGAAGCTGAAGAGATTTCAACCGAGCGGGTGGTGGCGGATCTGTTCGACTCCGTAGAAGTGCCATAAATAATAGTTACAGGTGATCATGAAATGATTCCTGCCCATATCATAAAAAAAATTAAGCAAATTCATATAAAGTCCCGCAAAACAGTCAACACCCTGATGGCAGGGCAATACCGGTCTGTCTTCAAAGGCTCGGGCATTGAATTTGAAGAGGTGCGCGAATACGCCCCGGGTGACGATGTCAAGTCTATTGACTGGAATGTCTCTGCGCGTACGGGAAAGGTGTTTGTCAAGCTGTTCAGGGAAGAGCGCGAATCCATTGTCATGCTGCTCATTGACATGAGCGCGTCTTTAAATTTCGGCACCCATTCGGGCAGCAAACTTGAAAAGGTGGCCGAACTTGCATCGGTTCTGGCATTTAATGCCATTAAAAATAATGACAAGGTGGGTGTGATTTTTTTCACGGACCAGGTGGAAAAGTATATCCCGCCTAAAAAGGGCTCTGCCCATATCTGGCGGGTGATCAAGGAAATTTTTACCTTTGCGCCCAAGGGCGTGGGTACGGATATCGCCTGTGCCCTAGATTTCATGGCAAAAATAAGTAAAAAGCGCAGTTTTGCCTTTGTGATTTCCGATTATCTCTCCCCGGAATACGAAAAAAACCTGCGCCTTTTAAACCGGCGGCATGAGGTGGTGGGCCTGCGTGTGTTTGATGAGGGGGCTTTTCACCTGCCCTTTGCCGGTATTGTGCGGGTAAAGGATTTTGAAACCGGGGAAGAGACGCTCATGGATGCGGGCAGCAAAAAGATGCGGCAATGGTATACGGATCAGCGGCAGAAAATCCATTCTTTGACCGAATCGGTGTTCACCAAGGCCCGGGTGGATCTTGTGGATGTCACCACGGCTGAGAGTGTGTCCGACGTGTTGACCCGGTATTTCATGCTTCGGGAGAGCAGGCGCTGATGCTTGAGGATATTCATGATATACGGCCGCCGGTGATGACAGGCATTGACCCTGGATTGGTCCGGGCCCTTCTTTGGGGAGCCGGGGGCGTTGTCCTTTGTGCGCTGATTGTCCTGCTTGTACGGTACTGGCTTAAAAAAAGAAAAAACAGGATCATAGATCTTCAGGCTCTGCCTCTGCTTTCGCCATACGAAACAGCCGTAAGGGATCTGGAACGGTGTATGGCCGATTTCGGCCACGATGCCAAAATTTTTTATTTTGAACTGGGCCGTATTATGAAAGCCTATGTTTCAGGCACCTTTCAAATCAACTGTTCCGAGATGACCTCCCAGGAGATGGCACGGGCCGTAAAAAACGTTAAGAATCTGGATTATAGGCTAAAAACGGAATTGATCCGGTTCCAGGACCAGTGCGATCCCATCCGCTATATGCCCGTGGACGGGCAAGGTCCTTTGGATGCCGGACGGATAGAACAGGATCTGGCCTTTGCCGGCAGCCTTGTGGCCGGAATTGAGCAGATTGTCACAGATGCGGTGGTCAGAGAAAAAGCGGAGGATGCCTGATGTTTCGATTTGCCTCACCCTGGTTTTTGCTGCTGCTTATTCTGCCCTGGCTCTGGCTGCTGGTTCACACGGTTAAGAGTACCAGACGGTTTTCCTTCAAGTGGCTGCCCAAGCCTTCGGGCCACACGATCCGGGTGTCAAGCCTGACCGGTACTTCCCACGTGCCGTTTAGTTTCGCTGTAATGGCGGCCCGTCTCATGCCCCTGGTGAAGGTGCTGGGCTTGAGTCTTATGATTCTTGCCCTTGCGCGGCCCCAGGCCGGTGAGCGCAAGATCAATGTGGATACCGAAGGGATAAATATTGTTCTGGCCCTTGACCTGTCCGGGTCCATGAAAGCCCTTGATTTCAAACGAGACGACAAGATCGTCACCCGTCTTGACGCGGTCAAGGGGGTGATTTCCGATTTCATCATGAAAAGGGAAGGGGACCGCATCGGCCTTGTGGTGTTCGGCACCCATGCCTTTACCCAGGTGCCGTTGACCCGGGACTACAACACCATTGCATTTATGCTGGATCATTTAAAGATCGGGGCTGCCGGACCCAACACCGCCATTGGCGATGCCATGGGTATTTCGCTCAAGCGCCTGGAAGACATCCGGGCCAAATCGAACATCATTATTCTGCTCACCGATGGTAAGAGCAATGCCGGAGAATTGTCCTGGCAGGAGGCCGCCAAGATCGCGGCCCAAAAAAAGATTAAAATCCACACCATTGGCGTGGGCTCTACGGGCAAAGCCCCTTTCCTTGTGGACGGACTTTTTGGCCAGCAGTATGTGTACCGCCAGGTGGATATGGACTGGGACGCCCTTGACGCCATTGCCAAGCAAACCGGGGGAACCTTTTTTAAGGCCAAGGACACCGACAGCCTTGCATCCATTTATAAAATGATTGATTCAATGGAAAAGACAAAGGTTAAGGTGGACAAATGGGTGGATTACAGGGAGCTTTATACTCTGTTCCTGATCCCGGGACTGCTGCTTTACCTTACATGCCTGGGTCTTGGCAGCACAAGACTTCTGGAGTTGCCTTAAGCGGTGAAATAAGGATGCACATATGAAATTTGATCATCCACAAATTCTGTTTTTTCTGTGGGGGCTTTTGCCCCTTTCAGGGTTGCTGGTGTATGGCATTTACCGGCACAAAAAGATCCTTGCCCGGTATGCAAAATCGCCAATGTTTGACCATATCCTGCCGGGCTTCTCCTATGGCCCCAAATGGGTGAAAGCTATTTTATCCGTGATGGCCACAGGATTTGCCGTGGTGGCGCTGGCAGGACCGCTTGCCGGATATCGCTGGGAAAAAATCACCCGGAAAGGGGTGGATATCATGATTGCTTTAGATTGCTCCCGCAGCATGCTCGCCCAGGATGTCTCTCCCACACGGCTGATCCGGGCCAAACGGGAAATCATTGACCTGACGCGCCTGATGCATTCGGACCGGGCAGGACTTGTGGCCTTTTCAGGCGCGGCTGTGCTGCAATGTCCGTTAACCCTGGATTATAATGCATTCGGGATTTTCCTCGATGCCCTGGACCCTGATTATCTGCCTGTGGGAGGTACGGATTTGACGGCAGCCCTTGAGGCTTGTTACAATGGATTTGATCCATCATCCACTGCGGGAAAAGCCGTTATTCTCATCACCGACGGCGAGGATACCGCCGATGATGAAGCCGCCCTTACTGAGGTTGTGGATAAATTTGCCAAGGAAAAAATCCGAATTTTCGCCATCGGGGTAGGCGATCCGGCCGGAGCCCCGATCCCGGCCAAGGGGGGGGGATTTAAAAAGGATGGTGCAGGCAATATCATTTTGTCAAAAGTGAACGAGGCCATGCTTAAAAAAATTACTGCCATGACCCAGGGCCGCTATGTACGATCCGTGGCTGGGGACATGGACCTTGAACAGATCTATTCCGGGGATATCCTGAACACCATGGAACAAAAGGAGCTGACCCAGGGTCGCAAAAAAGTCTGGGAAAAACGCTTTCAGTGGGCCTTGCTTCCCTGTGTACTGCTGCTGATTGCCGAAACTTGTTTTCCCCAGGGATCGGGCCGCAAGCACGGTGTTAAAGGTGGGCGTTCTCTGATTTGCCTGGCCATTGCCCTGGGCCTTATGGCACCGGGAGTTGCCAGGGCAGGTTTTTGGACTTCTCCGGTAAAGCAGGGCATGCAGGCCTGGGACGACAAGCAGTTCCAGCAGGCAAAAAAGCATTTTATTGACGCCCAGCTTGAAAATCCGGACGACCCGCGTCTTTATTATAATATCGGTGCTGCGGCCTATGCAGCCGGTGAATATGACCTGGCTGAATCCAATTTTGCCCAGGCTGTAAATGCAAAGGACAGGGAACTTAAACACAATGCCCTGTATAACCTTGCCAATACCCGTTATCGTCAAAACCATCTGGAAAAGGCAATAGCGGATTACCAGAGCTTGATTAACGCGTTCCCCGATGATACCCAGGCCAAAGAAAATCTTGAATTTGTAAAGAAAAAGCTTGAAGAGCAGAAACAGCAACAACAGGATCAGAAAAATCAAGATCAAAAAAATCAAGATCAAAAAAATCAAGACGAGCAGAATAAGAATCAGGGGGATCAACACCAAAAGGACCCGAATAACCAGGATCAGAATCAGAACCCGCAGGGCAGCGAGGATAAGAAAAAGCCGTCCGAAAAACAGAATCAGAATCAGGCGCAGGGATCGGATCAGAAAGACCAGGGAGATAAAAACCGGCAAAATAAACCTGAAAAAAATCCCCAGCAGCCAAACCAACCCCAAACGGACCAGCATCAGGATATGTCGGCACAAGAGTCCCAAGACCAGGCTGCCCAGGCAGGAAAGGCCGGGCAGGGGCAAAAGGGAGAGGAGAACATGCAGCAGGCAGAGTCAAAAATGCTTGAAAATCGTCTCAACCGCCTTGAAGACAAACCCGGCATGGCCCTGATTCCCCAAACCGGAGCACGAAACAATGATAAAGACTGGTAAATTCACTATGATTGCCCAAGCGCATCGGTATATGGCAGGACTGTCAATTGCAGTACTGCTCTTTTGCATTCCCTGCACAGCTCTTGCCTTTACCGCCACGGCCCAGGTGGATCAGACCCGTGTTACGCCCCAGGATGTTATTTCATTGCAGGTCATTGTGGACGGCGGTGAGGCCGACGTTGACACCTCTTCCATAACCGGGTTCCAGGTCAATCCCGCCGGGACCCAGTCGAGCAGAAGCTATATCAACGGCACATGGGGCCATAAGGTCATATACCGGTACATGTTGATTCCCTTAAAAACCGGCGTACTGACCATTCCGCCCATCACCTGTGTCCGGGACGGCGAATCGGTATTGACCAGGGAGATTAAAATTCTGGTGTCGGAACCATCGGCCCGGATTGATGATGACAAGGGCGATTTTTTTGCCCAAGCCTTCCTGAGCAGTGACCGGATCGTGCCGGGACAACAGGTTGTGTATATCCTGAAACTATGCACGGCACAACAGATCAAGGGGGCGTCTTTTGATCCGCCCCGGTTTGAGGGTCTGACTGCCAAACAGTTGACGGACTGGTCCAAAGATACCCGGACCATCAACGGCCGGGTCTTTATGGTCAATGAGACAAAATATCTGGTCCAGGCGGACGCACCCGGACAGTTTACCATTCCCCCGGCTGTTTTTGTGGCCGAGGTGCCCATACAGCGAACCAGACAACGTGATCCGTTTAATTCCGTATTCAATGATTCGTTTATTCGGGATTCATTCTTCGACACCACACCGGCAAAGCCCGTGCGTGTGGTGTCCAATTCCGTGAATCTGACGGTCTCTCCTTTGCCGGAATATAAGGGGGATAAACCCTTTTCAGGCCTTGTGGGTCAATTTTCCATATCAAGTGAGCTGGACAAAAATACGGTGAAAACAGGTGAATCCGCCACATTGACCGTTGTTATTAAAGGAACTGGGAACATTATGGATGCGGCGTTGCCTGCCCTGAACCTGAATACGGATCAGTTTAAAGTATATGAAGATACACCGGTTCAGGATGTGCAGGTTACCGAACAAGGATTTGAGGGACACAAAGTGTTCAAGCAAGCGTTGGTGGCTTCTGTTCCTGGAAAAGCCCTTATTCCCGAGCTTTGCCTGGTTTTCTTTGATACAGAATCGAAAACGTATAGAACCATTACCACAACGCCTTTAACACTTGATGTCCAACCGGGCGGCCCTGTGACCTTGGTGGATGCGGCTTCTGCCGTAAATACGGATGCGCAAACCCAGGCGGCAGTCAAAAACGAAAAATCCGAGGTGAGGCTTCAGAACAGGGATATTCTGGATATTAAAGAAGACATTGCGAGTATCCACTCACGCCCCTGTCTTTCCATGGGCTGGTTTGTCTTTCTGGTCTGCCTGCCGGCCTTGGGGTTTGGGGCGGCAGGCACGGTCATGCAGTTTGGCGCCAGGGAAAAATCTTTAAAAGAGCAATACCGTAAAAAAGCATGGGATTATCTAAAACAAGCGCGTAAAACCTCACCGGACGATCCCGGGTTTCTGCCGGGTTTGTCTTCAGCACTTACCTATGCCGTCCTGGCCCGGGGGGGCAAGGGGGGAGAAAGCCTGACCCGGGATGAGGTCCGGCAGATTCTGTCCTGCAACGGCCGGAACCAGGAAACCGTCAACAAGGTTACCCAGCTGATGGATGCCATGGATGCCGCCCGTTTCGGAGGAAAACCCATGGATGAGAATACCGCGCGAAGCTGCCTGGACCAGGTTTCTTCCCTGATTCGTACGCTTATGGTTGTGGCCTGTGTGGGATTCTCCCTTTTTATGTTCCGGAGCACGGGTCTGGCTGCCCAGGATAGTGCCGGGATAATCGCCCCAAAACAAGTTTACGCTGTAAAAGACACGGCGGGTGTATTTGTGGATGCGGTGCGCGCATATAAGAGAGGGGATTATGCGGCGGCGGCTGAACAGTTTGAGTCAATCGCTGAAACCCGCGTCGATAATCCGGCTCTTTTTTATAATACCGGTAATGCATATTTGAAAAGCAAGGATCTGGGCCGAGCCATCCTGTGGTATGAGCGCGCAAGAAAACTTGCACCCTCGGATCCGGATTTAAGATTTAATTTGGCCTATGCCCAAAGCCTTTTAAAAGATAAAAAAGAGACCAGCTTCTCCTTGGCCGATATCATTTATTTCTGGCAGGGCCTGATTTCTTTGAAATGGCTTCAGTATGCCTCGATCACGCTTTCTTTTTGTTTTTTTATTTGGGCAACGGTTCAAAAATCCAGGGGCAGACAGATTTTTTCAGGTGTGGGCATTTTTATTTTTTTATTTTTTGCCGGCACAACTCTGGCCGCGGGACTTGAATACAACCGGATTAATTCGAATATAAAAGCCGTTATTCTTGCTGAAAAAGCCGGTGTTCGTTCCGGAACCATGGATAACGCCACCCTCTTGTTTGACCTGCATGCCGGTACACGGGTTCGGGTGCTGGAAAAGAAAGATAACTACATGAAAATCCGTTTTGCCAAAGACAAGGTGGGGTGGGTGGCATGCAAAAATGTAGAAATAATATAGAAGAGAAAGGGAAGACTGAAGTTGAATCTCTTTGAAAATTAATATATAATGACTAACCTAATTTTAACAAATCATTGATCCGCCCGGACAAAATTTTACCGGGACGGTCAGGAATAAAATTTTCTATGGATATCATGAATACAAAAATCGGCGTTGTCGGGGCAGGTGCTTGGGGAACAGCACTTGCCAAACTACTTGCGGATAAAGGGTTTACCCTGGATCATTGGGCTTTTGAAACCGAAGTAAAAGAAGAAATTACCCTTCACAGGGAAAACAGAAGTTTTCTGCCCGGGTTCAGTCTGCCCCCAGGGCTTGTACCTACCAATGACATTGAAAAGGCAGTGTCCGGAAAAGATCTTGTGCTCATGGTGGTGCCCTCCCATTGTATGCGCGCCGTGGCCACACAGATGAAACCTTTTGTCTCCCCGGGCACTGTTATCGTCAGTGCCTCCAAGGGCATTGAAAATAAAACGCACATGATTATGACCGATATCCTGTCCGAAATTATTGATTTTTTGCCTGATCACAATTTTGGTGTACTGTCGGGCCCAAGTTTTGCCAAGGAAGTGGCTGCCGGAATACCAACGGTGGTGGCAGCGGCAGCGTTGAAAAACGAAGTGGCCACATTTATTCAGAAGGTGTTTTCTTCGCCCAACTTCAGGGTCTATGTTAACCATGATATTATAGGCACCCAGATCGGCGGTGCCATGAAAAACGTGATTGCGATTGCCGCTGGTGCTTGTGACGGAATGAATATGGGACTTAATCCCAGGGCTGCTCTGATCACCCGCGGCCTGACGGAAATGAACCGTTTGGGCACCCGCCTGGGTGCAGATCCCTTAACCCTTTCCGGACTGGCCGGCGTGGGAGATCTGTTGTTGACCTGCACAGGGTTTCTCAGCAGAAATTACACTGTCGGCAAACAGATCGGCCAAGGCAAGTGCCTGGATGATATTATTTCGGAAATGCGCATGGTGGCCGAAGGTGTTAAAACCACCCGGTCCGTTTACAACATGTCAAAAAAACTTAATGTCGATCTGCCCATCTGTGCTGAAGTCTATTCTGTCCTGTTTGAAAACAGCCCTGTGGAAAAAACTGTTGAGCGGCTCATGGGCCGATCCCTGAAACACGAGTTGGCAGGCGTGATCTGATTTTCTTTTGATTAACAGGAAAGAATATGATGACCATAGAAAAAAGACAGGGCGAGGAAACCATTGCCAATGCCATAGCATTGGATATTTTAAACTCTAAATTCAAAATACCTCCCATGCCGGCCAATGGGGCAAAATTGATCTCCTTAATCAGAAAACCGATTGATGATATAGAAGTCGATGATTTTGTAAAGATCATTGATTCGGATCCAGGGCTTTTATCCATGATTCTTCAATTGGCAAATTCGATCTATTTCAAGGGAGTTAATGAGATTTACAGTTTGCGGTCAGCCATTGTCCGTGTTGGACTTCAAGAGACCATCAATACAACCAATTTATATTTTTTCAAGCGTATGTTCCCAAAGATTCCTGAAATAAAGGGGTTTCAACCCCAAGAGTATTGGGCCTTTTCCTGGGCTTGCGCCAATGCGGCAAGACGTCTGGGGCATCCGAACCTGGAGATGAATGTCAATCCGGGTGAACTTTATATTGCAGGATTGCTTCATGGTATTGGAAAATTAATTTTTGCAATTCAATATCCTTTTGAGTTTTCAAAATGCATTCAAACAGCCGCCAAATTAAAATTACCTATTCATACTGTTGAGCTGGATGAATTTGGAACTACAGACGCTCATATCGCATCAAAATTGTTGGGGATCTGGCATATCCCTTCCAGGGTTTGTACTAGTATAGAATTTTACCAGAATCCGGATTTGGCACCGGAAAAGGACAGACATATTGCGGCATTAATTCAGTTTGCCTATGCCGTTGCCTCAATGTCCGGTATTGGGAAAACCGGCGATGGCTGTGTCGGTTCGCTGGAATCCACCTGGATCGCCGGACAATCGGGATTACCATTATCCAAAAAGGAAATTCAGGAAACGGTTGTCAAGGAGATCCAAAGGTCTCTGGAGAAAAAATCAGAAAGCATCACCGGTATCGCCCCCCAAAAACAAAATACGGTATCTGAGCCTAAAAATGAGCTTTCTCAACATCGGCAGATTGATAATATAAAAAATTCAATGTCTCCCAAGCTGGATTCAACTAAAGCGGACTCGTCTAAAACTGGATTTTTTGCCTGGATACGTTCATTGTTTCATTGACAAAATAAAAGATCTTTTTAGTTTCTGCCAAGTCCTTTATGCGCTGTCTTTGCGGCTTTTAAGATAACCTGTGTCATCCGGCAGGCCGGGCATGCGTCCTGTTGAATTGGCAAGGTGATCGCAGGCTTCGTTCAAGGGGTTACCGGCATGGCCTTTTACCCAAATGAACCGAATATCAAGACCCGGCAGAAGATCCAGAAGACGCTCCCACAAATCAGGATTCATGGCCGGGCTGCCGTCGGCTTTTTTCCAGCCCTTACGTTTCCATGCCTTTGCCCAGTTTTTGGTAATACCGTTGACAACATACCGGGAATCCGAATGCAGGCAGATAGGATGGGTCTCCTCTTTTAACGCTTCAAGGGCCACGATCACAGCCAAAAGTTCCATGCGGTTGTTGGTGGTCAGGTTAAATCCGCCGGAAAAAGTTTCCCCTGTTTCAAATACTACGCCATATCCCCCGGGGCCTGGGTTTCCGATGGCTCCGCCATCCGTATACACCATTACGGCATTTTCCGGATATTCATAATCGGCCGGCTCCTGCCCGGTCTTATTTTTCTTTGGGGCACTATCAAAATTTTTAGTTAAAGATGCAGGATTTGTGTAGGAAGGATCCTCCAGAAAGGCCAAGGCCTCCTGTTTTGTTTTAAAGCTTTTGAATCGGGCGCCTGCAAATCCTTTGACCTGGCACTGGGCATCCGGCCATGATGTAAATATACCTGTTTTTCGGCCCCTGGCCACTGCGTAGAATTTCATGCCCAGACTATAATTACAAAAAAAAGGAATGTAAAGAAACATCTGTGTATCAAAATTAGGCTGTTTCTTGAAATAAATATGCATTCGGTGTAGAGTATTGAAACAATAACGGATCAATTGCAACATCTTGCCGCCGGTTTCAGGTGCCCCATAACCTAAAAAACAGGGGAGAGCCAGGCTAAATAGGCGGCTAAGCAGTTTGCATTAACCATAAAGGAGGTAAAATGGAACCCAGTAAATTCCGTGAATCAAGACTGTCCATCAACAGTTTGTGTGAACAATTGGACCAGCTTATAGAACAAGAGGAGGTGGATGAGTCAAGAGCCTGCTTTGACCAGGCATTCGTTCAACTGGACGAGTTGAAGCCCAAGGCTTCAGGAGATGTTCAGGAGCGTTCGGTTAAGAATCTGGCAATGAAGCTCAAGGGCATGGAAGACAGGATTTCCAAGTTAAAAACCAAGGGAACTCCATCCTCCGGCTCTGGATCTCGGGTAACAAATAATATTGAATGGGACATTGACCGGGTGGCACAATTAGCAAGAACTTTTCTTGAAAAAATACTGAAAAACATGGCTGGTGATCCAGAATCAAAAGTTTTTTTCGGCACTACGGGCAAAGGTATCCGTCCCAACTACCAGGTTCAGTTCAAAGAGGGTCAAATAACTTCGTTTACAGGATCAGGGCATAAACCCAAGGCAATCTCCGCTGGTGAGGGTGCAAAAAATTTATCTGCACCTTTTTCCTTCGAGGAGGTTGACGCCATTTTAAACAAGACAGGCAATATTTGAAGGATTAAAACGGATGAAAACAATCAGAACACTGTTTTTATTTGCGATCATGTTTTTTGCAATGCATGTTTTTACCCAACAGGCACTGGCTGAATACGCCTCATCAGCCACTCAGGGCCTTAAGATCAGGATTGATGCTATCCTTGATGTACTTAAGGCTCCTGAATTTCAAGGAGATGAGAAAAAAGAGATTCGCAGGCAGAAAATTCGTGACATTGTCCTGAATGGTTTCGATTTTGGTCGTATGGCCCAGTCCACTCTTGGGAAACATTGGAGAGGACGAACCCCGGAAGAAAAGCAGGCGTTTACGGTCCGGTTCCAGCGTTTGATTGAAACTGCCTATATCTCCAAGCTGGAAAGCTATACCAATGAAAAGGTGGTCTACCTTGATGAGCAGCTCAAAAGGAAAGAAGACCGGGAATACGCAAAAGTCCAGACCCAGATTATTAACACCGATGGTACTGAAATTCCCATTGCCTATATGATGCACAGGCAGGGCACAGATCCCTGGCTGGTATTTGATATCAACATTGAAGGGGTAAGCATGGTTAATAATTACCGCTCTCAGTTTGGTGAATTCCTCGTCCAAAAACCGTTTTCAGAGCTGCTCAAAGATATTGATGCAAAAAACAGCTCTGAATAACAGCCATGGGCTGATCTGGACTATCAACAGCCAGAGTCAACCCACAACAAGACATGAACGCAAATTAACAACTTATTAAAACTTTGATATAAAATAAAAAAAAAGTCATTGCATCTTTCAAACTTATGCCGGTCTGTGATTCAACAGACCGGCATATTATATTCATATCCCGTTCGTTTCTGCTGACCGGCAATTGCTTTAGCCGGCATAAATTCCCACCAACCTCTAATACAATTTTAATGTTTATATATTATCATTGAGAATCATAGTGCTTTCCCATTAGATGTGCGGTGAACCATTTGGGTATGGAAAAAGCGCTTGGTTAATATAATGAATGAATAGTGGTCATTGACGAATAAAACCTGTGTCGGATTCAGCCTGGAAAGGGGCCAAAAGAGAAAAAAAATTTCGCAACAAAACACAATTCTAACTTTTGGTTAATATAATATTAAACTGAATCTAATAAATTTGAACAAAATTTTTAAGGAACATAGATGACATCGATTCATGTGCTTATACTACTTTGGGTGCTGACCGTTGCAGGATTTTTTATAGGTCGCAGCAAGGCCTTTGCTGTTTGCTCCGGCATAGGCGGTCCAAAAGCACTTCATTCCAGACCGTTATATTACGGAGCCCTGACCTCCATTTGGTGTGCGGTACCGGCTTTAATCGTGTTTTCGTTCTGGCTTTTTTTCCAGTCCACCATCATCATGGATCTGGTGATGGCAGATCTTCCAGAGGATATCCGATCCTTGCCCCAAGACCGCCTTAATCTTGTTGTCAATGATATCCGAAATATTGTATCCGGTAACCTTGTGGGCAATGAAATCAGTCCTGTCATTCAAGCTGCAGTCGATCATTATAAAAGTCTTGAGATGATCACCCAGGCCGCGTTAAGCGTAATCATAACGGCGATGTCCATAGTTGCCATTGCAGGTGTGTGTCTAAAAATCACACCAAAGCTTCGGGCCAGGAATCATGTAGAAAAGGTTGTTGAAATCCTGCTCATTGCCTGCGCCACTCTGGCTGTTGTCACCACCATCGGCATTGTACTTTCCGTATTTTATGAGGCAATTCGGTTTTTCAAGATTGTGCCGGTTCATAGATTTTTATTCGGACTTGAATGGAGCCCCCAGATGGCCATTCATGCTGATCAGATCGGATCTTCCGGTGCATTCGGGGCGGTTCCGGTTATATTTGGCACCATGCTCATTGCCGGCATTGCCATGTGTGTGGCAGTGCCGTTAGGGCTTATGGCTGCCATTTACTTGTCTGAATATGCCAATGGAAAGTTTAGAAGTGTTGCCAAGCCGCTTTTGGAGATCCTGGCCGGGATTCCCACGGTAGTTTATGGTTTTTTTGCAGCCCTTGTTGTGGCCCCGGCTATCAAGGATGCGGGTAATATCCTGGGGTTTTCGGTATCTTCGGCAAGTGCTTTGTCTGCCGGGATCGTTATGGGAATCATGATCATTCCCTTTGTTTCCTCTTTATCCGATGATGTAATCACTGCGGTACCACGGTCCTTGCGGGATGGCGCTCTGAGCCTTGGTTCCACCCGGAGTGAAACCATTATCAATGTTGTGCTGCCCGCAGCCCTCCCCGGAATTGTGGGCGGGGTGCTGCTGGCCGTGTCCCGGGCCATTGGGGAGACCATGATTGTTGTCATGGCGGCCGGCCTGTCTGCAAACCTGACCGCCAATCCCTTCCAGGCAGTTACAACGGTTACGGCGCAGATTGTCACCCTGCTGGTGGGGGACCAGGAATTTGACAGTGCCAAGACACTGGCCGCCTTTGCTTTGGGGCTTTTGCTGTTTGTCGTTACCCTGATTTTAAACGTGGTGGCCTTAATGGTGGTCAGAAAGTACAGAGAGCAGTATGAATAATTTAAAGGATGCACAGAGTAGGGTTAGGACCATAGATATTGTCAAAAAGGGACTTAATAAACGCTACCGCAAAGAACGTTGGTTTCGTTTATTCGGGTGTACAGCCGTTATTATCAGCCTAAGTTTTTTGTCATTGCTGTTTATCTCGATTATTTCCAACGGGTATACTGCGTTTCAGCAGACCATGGTCCGGCTGGATCTCTTTCTGGATAGCAAGGTTATAGACAAGGATGACCTGGCAGGTGCCGATTATTCCAAACTTATTCATAACGCTTTGTTGTCTGTTTTTCCTGATGTGACAAAACACAAAGATAAACATAAATTGTACGGACTTGTCAGTATAAGCGCTACCTATATGCTCCAGGATTTTGTGGCCAAAAACCGACATGAGATCGGAACAACCATTCAGATATGGGTACCGGCCGATGATGATGTGGACATGTTGATGAAAGGGCGCATTGATCGGGACAAGCCTGAGTCCCAAAGACGAATTAATGACCAGCAGCTTGCCTGGGTAGATCAACTGGTCAGGCAGGGACAGATCAAAAAGGTATTTAATATAACTTTTTTCACTGCAGGGGATTCCAGAGAGCCTGAACTTGCCGGGATCTGGGGAGCGGTTTGCGGGAGCTTTTACACGCTTCTTGTCACTCTTATCCTCTCTTTTCCCATTGGCGTGTCTGCTGCCGTATATCTGGAAGAGTTTGCTCCTCAAAACAGATGGACGGATATCATTGAGGTGAACATCAATAATTTGGCAGCCGTACCCTCCATTGTATTCGGGTTGCTGGGACTGGCTGTGTTTTTAAATTTTTTCGGCCTTCCCAGATCTGTTCCGCTTGTGGGTGGACTGGTTTTAACCCTGATGACGCTGCCCACCATTATTATTTCCGGCCGATCCACGCTTAAAGCGGTGCCGCCTTCCATTCGTGAGGCAAGTCTTGGTATTGGTGCATCCAAAGTTCAGATGGTGACACATCATGTCCTGCCCCAGGCCATGCCGGGCATGCTTACCGGTACCATCATCGGTATGGCCCAGGCCCTTGGGGAAACCGCACCGCTTCTGATGATCGGTATGGTGGCTTTTATTGTGGATATCCCCGCCGGTTTCACAGACCCTTCCACGGTGCTGCCCGTACAGATCTACCTGTGGGCAGATAGTCCGGAAAGGGCTTTTATGGAAAAAACCTCCGCTGCCATCATGGTTCTTCTGTTTTTTTTAATGGTCATGAATGCGGCAGCTATTGTTTTAAGAAAAATATTTGAAAAAAAATGGTAAATAAAAAATATATTTCAGGAGTTACCCATGAAAAAATTTATTATCACTTCAATTACCTTGGTTTATTTATCTATTGTTGGAATAGCCCAGGCCGGCATCGGTGCAGCAAGGGACTATATCTCCATTGTCGGATCCTCAACAGTTTATCCTTTTGCTACGGTTGTTGCGGAAAGTTTTGGAAAGAAAAACCGCTTTAAAACCCCGAAAATTGAATCCACGGGATCCGGCGGCGGACATAAGCTTTTTGGTGCCGGCATTGGTATCGAGCACCCGGATATTACCAATTCTTCTGCCCGGATAACAAAAAATCAGCTGAAAAAAGATTTCAAAAATGGTGTCAAAGAAGTTGTTGAGGTGAAAATTGGCTATGACGGCATTGTTGTGGCAAATTCCAGGCAGGCCCGTGTGTTCAGGCTGACTAAAAAAGATCTGTTTCTCGCTTTGGCAAAACAGGTACCTGTGGTAGGGGATCAAGGCGTTTTGAAGCCAAACCACTATGAAACCTGGAAACAGATAAATCCATCACTTCCCGACACCCGAATTGAGGTGTTTGGACCACCCCCTACCTCCGGCACCCGTGATACCTTTATGGAACTGGCTATGGAAGGCGGTGCAAATGCGTTTAAATGGATAGCGAAATTGAAAAAATCAGATCAAAAACGATACAAGGTGATATGCCATACCATGCGGGAAGACGGGGTATATATTGAGGCTGGGGAAAATGATAACCTCATTGTGGATAAGTTGAGCAAAGCGCCTGAAGCTTTAGGGATTTTGGGGTATTCTTTTTTGGACCAGAATACCGATAAGATCCAAGGCGCTTTTATTGACGGTGTGCAGCCGACATTTCAGGCCATTTCCGATGGAACCTATCCCGTGTCCCGGCCCTTGTATTTTTATATTAAAAAGGCCCATGTTGACAACATCCCCGGTATGAGGGAATATCTGGCTGAGTTCACCAGTGAGATGGCCTGGGGTGATGAGGGATACCTGACAACTAAAGGATTGATCCCCATGCCCCTGGAGGAACGGCAGCATTATAGAAAAGTTGTTGAAGAACTTATCCCCTTAACCTTGGATGATCTCAATTAAGGATAAATAAAAACAAAAATGAATCGGGAACAAGCAACAGGTCATTCGCCCAGAAAGGTTGGGCGGCATCCGCTGGTTGAGCGGACGGAACGGGCAACCGTGGGGCAGGCAACGGTTGAAAACCCCAGGATGAGCTGTCAGAATGTGGCTGTTTATTACGACTCCAAAAAAGCCATTAGCGATGTGACCCTGGATATTGGTCGCAACGAAGTGATTGCCATGATCGGGCCTTCCGGGTGCGGTAAATCCACCTTTCTGCGCTGCCTGAACCGGATGAACGACACCATTGAAAGATGTGTTGTCACCGGGCAGATTTTCATGGACGGCATAAATATATATGATAACGACGTGGATGTGGTGCCGTTAAGGGCCCAGGTGGGCATGGTTTTCCAAAAGCCCAATCCATTCCCTAAATCCATTTATAACAACATTGCCTATGGCCCAAGAATACACGGCCTTGTCCAGAATCGGGATGAGACCGACGAACTGGTTGTGGATTCTTTGAAAAGAGCCGGTCTTTGGAGCGAAGTCAAGGACCGGCTGGAAATGCCGGGTACGAGTTTGTCCGGCGGGCAGCAACAGCGCCTGTGCATTGCAAGGGCCATTGCGGTGAACCCGGAGGTGATTCTTATGGATGAGCCCTGTTCTTCCCTGGACCCTATTGCTACGGCTATTATCGAGGAACTCATTGATGAGCTCAAACAGGATTACACCATCGCCATTGTGACCCACTCCATGCAGCAGGCATCCCGAATTTCTCAGCGTACGGCCTATTTTCATCAGGGAACTCTCATTGAAATCGGACCCACGGACCAGATCTTTTTAAATCCGTTGCACCAGCTCACCGAAGATTATATCACCGGGCGGTTTGGATAGTGATTGACGTAAGTAACGTAACAATTCAAGATTCCCGAATTCGTGACACAATTTTGCCTGAGACAAAATCGTATTAACATCTATTTGCTTTAATTACTATACAGCTTGTCCGGCACTCTATGATATCATTGGCAAATGTGATACAGTGCAGGAACTATTTGACCTTTCCAAATTAGATGGTATAAAATTTGCTGATTTGGGTAAGAATCTGGCATGAAAATGATTTACTGGGTATTGAATTAAAGCATAACACCAGCAAAGGAGGTAATACCAAATGAATTTTAAATCCGTAGATGAGATACTGCAATTTGCCATTGACAGAGAAAAGGAAGCTGTAAAATTTTATGCATCTTTGGGCCAGGAAGCGCCTTCCGAAGCACTGAAACAAACCTTCATTGATTTTTCCAAAGAAGAACAAAAACATGTAACGCTGCTTTCCGATATTTCCGGGAACAAAGCCATGATTGACAGCTATGAGCTCAAGAAGATTCCTGACCTTAAAATAAGCAACTACATGGTGGATACCAAATATGAAAAAGGTATGCCCATGCCTGACGTCTTGAAACTGGCCATGAAAAGAGAGGAGAAATCAGTCAAGCTGTATCAGATTCTCGGGGACAAGACCGATAATGCCGATGCAAAAAAGCTGTTTCAAATCCTTGTACAAGAAGAGTCCAAGCATAAACTTGGCCTGGAATCGATGTATGATGATTACCTGGCCGGCATGGACGGATAATCTTAGATCCTGATCCATACTCAAAAAACGACTATGAGTGAAAAAAAACGATTGAAACTGATTTCATGGAATGTTAACGGGTTTCGTGCGGTTTTGAAAAAGGATTTTTTTGATTCCGTGACCGGCATGGACCCGGACATTCTCATGCTCCAGGAGACGAAGCTTCAGGAGGATCAGCGCAGTGACCAGATGATTCGGTTTGGCGACTATGAAAGTTTCTGGAATTATTCAACCGTTAAAAAGGGTTACTCCGGTGTGGTCTCCTACACGCGGATTGCTCCGGAAACTGTGACCACACAGTTTGGAAAACCAGAGTATGACGGTGAAGGCCGGATAATAAGAATGGATTTTGAACCGTTTATTCTGTTTAACATCTATTTTCCCAACGGCCAGATGAGCGATGAAAGACTTTCCTATAAATTAGGGTTTTATGACTGGTTCCTTGATTATGCCCAGAAATTAAAAGATGAAGGAAACTCACTCATCGTTACCGGTGACTTTAATACGGCCCACAATGAAATCGATTTGAAAAATCCGGCACCTAACGCCAAACGATCCGGTTTCTTGCGGATCGAGCGGGATATACTCGATAAAATGGTGAATATGGGATATGTAGACACCTTTCGCCATTTCTACCCTGAAGCGGTAGAATATTCGTGGTGGTCCTACCGTTTTAATGCAAGAAAAAATAATGCGGGGTGGCGCATTGACTACTTTTTTGTCACCCGAGATCTCATTGAAAACAATATTGTAAAAGACGCATTTATTGACAATGATATCTTTGGTTCTGATCACTGTCCGGTCGGATTAGTAGTTCAAGTCTAATCGCTTTAAAGCTTTTCCCTTTACGTTAAAGGGCCCTGTCCGACACAGACGAAGTCTTTGTTTCGGACAGGGTTCTTTTTTACGCAAACACTACACTATTTTTTCTACAGGTCTTCTTTCAGGGACATACTCAGGTACCATCTCAAGATTCTTCACCTTTTCCGATACATAAAGTCCGCAATAACAGGTCCCAAATTCTTCCATATCCGGCTTACGGTATTCGCAGGGACAGATAATGTCTTTGTCGTGTTCCCTGTCTCCGGAGGCCAGGCGGCAGGGGCAGGCCATATAGCCGTACCTTTGTTTGTTGAGCTGCAGGCTTTCCAGCAACTCAAATACCAGATCCTTATCTTTGTTAAAATAAGCCCCTTTTTTCTCCTGAGAGATCTTCAGTGTATCATAGAGCTGTTCTAAGTTCATTTGGTTATTCCCAATGCTTTTTTAATATCATTTTCCTTGTTTCCGACAATCACGGTCTCTTTATTGATTTTAATGGTGGGAAAAGAGCACCTTGGGTTCAATATTTTAATTTCATTTATAACCGCATTACGCGCATCTCCTTGAAAATCGTCGACCTGTATGTAATCATATTCAATATTGTATTTGTCAAGCAGTTTCCTGGTGGCCCTGCAGTGGCTGCAGGTGCTTAATCCGTATATTTTGGGGATACACTCGCACATTTAAAATTTTCTCCTTTAATATATCGATGTGGGTCTTGGTCATAACATCGGCCACAGCGTAGGTTGGGTTGAACGAAGTGAAACCCAACAACTTATCGGCGTTGGGTTTCGTTCCTCAACCCAACCTACCAAAAATTCGGATGGCCTAAAATATGACCAAGGCCATCGATGTGTCAATCATCAACTTTTTTAAGCATATATTATGCCTTCACAAAATTTAATGTCAACTGTTTCGAATCGTTTTCTGGTTGGTTGAGAAAAAATAGAGCAATGCGGGAGATCCAAGTCTTCTATTTGGGTATTCTTGTTCGAAATCTGGTCGATTTTCGGGATATCCGGGATATAAAAAAAAGTAATTTTTTTCTTGCTTTTTATTTTTTTGTGTTGTTATATTTGTAAAAATTATCTTCGGTAAGTATCAAAGAATAAAAATTACGAAAAATTATTTTATAACCAGTTGTATTATGTATCGTCAATGATACGTATTGTTGAGACATATGTGTGTTTAAAGGTTTCCTGGTAAGGTGAGACTGGTAACTTAATTCTTCCGGACAAATATAATTATCTTTAATATTTGTACTAATCGCAAATAATTAAATGTTGGTATTGTTTTTGCAAAAATTCTGCATTAGATTAAATCATCGGGTTTGGGTATTTTTGATCAACCCCGGTTAACTTAAGGAGGGGGAAAAGGATGACTAAAGTAATTGCATATCAGAAAGTTGAAAGCCGTTCAGAAAAAAAACGGGCTCCTTTTTATGGTGCGATTAAGTCTGAAAATGAATTTTATTTTCAAATAGCCTCCTTGTTCCGGGAAGCGACCAAAGGCCGCAGGCAATTATCAGGGCAAATGCTTGAGCAGATGCTCAAGGCAAAAGCAGCACACTGCTCTGTAGAAACGTCTGTTTACAACCCATATTGATATTAATGCCAGGGTCAAAAACTGGCGCTCACAGACAGTGTTTCATAAACTTTTAAAACAAAAGGAGTGTTATCAATGGCTGAAAAAATGGGAATTTATAAATGTATAAAATGCGGAAATATTATTCAGGTTCTTCATGGCGAACAACCTCCGGCAACCTGTTGCGGAAAACCCATGGATCGCCTGGTGGCAAATACGGTTGATGCCGCTAAAGAAAAGCATGTTCCCGTAATAGAAAAAATTGAAGGTGGATACAAAGTGGCTGTGGGCAGCGTTGCCCATCCCATGACAAAAGAACACTGGATCGAATGGATTGAACTTGTATCTTGTGACGGTGCGTATGTTCAACGTCTGATGCTGACCCCTGATTCGGCACCAGAAGCGGTTTTTAAATGTGATGCGAATAAGGTTGAGGCCATGGCTTACTGCAATCTTCACGGGTTGTGGAAAGCTTAAAATTAGTTGTTTAGACTCAGAAATTGTTGTTATTAGAAACCGGAAATTCTTTCTAAGTACATAATATGCCGGTTTTTCCAAGTATAAAAAGTCCGCGGTATTTGTTTTGAAGTCCGCGGGCTTTTTCTTTTAGTCCCTTCGTTTGCTCCATCACGTTATCCGGCTTCATCTCCTCATTAATTGTCAGCTTTTTTTGCATGTCGGAAAAATTTATTCATGGGTCTCCTTTTCTTCTGCGGTGTTCACAGCCGTTGTCATGGTTTTCATGTTCTATTACACCATTGCGGATAGCGTGCAGCAAAAAAAATTTTTAACCTCGAATTGGTTTTCTCATTGTCACGGCAGTAACCGGAATAGCCTATGTCTGTTTTCAGATGCAGGAGGGATATAATCCCATAAAGACCAAGTGGTTGCTCCATATTCATGTGTTTGCATCCCTTTACGGATCGAATTTGTGCGGTAATACGCTCACATGACAAAACAAATGGCAAATCTGCAATTCATATGGTGAGTGCCTGGACATCAGATACGAATATGGTACTGGGGCAGTTAAAAACGGATGAAAAATCAAATGAAATCACAGCAATTCCGGAATTGCTCGATTTGCTTGATATTTCAGGGAGGATGAGTGTCGAAAGCGAGTCGGTAATGCAGCTGAAAACTTTGCAATGGTACGCCACATTGCCACAAACCTGCTGAAGCAGGAAAACAGTATGAAAAAGAGTATAAATGTCAAACGCCTGCAAGCAGGATGGGATAATTTTTACCTCATGAAAGTGCTTGGAGTCAATACAATTTAAATGCGTTTGCCCTGGTATTTTTCAGGGATGGTTTGCGATACTATCCATTTTAGGTTATGCTTTTATTACCTTAACCCTGTTTTTTTCAGGAAATGGAAACATTAATTATGACCAGTAACCGGGAAAAAATTAAGCAGCTCCTGTCTCATTTTTCAGGGACATCCAGGGTGCTTGTAATCATCAATGCAGACCCTGATGCCATTGCATCTGCCATGGCTGTGAAGCGCATTTTGTGGAGACGGGTCAGTGAAGTCGTGATTGCCTATTTTAATCGGATCACCCGGCCGGACAACCTGGCCATGATTGAGTATACCGAAGCCGGAATGGTCCCATTGGCTGATGTGGACAAGTCCTTGTTTGACAAATTTGTGGTGGTAGATTCCCAGCCCGAACATAATGAAAATTTTTCCTGTATTGAATATGACGCAATCATTGATCACCATCCCTTGTCATTTTGCAGCACTGGTCCTTTTGTGGATATCCGGCCGGATTACGGAGCATGTTCAACCATGTTCACCGAATATCTGCGCAGCCTGAAGGTAAAGCCGTCGGCTAAATTGGCATCCGCTCTGATGCTTGGGATAAAAACAGATACGGCCAATTTTACCCGCCAGGCCTCTTCCAGGGATATCCGGGCTTTTCAGTTTCTGTACAAATATGCAAACATGAATATTGTCACTAAGGTGGAACGGGCATATATGACTGAATCTGACTTGGATTTTCTGGGTAACGCCATAAGGCAAAGGATAATCCGGAACAACCGGGCCTTTTATCATGCCGGAACCATTCACAAACCCGATGAACTGGTGGTGGTTGCCGATTTTTTTCTATCCATTGCCGGGGTAAATTGGAGCGTGGTATCCGGAGTGGTGGATAAAAAACTGATAGTCATTCTGCGCAACGACGGCCTGCGCAAAGGCGCCGGAAAGACTGCCCAGGAAGCATTCGGTAAATTCGGGTCTGCCGGGGGGCATAAAACCATGGCCAGGGCTGAGCTGGATATTTCTTTGATCCGTAAGGAGATCAAGCGGGTAAACCAAAAGGCGTTGAGCCGGTGGGTGCTTGAACGGATCACCCAAACCGCCGGGAAAAAGATTGAATAGCCGGTACCGGTTTTAGGGGGAAGTGAAAACGCCGGTTGGCAATCAAGTGCAACCGGCGTTCAATGTTTTACGAGATTCCCGGACCTGCCTGCAATTTGGGGTAGGGCCGGGACAGGGCGTTACTCTTCTTTTTCAAATTCGTCTTTGGATGCGCCGCAGACAGGGCAGACCCAGTCTTCGGGAAGATCTTTAAAAGCGGTGCCGGGATCAATACCGCCATCTGAATCGCCTTCTGCCGGGTCATACACGTAACCACAGGGACCGCATACATATTTGTCCATATTTTTCTCCTTATTTCTTTTTTGTTGCTTTATAAATACAGGCTCAATCCAATATTAAACCTGCGGGTAGATTTGATTATAGCTAATACGCTTCGTCCATGTCCAGGTCTTCGTCAGTAACAGGGTCCTTGAACAAATGGTAGGACCACGACTGGTATGCAATGACAATGGGAATGAAGATTGAAACCACGACCAGCATTATTTTAAGGGTCAGAGGGCTTGACGATGCGTTAAATGCAGTCAGGTTCCAGGCCGGGTTCATGCTTGAGGGAAACAAAGCCGGAAAAAGGCCGAAGATTCCGAAAAAAGTACATCCCATAATCGTCAGGGCCGATGCAAACCAGGCTTTGAACCATGCCTTTTTTGCGTTGAAATAACGTGTAAGAAACAGAGCCGCCACAGCCAGGACAATCACTAAGAACAGGGCTGGGGCTTTGATGTAGTTGTCATAAAGGCTTGTTGCAAAAAATGAGGCAATCAGAAACGCCACGGCCACAGGCACAAGCACCATCCATGTTTTGGCGGCAATTTGGGCAAAGCGTTCCTGCAGTTCCCCTGTGGCCTTGATGGTCATCCAGTTGGCCCCATGAAGAATAAACAGCAGGACAAACAATATGCCGCCGAGAAGCCCGTAAGGGTTAAGCAGCTTTAATGTGTTGCCGTGGTACAGGCCCTGGTTGTCAAAGGGAATGCCTGCAAAAATATTGGCAAAAGCCACCCCGAACAAGAGGGCCGGAAAAAAAGATCCCAGAAAAATCAGGGTATCCCATGTTTTTTTCCAGCCTGGACTTTCTATTTTTCCCCTGAAGTGCAGGGCCACCCCCCTGAAGATCAATGCAAATAAAATGAGCATCAGCGGGGTGTAAAGGGATGAAAACATGGTGGCATATACTTTTGGGAACGCTGCGAAGGTTACGCCGCCGGCTGTGATCAGCCATACTTCGTTTCCGTCCCATAAAGGGCCCTTGGCATTGAGCATAACCCGTTTGTCCCGATCTGTTTTTCCGGCAAACGGATAGAGGATACCGATGCCGAAATCAAATCCGTCTGTCAGGAAAAAAATCGCCCAAAGAAGTCCCCATAGAAAAAACCAAATTGATTGAAGTTCCATTTATTCTATCCTCCTTATGCGGTAGCGGCCTCAGGGCCTTCTTTAACGGATTTGGTCATCAGGTAGAACCCCACAGCCCCTAGCAGGCCGTAGACCAAGATAAATGCCGTAAGTGATACCATAACCTGGGTGCCGGCAATGGGGGAAGCCGCATCCGACGTACGCATCAGATTGTAAACAATCCAAGGCTGGCGTCCCACTTCAGAAACCACCCATCCCATTTCCATGGCGATATATGGCAAAGGAATGGACCACAACATGATTTTTAAAAAATTGGGGCTTTCCAACAGCTTGTTGCGCCGGATCCAGCCGTAAATCATGAGAAGAATGAAGAGGGTGCCAAGTCCCACCATGGTCCTGAAGCCGACAAATGTCGGCAGCACCGGTGGACGGTCCTGTTTGGGTATATCTTGTAACCCAATGACCTCGGCATTGAAATCATGAAACCCTAGGAAACTTAATAATCCGGGAATAGAGCCGATTTCGATTTTGTTTTTTTCCTGGGTTTCATCGGGTATGGCAAACATGACAATGGGAGCCTGGGCACGGGTTTCCCAGTGGGATTCCATGGCTGCCAGTTTGGCCGGCTGGGTTTTGGAGAGGTTAACGCCATGCATATCTCCTGTTAACCCTACAGTCAGAGAACTGACAAGGCCGACAACCAGAGCGATCCTGAAAGATTTTAAAAAAACTTCGGTATGCTGTTTTTTCAGCAGATGGTAGGCAGAGATGCCCATCACAAAAAAGGAGCCTAAAAGCAGGGATGCCGGGACCACATGGATGATTTCCAAAAGACCGTGCTTGTTGGTGATCACCGCCAGAAAATCAGTGAGTTCCGCACGCCCGTTTCTGATATCATATCCCACTGGATTTTGCATGAACCCGTTGGCAATCAGAATCCAGACGGCACTGAAATTGCCGGCTATTGCCACCAGCCACATCACAATGGCATGGGCCTTTGCTGAAATCTTTTTCCAGCCGAAAATCCAGATCCCGATAAAGGTGGATTCAAGGAAAAAGGCGGCGGATGCTTCAATGGCCAGAAGGGAACCAAATACATCCCCCACATACTCACTGTACCGGGACCAGTTGGTGCCGAATTGAAATTCCAGAGTGATGCCGGTGACAACGCCCAGGGCAAAGTTAATTAAAAATAGTTTTCCCCAGAATTTGGTCATCCTCAAATAATTTTTATCCCCTGACCAGGCATACTTGGTCTCCATGTACGCGATCAAAATGGACAGGCCAAGGGTTAATGGAACAAAAAGAAAATGGAACATGGTTGCTGCTGCAAATTGCAGTCTGGACAGAAAAACCGGATCCATAAATTCCTCCAGGTTAAAAGTTGATTAAAAAAGTTGTTATAACGATTTTTACAATTAAAATTTTGTTTTCCATGCTTTGCGATTAATTGGCTTGCTCCTTTAGGTTTAAAGTTGTCTGGATTAACTTTAGCAAGGCTTTACGCAAGTAACATGCCGGTTTCCAACTTGGATTGTAATGATGCCGAAGATCTTTTTGAATTTTGTTGTCAGCATACCGGAATGTTACCGGATTTTCAAGTCGAGGCGGGGATTTTGAAAATCATTTTCTTGACATCTGGTTTATGTCGAATGTGTGTATTTCAGTTGAGACAAAATTGTTTTAATGGCTCGACACAATCGTATCATGTAATAAATTCTTCATATAATCTCAGGGCCAGGATTACTGTGCCAACTTGATCTAAACTTTTTGGGATCACCAATGTCAGCAATTTGTTGGTCAGGAATTTAGTGTGTTCCGCGCCGGATGCCATCATAAAACTTATGACTGACGAGTAAAAATATGTCGTCTTTTTTATCCTATGATTTTGTGCTATTTTGACGTTTCTGTAATGGTTAATCTGGGCTGAATGCCTCGATTCCCCAATGTCGGTATATTTTTTGCGATTAAAATGCCCGGCATGTAAACAACTATAACAACATTGGAGCAGGTAGCTTTAAGGTTGGTTAAGAAGGACTGAAAATGAAAAAAGAAAATATATTGGTAGGGATACTGGTGGTACTGGCGCTGGGTGGAATATATCTATACAACCGGCCTGCAGCGGATTTAGGTACCCAGCAGGCACCCCGGGTCAACATTGAACCGCCTGCTGCTGGAAATTCAACCCCGCAAAATTCATCAATGTCACCGCCCCAAAATATATCCTGGAATGATTATACGCCGGGTATGACCCTGGCCAGAAAAGAGGGTAAAAGCATTTTTCTTTATTTCCATGCGGCCTGGTGCGGATACTGTTCTAAATTAAAAAAGGAAACCTTTACGGATGACCGGATTAAAGCCTATCTGAAGGATCATTTTATCAGCATTGGCGTAGATACGGATAAACGTGAAAAATTGGCACGCCAATGGGAGGTCCGGGGGCTTCCAACCCTTTGGTTCCTGGAAGCGGACGGGACAAAAATTAATAATCTGCCCGGATTTGTCAATGCGGATCAGCTGCTCTCGATATTGAAATATATCCACACCCAAAGTTACAAAACCATGAATTTCCAGGAATATGTCCAACAAGAAAGCTCTTGATCCATTCTTCTGATAAATTCCTGCTTGAATATCTGATGCGATCTATGATAGCGCAAAGGTCTTGTTGATTGGTTTTTATTTTAGGAGAATTGAAGATGATACGGGTCGGCATTATTGGCGGGTCAGGAGTGGATGATCCTGATATTTTAGAAAATTGTAAAAAAATTGAGGCAGACACCCCCTATGGTCCGCCTTCATCTGATATCATGACCGGTCTGATCAACGACACCCAGGTATTGATTCTGGCAAGACACGGTCGCAAGCATCAGTACAGCCCCACCCAGGTGAATAACCGGGCAAATATATATGCGCTCAAACAGGCCGGTGCCACCCATATCCTTTCCACAACCGCCTGCGGCAGCCTGAGGCAGGAAATCGACCGGGGCCATTTTGTGATTCTGGATCAGTTTATTGATTTTACCCGGTTTCGTAAAAATACCTTTACCGACTCTTTTGAGCAAGGCGTGGTTCACACGGCCATGGCGCATCCCTTTGATGAGTCCCTGCGCAATGTGCTGTACAGATCCGCCACGGAGCTGGGACTGAAGGTCCACGGCAAAGGATGCGTGGTAACCATCGAAGGCCCTCGATTTTCAACCGTGGCCGAATCCAACATGTTCAGGCTGTGGGGCGCGGATGTCATCAATATGTCTACGGCACCCGAGGCCATGCTGGCCAATGAGGCGGGCATCCCTTATGCGGCCGTGGCCATGGCCACGGATTATGACTGCTGGAAACAGGATGAAGCCCCGGTCACCTGGGATGAGATTTTATCTGTGTTCAACAAAAATGCAGATAATGTCAAGCAATTGTTCATCAAGACTGTTTCAGAAATAACAACCATGGGCTGATCCGGTCTGTCCACCCAGGCGCAACCTGGAACAAAAAATGAAAGTAAGGTATCAACTATATATGCGTAGAGGAGAAACAATAAAAAATGGATTTAAAGCAGAATATTAGAAGTATTCCCAACTGGCCCATCAAAGGGGTGATTTTCAGAGATTTGACCACATTGATGCAGGACCCTACCGCATTTAGATATTCCTGTGATATTCTCTACGACCGCTATAAGGACAAGAATCTTGACAAGATGGTCGGCATTGATGCCAGAGGTTTTGTGTTCGGTGCAGTGCTTGCCTATCGCCTTGGTATCGGTTTTGTCCCGGTGCGCAAGAAAGGAAAACTGCCCCACAAAACCATTGAGCAGAGCTACAGCCTTGAATATGGGGAAGGCATCCTTGAGATGCACGAGGATGCGGTTACCCCCGGCGAAAAAGTGGTCATTGTGGACGATCTCATTGCAACCGGCGGCACTGCGGGGGCCACGGTCAAATTGGTTAAACAGCTTGGGGCTGATCTGCTGGAATGCGCCTTTGTTGTAGAACTGCCTGATCTTAAAGGTCGGGAGCAGATCCTCGGCTGTCCTGTGTTCAGTATCACTGAGTTTGAAGGCGAATAATTAAATGTGAGGGATCAGGAGGAGCAGATTCATGAAAATTAACCTTATCCATTTAGGCTTGCAGGTGACCGCCTTCCTGCTTCTTTTGTTTTTTTTCATTCCGGCAGGATGCGGGTTTCGTACGACAGGACATATGGCGCACAGTCCGGCACTCATGGAACAGTACCGGGAAAAGCTGCTCTCTGAACAGTTATCGTATTTTTACTGTGGCAGGGAAAATCTGCCCTATGCTGTGGTGGGCATTGACCCTGCCTATACGTTTGAAACAAAATTCTGGGTTCCCATTGAAGCCGGACCGGATCTTTATCGCAAGATCGACCATTTAAGTAATCTGGAAACCGGCCGGAACAGAATGTACGCCAGAAGCATTATTGGTCCGGCTGGAAACACCATCGGTGTTTGGTTCTCATTTTATTATTCCACAGGTATGATTGTTGATGATTCAACTCGCAAGATTCAGCTGTTCAACCCTTACAGGCCTGAATCGGGATTCCATTTTTTTTGATTTCTATGATCAATCTGATCAAAAGCAATCGTATGGAAAATCTGGCCCAGGCCCTTTGCACCGTAATCGGCAAGGTCCCTGACAATCCCATATCCTCCGAATTCATCGGTATCCAGTCCCGGGGCATGAAACAATGGCTCTCCCAGGTGATTGCCCGTCATTTCGGGGTGTGCGCCAATGTTCGTTTTATGTTTCCCCGGCAGATGCTTGAATATATCCGGGAGCAGAGCTGTGCAAGTCAGGGGGCAGGCGCTTCGGAATCGGGTTTGCTGAACCGGGACATGATGGCCTGGGCTGTTCTGGATGCACTCATGGCCAAGGGGTCGGAGTCGGCCCGGGCAGATATTGATTTTATCGGTCCTGGAACATACCTAAAACATGATGACGCAGGTACCAAAGCCATGGCGTTAAGCCACAGAATAGCAAGTGTTCTGGATGATTACCAGGTATACCGTCCGGACATGCTGGCGGCCTGGGGCAGGGGGGAGAACCAAGCATTTGAAGATCCCCATGCCTTGTGGCAGGCTGTTTTGTGGCAGGACTTGATCAAAAAAGGCGTGTCCCTGCCCGACCAAATGCAGGCCTGTGTTGCCGCCCTTGAAACCGGTGCCGTCAATACAACGGCTTTCCCCCAGCGTATATCCCTGTTCGGGATCTCTGCCATGCCCCCATTTTTTCTGAATCTTTTTAATCTGTTGGGCCGGAAGATGGATGTGTTTCTGTTTTTGCTCACGCCAACCCATCAGTTCTTTTTTGATCTGCCTTCGCCGCGACAGCAGGAAAAGGCAGCATTGAAAAATAAGGCCGTTTCAGAGCTGCCGGAAGAGGGAAATCCCCTGCTTGGTGCCCTCGGTCAAAGCAGCAGGGAAACCCAGGGTCTTCTTGAAAATTTTGATTATGATGAGCCCATGGGCGATCTGTTTGAGGACCCGGCTGCCATGCCGGGTGACATGCATCCGGATGGCCAGGGCGTTGCCGATATGCTCAGGGTGATCCAGTCCGATATCCTGAACCTTGTCTGGCGGGGCAAGGGCAGGGCAGATGACCCTATTGCCGTTGCAGCCGGCGATGATTCCCTGGCCGTTCATGCCTGTCATTCCCCCATGCGCGAAGCCCAGGTGCTCAAAGATCTTATCCTGGATGCCTTGGACCGTGATCCCGGTCTTTGCCCCCATGACGTGGTGGTGATGATGCCGGATATCGAAGCCTATGCCCCGTTTCTGGAGGCTGTGTTCTCTCAGTCACCGGGGCTGCCCTTTAGTGTGTCGGACCGCCGCCGACGTTCTGAATCCTTAACCCTTTCCGCCTTTTTAAATATCCTTGACATGAAAGAGGCGCGTCTTGAAAAATCAAAAATCATGGGACTTTTATCCTGCCCGGTCATTGCCGATAAGTTCGGCCTGACCATGGGAGACCAGGACCTTGTTTCTTCCTTATTTGACGCTGCCGGGATCTTGTGGGGCAGGGACGGTGCCCATCGCGAAAAGATTCTGGGCCGGCCCTATGAACAAAACTCCTGGACATTTGGCCTGAACCGCCTCATGGCAGGGTTTGCCCTGCCCGAGGCAAGTACCGTGTTTGTAAATGATGTGCTTCCCTGCGACGGATTTGAAGGGCTTGAAGGGGAGATTTTAGGAAAAGCCGCCCATTTTATTTATTCTCTGTTCAAGGCACTGGACCTGATGGATTCCCCCGGCACGATCCGGGAGTGGACCACCCGGTTTCGGACCATTATTTCGGACATACTGGCAAAGGATCTTGGCAATGATGGGGACATGGCTGTGCTGCTCAATGCCCTGGATGATATGGAAAAGCAGGCCGGTCAGGCCGGGTTTGAAAGACCGATCTCTTTTTGCGCTGTTCGCCTGGCCCTGACTGCCAAACTTGATGTGCATATTTCCCAGGGCAGTTTTCTTTCCGGGGGCATTACATTTTGTAATCTGATGCCCATGCGCAGCATCCCGTTCAAGCTTGTCTGCCTTATGGGAATGGATGCCCAAAGTTTTCCCAGGACGGGCACTTCCCCCGGATTTGACCTGATCCGCCAAAACCCCCGGCTTGGGGACAAGCAGGAGCGCCAGGAGGATTGTGAGCTTTTTCTGGAGGCGTTGCTGTGCGCACGTCTTCGGCTTATTGTTACCTATACCGGCATGCGCATCAGTGACAACTCTCCGGTTCCCGTCGCCTCCCCTGTGGCGGAACTGGTTGATACCGTTAAAAACAGCTTTGTCTTTCCCCAGGGGTTCCAATGGCAGTTTGCCCACCCTTTGCATCCGTTCAGTCCGGATTATTTTTCAGATACCCGTGCGCCTGGATATTTCTCCTATTCAAATGCCCAGTGCCGGATCAGCAGGAGCCAGAGCACCAGGAACAAAGGACAAGGAGAGAATGCCGGCGCACTCGGTTTTTGCTTTCGGGATCCGGATGCTGACAACGCTGTGAAACAGCAGGCATCGGAACAGATGCCGATGATTGCACTTTTCGATCTCATTGCGTTTTTCAGGCATCCTGTCCGGTATTATGTCACGGATACCCTGGGAGTGATCTATCCGGAGCCCGGGCAGGTGTCGGATGAGCGGGAGCCTTTCAGGCTGTCCGGGCTCTCCCTTTACGATCTGGGTTCCCTGGCGGTTGAAAATCGTGAAGACATTGATCTCTATTCCTTGGTAAAGGCCCAGGGTCGACTGCCCTTTGGAAAAAAAGGAGAGCAGGAATGGGCCAGGATTAATGATCTGTCAGAACCTGTAAAGTATCTGGCCCAAAATGAACTCCCTGACACAAATCCACAGATACTGGATTTGTGTTTACAAACAGAGACCTGCTGCATCACAGGCCGGGTGACCGATGTGTATGACCGGTGCAGGGCCGTGGCAGGTTTTGGCAGACTGAACCCCTCCCGGCTGCTGACCCAGTGGATAATGCACCTGGCGTATTCGTGTGTTGAAGAACACCCCGGAGCCACCGTGATGGTGGGGCAAGACCCAAAGGGAAAAAAGCCTGCGGTAAGATTTCAATTTTCCGCCGTTAAAGAAAAGCCCCAAGCCCGGGCGTTGCTCCTGGATCTGGCCGGATATTTCCTGGACGGAAAGGCAAGCGTTTTTCCCTTTTTTGCCGATCTTTGTTTTCATCTGGTTTGGGATTTATCCTCACGGAACTATGACCTTTCAGCATCATCCCTGTCAACGGCGTTAAGCAAATGTGCCGGTTTGTGGCGCAACACGTTTAATTCAACCGGGGAGAGCTTTAACCGATACACTGCCCTTGTTTTCGGCCAGGACAATCCCTTTTCAGATCCGTTGACCCTTGAGCATTCCGGGGTGCTGGATGCAGGCCTTGCCGTGTATAGGCCCATGCTGGCGTGTTTAATATTATGAACAGACCTGCATTGCCTCTGCCTCTTGACCCCTTTGCCATTGATCTTGAAAAGATCAGCCTGATCGAAGCCAGTGCAGGAACCGGAAAGACATATACCATCACCACCCTGTTTGTCCGGCTGGTGGCCATGGGATATAAGGTGGAATCCATTCTCGTGGTGACATTTACCGAAGCCGCTGCCGCAGAGTTGAAATTAAGAATCCGGAAACGTCTGGTTCACTGTCTGATGGTCTTGTCCGGCCAGGAAAGTGATGAATACGCGCCGGACGATCTCACTGTTTTTTTGCAAAGACAAAATGATGCGGATAAAATCCGTCGCCGGCTTCGTCTGGCAGTGACCTGTTTTGACCAGGCCGCAATTATGACCATCCACTCTTTTTGTTTTTCCGTACTCAGGGAAAATGCCTTTGAAAGCAATGCCCATTTTGACATGGAACTTATGGCGGACAACCGGGGCTTTGTTGATCAGGTGGTTCGGGACTTTTTTTCAGGCCGCATCAACCATCTGGATCCATTGTTTTTATCTTTTCTGGACCAGAACAATATTACCCCGGACACCTTTGCCAAAGGCCTTCTTCGTGCCGCGTCCCAGCCGGACGTCAGAGTGGTGCCGGAACAGCCGGCGTTTCAAGACATTTGGGATGATTACAGAAAGACCGTTAATTCAGCCGCGCAAAGTTTGAGCCAAGAACCGGAAGGCATCCGGAACCTGATCCAGAACCATGCAGGGATAGATAAACGAAGTTACAATAAAAAGAATCTTTCCAACTGGCTGGATGCCTGTCAAGCGAAATTTGAAAGAAGCCCCGGCACCGATCTGCTGTTTGACATGAATGAACAGGGAGATGCCCTGTATAAATTTACCCGGACCCGCCTGACAGAAAAAACAAAGGCCGGCCACACCCCTCCGGTCCATCTCTTTTTTGACCTTTGTGAACGCCTGCTTGACCTCTCCCGGTCCATGGCGGCAAATCTTATTGCATTACGATATCTGTTTCTTGATGATTATGCAAACGCCCTGGCTGCCATGAAGCAGGCGCAGGGTGCATGTTTTTTTGATGATCTGATCAATGATCTTTCAGCTGCCCTGGACGGGCCGGGCGGCCAAGTGTTGAAAGCGGCTGTCAGAAAAAGGTTCCATGCCTGCCTCATTGATGAGTTCCAGGACACGGACCCGGGACAGTACAAAATTTTTTCCATCCTGTTCACGGATCCGGGTACTCCCTTTTTCATGATCGGCGATCCCAAGCAGGCCATTTATGGTTTCAGGGGCGGTGATATTTTTACCTATATGACCGCGTCCAGGGCCTGCGACCAACGCTTTACCCTGGCAAAAAATTATCGTTCCGCGCCGGCGATGGTGCAGGCCGTGAATACCATTTTTTTATCAAAAGACAATCCGTTTGAATTTGAACTCATTCCTTTTCAACCTGTGGGAACCCCAGAGACAGCTGTTGAGCGACTGGTCTGCAACGGTGTCCCTGTTCCGCCTGCAACCTTTGTGCTTGTGGACACAGAAGGGCTGCCCGGTAACAAAAACGGTGTAATAAATAAATCCGATGCCCAGGATCTCATATTAGACACCTTTGCAAAGGATATGCTTTCCATTTTAAAGGATCCCCAGGCCTGTCTGCGGGGCAAGGACAAATCCGGCGATCAAGGTGCGGCAACACCGGTGACGCCGGGGGAGATGGCTGTGCTGGTGCGCACCAACCTCCAGGCCGAGGCGGTGCAAAAGGCACTTGTTAAACGGGGCATCCCCTGCTTTTTGTCCAAAACGGGTTCTGTGTTCGATTCCGTTCAGGCCCGGGAGCTTTATGACATCCTTTGCGCAGTGGCCCGTCCCGGGGAGATGGGTCTGATCAAGGCGGCTTTGGTATCATCGGTGTACCAGGCGGATGAGGCGTTTTTAAGGCGCATGAATACCGATGATACCCTTACGGGATTCTGGCAGGACCGGTTTGCAGGCTACAGGCGGATCTGGGAAGAAAAAGGCTTTGTTCCCATGATCACGGCCCTTTTGTACCAGGAGGATGCCCTGCCTTGCCCTTGTCTCCATATGGATGAACGGGGACTGACCAATCTATTTCATTTAAAGGAGCTTTTGGCCCAGGCCGCCATGAACCTGGGTAAAGAGAGCGCGTCCAAGATCAGTTTGCTGATTGAATGGTTTCGAAAACAGCTGTTTGAACAAACCCGGCAGGCCACAGCCGATGAGCTTCGCCTGGAAAGCGATGCCCGGGCTGTGGCAATTGTCACCATCCACAAAAGCAAGGGACTTGAATACCCCATTGTATTTCTGCCTTTTTTATGGCACGTCGGCACCGTCAAGGATACCCATGCGCCTGTTTTATTCCATGACCCGGAAGATAACAATGCCCTGGTGCTGGATCTGGGGTCGGAGAACAGGGAACGGGCCGTGCAGCTGAACCGGAACGAAGCAGCTGCCGAAGATATGCGCCTGCTCTACGTGGCCCTGACCCGGGCGTCCTCCGGTGTAAGGATCTACTGGGGAGATTTTGCAGGCATTGAAGGCTCCGCGTTAGCACGCCTCTTGCACCCTGGACGTTCAGGGAAAGATCACATCTTGCTTGCGGATCTTGAAAAATTGTGTGAAAAGTCAGATCAAAGCATTGAAGCCTTCATGCTGAAACCCGGTGCCCTGCCCGAAGGCATCTTTGATGCTCAAACGGTTCAAGATAATGATTTTACCCCAAAGATCATGACCAGAAAGGTTGCCCCTGCCTGGCGGGTATCAAGCTATTCAGCCCTGGCTTCAGGACACAACCATGATCCTGTGCAGGACGGGCAAAAGGAGAGGCAGGAACCTGCCCCCGATCTCTTTGTGAAAGATGCTGCACCTGCCATGGATATTGTGCCCCTCTCCACCTTTCCCAAAGGCCCGGGGGCAGGCGATTTTTTCCACAAGGTGTTTGAGGAAATTGATTTTTGCGATCCTGCTACTATTGAACCGTCTGTTGTCAGCAACCTTGACCGGTTTGGGTTTGCTATGCCGAAGGCTCTTCCGGATATCTGCGATGCCGTCAAGGGTATTTTATCCGCCCCCCTTGATACGGCGCAGGGCCGTTGTTTTTCCCTGGATCAGATCCCGCTGAGCCACCGGCTGGTCGAGATGGAGTTTAACATTACCATGGACCGGTTTAGCCCGACAGCCCTTGGCAAATTGTTCGAAAAGGTTGACAAAGATGAAAAAATTGCCGGTTACGGCGCCAGGATATTATCCATGCAGTTATCCGGATTCCAAGGGTTTCTAAAAGGATTTATCGATCTTGTGGTCTGCCATGAAGACCAGTGGTATATCCTGGATTACAAGTCCAATTACCTGGGGCCTTGTTTCAGTGATTATAATCCTGCAGCGCTGACGTCGGCCATGATCAGTCACGATTACATTCTGCAATATCATCTTTACCTTGCGGCCCTGGACAGGTATTTAAGGTTACGAGTGAAAGATTATAATTATGGGGAACATTTTGGCGGCGTCTTTTACCTGTTTATCCGGGGGATGGCCGGGAACACAAACACCGGAATCTATTTTGACAGGCCCGGCAATGAATTTATAAAACAGCTGAGAACACTTTTATCTTGAAATTTCAGGAGGAACAATGACCTTTTTATTGAATCTACTCTGGTTTGTACTTGGCGGGGGATGGGCTGCAGGCCTTTTATGGATTCTTACAGGCTGCATTTTAATGCTTACGGTGATAGGCATTCCCTTTGGCTGGGCTGCGTTCAGAATTGCGGGATTTGCCGCCTTTCCTTACGGCAAGACACTTGTGGATGCCAGGGCTGTGGGCGAAGAGGTGATAACCGGTACAACGATAGCGAACATTTTGTGGATCATTTTTGCGGGTATATGGCTGGCGCTCTCGCACATCTCAGCCGGGATCTGTCTTTGTGTGACCATTATCGGCATTCCCTTCGGCTTCGCCCATTTCCGGCTGGCTGCTGTATGTTTTGCCCCTTTAGGAACACGTACGGTTTCGATTTAATATATAAAGATGGTTTTCCGGTTTTTCCGATGTTTTTTTATCATGCAGGAGATATTGGTTTGTCAAACAATAAAACACCTCAAAATATAAGTAGTTATCTAAGAAAAGAGAATCCTAAAAATCTTAGAATACTGGAATATGAAATCACAACCGAACCTATCCAAAACAGATACGTTAAGAGATTGCCCGATCATATAAAGGATAAAATCGACGATCTTTATGATAATATTGTAGAAAAAAAGCCAGATCAAACAGTGGTATCTGAATTAGAGGCTTTAATTGACAGATATTCCAAAATACCGATGCTATATAACTATCTTAGTATGGCATACTTTCGGATAGGGGATCAGGAAAATTACGAAAAGAGCATAAAGAAGAATTATCAACTAAATCCTGATTATCTCTTTGCACGATTGAATTATGCACAACTTTGTGACCAACAAGGTGAGCATGAAAAGATTGCAGAAATATTTAACCATAAATTTGATCTGAAACTACTATACCCAAAACGGAAAAAATTCCATATATCGGAAGTTGCTAATTTCATGGGAATTATTGGCAGCTATTTTTTTAAAACAGGGGAAATGGAACTTGCCGAAAAGTATTATAAAGTTCTTGCTGAACTTGCTTCTGATTATCCAACTACACAAAAGTTACGCAACGAATTATATCCAGGTTTTTTCAGACGCATATTTCGAAAAATATCTGGAACTCATTGATTTTTTGAAGATTTTCAAAAGAAACAGTTTGCTTCATAAACCTCATTTTGAATTTCTGAAAAAAGGTTTCATGCACCAGCTTTTTTTAGTATGTTAGTTCACCAAGTGAAGTATTGCCATGTCATCTATCCAAGAAATATTGAGATAGGTATTCGGCTGAATTTTACATATTAATTTAATGAGTTTGATTTATAAAACAAAACCTGAAAATACAGAGAATGAGGAGAAACTACATAGTGAACACAACAAAGGCATATGCGACAAGATCATTGATAGTTATTGTGCTGTTTATGATGACCATTGGCGGGGCGGCAGGTGCCGGAATCTATTTAGGACTAAAGAAAACGGCATTGATCTTTGCACCGGGCTCTGATGGCATAATCACTATACCGGGAATTAATGCAACAATTACAATTCAAAGCCTGGCTGATGTGGCTCAGTTTTCAGATATGGTCACGACCCAATATATTGCCCAGGTTGTCTTATTTACAATCCTTGTTTTTTTAGTTTTAGGCCTTATTCTCTGGGGTATTTTAAAATTAAGCGTCGGTTCATTGTTTGGCGCTCTTGCTTTCATGCCGGTTGATCAAAAAGGCCGTGAAGGTGGTGAAGGCGAAAAGAAAAAGGACTTTGTGGATAAACGATTGGAACAAGAGCGGCAAAAAAGACTTTTTCTCCATTTTATATCGGTGTTACAACGGGAAGGACGGTTGCTGGATTTTTTTGCCGAAGAACTGTCTGTCTACGATGATGAGCAGATTGGCGCTGCCGTTAGAAGCATACAGGAAGACTGCAAGAAAAGTGTCAACAAGTATCTGTCTCCGGTGCCGGTCATTGATAAGGAAGAAGGGGATGTTGTGGAAGTTCAATTGGGGTTTGACCCCAATGCCATAAAATTAACGGGGAATGTTTCCGGTGAACCTCCTTTTAGAGGGGTGTTGAGGCATCGGGGATGGAAGGCTGCAAAAAATGAGGTGCCCAAACTGTCAGATGTACAAGATACCTCCATTCTTGCACCGGCAGAAGTAGAAGTTGAATAACAGCCATGGGCTGATCTGGCATATCAACTGCCCGACTCAACCCACAACAAAGTATAAAAGATCTGAGAGATTTACACAGATTTTCTTATAAAAATTTTTTATTGATTTGTAGGAGTGAGCCGTGAAAGAGGGCCGATATATCGTTGGAATAGATCTTGGGACAACAAATTGCGTGGTGGCCTACGCAGATATGCAGGTTGAAAGAGCACCCAGGGAAATGGCAAAAATAAACCTTTTCAGGGTGCCGCAACTCACAGGCCCCGGGGTGGTTGAATTAAGAGACTCTCTTCCCTCTTTTCTTTATGTCAAGGAAGGACATGAAGACGATTCGGACTCCTTACAGCTGCCATGGCAAGAAGATGATGCGGTGACTGTCGCAGGCGAATTTGCCAGGGAGCGAGGTGCCGAAGTTCCCCATAAACTGATCTCTTCGGCAAAGTCATGGTTGTGCAATTCGGCGGTTGACAGGGAGACGCCTATTCTGCCCTGGGAGACCACAAAAGATATCAAGAAGTTGTCTCCGGTCCAGGCCTCATGTGCGCTGCTCAGGCATATAAAAAATGCCTGGAACCATGAAATGGCTGCTGATGATCCATCTCTTTATCTTGAAAATCAATCCATCTACCTGACGGTTCCGGCATCATTTGATGCGGTGGCCAGGGAATTGACGGTGAAGTCTGCGCAGATGGCCGGTTTGAAAGATATTGTCCTCATTGAAGAGCCGCAATCCGCGTTTTATGCCTGGATTGACAAAGCAGGTGACGACTGGAGAGATGAAGTGGAAAAGGGCGATATTGTCCTGGTCTGTGATATCGGCGGCGGTACCAGCGATTTCAGCCTCATTGAGGTGAATGAGGGGGCAGACGGCCTTTTAAACCTTGCGCGTGTGGCTGTGGGCAATCATCTTCTTGTCGGGGGGGACAATCTGGATTTAACACTCTCATACTTTCTTGCGGCAAAGCTTCGGGAAAAAAATCAGAAGCTGGACGCCTGGCAGATGCGAGGGCTTGTTCACTCCTGCAGAAAAGCAAAAGAGGAATTATTTTCATCCCAGGGTGCCGATGAATATCCCGTAACGGTTCTGGGAAGAGGGTCCGGCCTGATTAAAGGAACGATCAAACTGAGCTTGAAACTGGCAGATATACAGCAGGTCGTGCTGGATGGTTTTTTCCCGGTATGCAGCCTGGATGACAAACCTGGGGGAAGCAGTGCTGCAGGCATCAAAGAGTTTGGTCTTTCCTACGAATCCGATCCTGCCATCACACGGCATTTGGCCCAATTTATATCTTTTCACACAGACGATCATGGCAATCCAAGGCTGCCGACGGCGGTTATTTTTAACGGTGGCGTCATGAAGTCCCCTATGATCAGAGAACGGGTTTTAAGTGTCCTGAAACAATGGCACAGTGCATCCGGGGGCGGAGAGATTCGGGAAATCAATGCTGTTGACTATGATCTTTCCGTGGCTTGGGGTGCCTCTTATTATGGTCAGGCCGCCCGGGGAGATGGAATTAAAATACGCGGTGGGCTGGGTATGTCCTACTATATGGCTATTGAAGCGGCCATGCCCGCCATCCCAGGGCTTGCCATGCCGACCAGAGCCCTTTGCATTGCCCCCTTTGGCATGGAAGACGGGAGCCATGCAGAAAGCAAGGATCGCCTGTTTAATCTGGTTGTCGGCGAGAAAGTCACTTTTGATATCATGAGTTCGCCCAATCGCCATGATGATCAGCTCGGAGATGTGATCGATAATTGGGATGATATGGGGATCACGGCGTTAACCTCCATTGAAACAGAGCTGGACAGAACGGGAACGGATGAAGGATTTATACCTGTCACCTTTGAAGTCAAGGTAACCGAGATCGGCACGCTCGAATTTTGGGCCTGTTCACGGGATGATGATCGCAAATGGCGTTTGGAGTTGAATGTAAGGCCCAAGGCGTAGTGGCGGGTAGGAGCTTATAGTGGATTTTCAAGATAAAAGATACGTGGTCGGGATTGATCTGGGGACTACCAATTCGGCGGTATCATATGCTGATCTGACCTGCATGGACACAAAGGGAACCGGTGTCGGCATTGACAATGAAATAAAAGTGTTCAAGGTGCCACAATTAACCGGGCCGGGCGAGTTTTCCCCTGTCTCAGTGCTGCCCTCTTTTTTATATATTCCGGGTGAGTATGATGTTTCCAAAGATGCACTAACGCATCCATGGAAAAAGGAAAACGACCTGTTTGCCGGTCTGTTTGCAAGGGAGCATGGCTCACAAATTCCTTCCCGGCTGGTTTCATCTGCAAAAAGCTGGCTGTGTCATTCCCGGGCCGACCGTGAAGCGCCCATTCTGCCGTGGGGATCCCAGAATGTGGAGAAGATTTCCCCGGTCAAAGCGACCAGTGAATATTTGAGACATATTCGAAAAGCGTGGAATCACTTTGTTAAAGATGAGGATTTGTTTCTTGAAAATCAATTTACGGTCATCACCGTTCCTGCATCATTTGATGAAGCGGCCCGTGAATATACCCTGAAGGCCGCAAGAGATGCCGGGTTTGGCAACAATATAACACTGCTCGAAGAGCCCCTTGCCGCCTTTTATGCATGGGTGACACGCCATGAGAATGACTGGCAGTCCCATGTCAAGACCGATGATCTGATCCTTGTGTGTGATGTGGGGGGAGGAACCACCGACTTCACCTTGATCTCATTGAAAGAGTCCCAGGGCAGTCCCCGGTTTGAGCGGGTGGCTGTCGGGGATCACCTCATTTTAGGCGGAGACAATATAGACCTGATGCTGGCCCGTTATGTCGCATCAAAATTTACCCAAAAAGCAAACCTTACACCGGATCAATGGAAAACACTGAGTTACAAATGCCGGGCCGCAAAAGAAAAGCTTCTTTGTTCGGACAGTGATAAAAAGGGTGATGAAAACCGGGTTAGAATTGTCTTAAGGGGTGAGGGCCGCTCTCTTATAGCCAATACATTGTCGGCAGATCTGGAAAAAAATGAGCTGGAAGAGATCTTGTGCAACGGCTTTTTCCCAGAGGTTGAGCCCAGCATTGCCAATCCTAAAAAAGCAGGAAAAGCAATGGCAGAATTTGGTCTTCCGTATGAGCAGGAGCCTGCAATAACCCGTCATATCGGATGGTTTTTAGAGCGCCATCGTAACAGTATTAAAGAGACTCTGGGTAAAGAGCCCATACCTGATCACATTTTGTTTAATGGCGGATCACTGAAACCATCCGTGTTTCAGAACAAAATCAGGTCGGCTATTCGAAAATGGTTTTCCTGTGAGGATCAGGCGTTGCCGGTGATGCTGGACAACAGTGATCCGGATCTTTCTGTTGCCCTGGGGGCCTCTTATTATGGTCTTGTCAAGCAGGGTGTCGGCGTGCGTGTCGGCAGCGGCAGCCCCAGAAGTTATTATATCGGAATTGCTTCGGACACTCTCCGGAATACAGATCGTTCCCCCAATGAACATAAAAAGGGTGAAACCAACGGGGCAACCTGTGAAAACGTACTGTGCATTGTGGAGCGTGGCCTGGATGAGGGCTCTTTGATCCAGTTGCCGGAGATGGAATTTGAGGTCGTAACCAACCAGCCGGTTCTTTTTTCAATGTATAGCTCCAGTTTCAGATCCGGTGATAAAAGTGGGCAGATACTGCAGGTTGATGACTCCCTGACACCGCTGCCGCCTCTCAAGACCGTTATTAAATTTGGAAAAAAAGGGGACTCAAAACGGATTCCGGTTAAGGTTGAGGCTGAATATACCGAGATGGGAACCCTTGCGATGTGGTGCCGCTCAAGCGTATCCTCCCATCGTTGGAAACTTCAGTTTCAATTGCGGGAACCCCAAGCCGGTGAAACCGACGAGAGTGAAGTGTATGATGATGATACGGTAAATAATGTCCGCAATCTGTTGACGGATGCCTTTTCCGGATCTGCCGACAACGCCCGGTTATCTTCCGTTGTAAAAAATATAGAAACGCTGGTTGAGACAAAGAAAAATAAATGGCCGTTATCCTTCCTGAGAGCCGTGGCAGATCATCTGATTGAAAATGTCAGATGGCGGGAAAATAGCCCGGAGCATGAAATTCGATGGTTAAACCTGACCGGGTTTTGTATGAGACCTGGCTTTGGTGATGCCTTTGATGAAGCGCGTATGCCAAAATTGTGGAAGGTTTATTTACAACGAAGCGTTTTCCCTAAAGCAAAGCAAAATGCCGTTGAATGGTGGATATTTTGCCGCCGAATTGCAGGGGGGCTGACTGCCGGCCAACAGCGGCAATTTTTTCAGGATGTTTCCGGCTATTTATTGGCGAATAACGGTGCCGGGAAAAAAGTACCTAAGCAGGAGATGACTGAAGTGTGGATGGCTGCAGCAAATATGGAGCGCTTGTTGATAAAGGACAAAATCGCTTTGTCACAAAAGCTGATCCCACAGTTGAAACCCGACAAAACCCCGCATCAAATGTTTTGGGCCTTGTCTCGACTTGGCGCCAGGGAGCTTCTTTACGGTTCTGTGGATAGAGTTGTCCCTGCAAAAGAGGTGGAGCGGTGGACAAAAAAATTGATCAAGATCCGGTGGAATCCCACGGATCAGATCGCTGCTGCCTTGGCCCAGATTCTTAGGAAAACCGGAGATCGAACGCGTGATGTTTCCCTGGATATTATTCAAATAATGGTTCCGTGGCTTGAACAGATGCAGGCGCCTAAAAAGTCATTGGATATGATTCAGACCGTTGTGCCCATTGAATCAGCCGATGAAGCGTCCATTTTTGGGGAAAGTCTGCCCCAGGGCCTTATACTCAGCAGTCTCCCCAGGAAACAGTAACGCTACCAGTCTATGGGAAAATAATCCTTTAAAAATTTTCCACACCAGTGTTTTCCAGTTAAAATGCCGTGGAAAAAAGGATCGCAGATCCGGGCTGCGCCATCCACAATATCCAACGGGGGCTGAAAATCGTGGCGTTCCTGTTTTAATTGGGCAAGGCGTGCCGGATCCTCATCCGTGACCCAGCCGGTATCCACGGCATTCATATAAATGCCGTATTTGGCAAGATCCTCGGCAGCCGTGTGCGTGAGCATGTTTAGCGCTGCTTTGGCCATATTGGTATGCGGATGACGGCTGCCTTTTTTAAAACGCAGGAATTTGCCTTCCATGGCCGAGACATTGACAATGTGTTTTTGACCGGTAATGTCTGCTTTCATCATCTGGGCCAGACGGTTGCACAGAACAAAGGGGGCCACATTGTTGACCAGCTGAATTTCCAGCATCTCCGCAGTCTCAATTTCTCCCAGTTTCAGCCGCCAGGAGTTGGTTTTTCGAAGATCCACCTGCTGAAGATCGGCATCCAGAAGCTTTTCCGGAAATACCTCGGGCGTATTTATACTATGGTCATAGGCGTAGGGAATCTGGGAGAGTTGGGCAGACTGCCGCAACCCGATGCCTGGGGCTGTGCCGTTCCAGGAGACCGGCAGCACCTCTTTTTCACCCACGGCAGGGGGGATCTGTGTTGTAACCTGGGCCAGGCAGTCCCGGTAATGGCCTAAGAGCATGGCCGCTTCAGGGGATAAAGATGAAATGTCTTTTTGTTCGGTCTCCATCAGATGGGCATAAAATCCGGGTGGGCGTCGGACAGTCTGGGCCGCATTATTGATCAAAATATCAAGGCGTTGGTATGTCTGTTTAACATGATCACAAAATAGCTCCACGCTGGGAATATGGCGCAGATCCAGCCCGTAGATATGGAGCCTGTGCCCCCATTGGTCAAAATCAGGTTCTTTGGAAAATCTTACCGCGGAATCCTTGGGAAAGCGTGTGGTGGCGATTACCCTGGCCCCGGCTTTAAGCATCATCAAGGTGGCCTGGTATCCGATTTTAAGCCTGGAGCCTGTGATGACGGCAATCTGTCCTTCAAGGGATGCGGTCTGGAACCGCTTTTGGTAATTGAGTTGTGCACATTCAGGACACATGCTGTCATAAAAATGGTGAAGCAATGTAAATTCCGCTTTGCATACATAGCAGTTGCGGGGGGAATTGAGGAGCTCTGCCGCTTTAGGGCTTTCAACCGCAGGGCCTTCAAGCCGGGGGGGCGCCGAGAATACGGAGGCTTCCCTGGCCTTTCTGATCCCTGTTTGTGCTCGCATCTGCCGCTCTTTTGTCACAACGGCTAAGCGTATTTGCCGTTTTTTATCCTTGTTGCGCTTTTTTATTTCAGCTTTGTCCGGCCGGGATATTTTGCCGGCTGCCTTAATCAAAGCAATGCGGTCCGCTTCACAAATTTTTGCCAAAAGCTCAGATCGGGCAGCCAGGGTTTCGAGTACCCGAATGCAGCGGTCAATGTCTTCAAGTATCCGGTTTTCATCTTCCGGGGCGGTTTGTTCCGGGCAAAGGGTTTCCACGATATCGGTTTCCTTTTTAAACATAGAAAAATGGCAACTATTATAGCTGATTAGAAAAATTGTCAACCCGAGGATGGATTTGTTAATGACCGGTATTGATTGTTACAAACAAAAAAGGGCCGACAGTATTAAGTCTGCTGCCGGCCCTGTATTTGCTCAAACAGGATTCTACTCCATGGCGGTTTCAGGGTGGAAGACGTTTACTTCTTTAAGTTCATCTCCCAAGTATTCCCTTTCATTGGGTCCGAGAATGCCCAAAGAGAGGCAAATCAGGGTCCACAGGTGAACCACACCGTAATTGCCGCCATAATGGTGGCTGAGCTCATGGATCTGGGCGTGACAGTTGTGGCAGCCGGCGATGCAGTAGTCTGCGCCGGTGGCCTTGATCTGGTCGTCTTTAATTTTGCCATAAGCCAGGCGTTCTTCTTTGAATCCGGACTGGAGGAATCCGCCGCCGCCGCCGCAACAATAGTTGTTGGAACGATTGGGCTGCATGTCGATGAAGTTTTCTTCGCCGACAATAGATTTCACCACAAACCTCAGGTCTTCGGCAATGGGGTCACCATAGCTTTTCCTTACAATCTGGCAGGGGTCTTGAACCGTGAATTTAATTTTCAGGTCTTTGTTCCAGTCGGAGTTAACCTTGAGTTTGCCTTCACGTATCCATTTGGCATAGTATTCGTAAATGTTTTTTACTTCAAAGTTATGTTCCAGGTTGAATTTTTTCAGTCCGGCCCGGACTGAGAATGTTACGTGCCCTCACTCGGTGTTTAGGAACGTCTTAACCCCCAGTGTATTGGCCTGGTCAACTGAAGTTTTTGTTACTTTTTTCCAGGAGTCGTCATCGGCCAGGAACATGCAGTAGTTTTCTCCGGCCCAGCCTTTGGATCCATAAGTCCAGTTGGCGCCTACAAGATGAAGAATTTTCCACAAGGGTGCCATCTCGTCGGGTTCCGTGTTGGGTTCCCTGGAGTTCTGATTCAGGAAAAATTCTGCGCCTTCCTTGTCAATGGGTGCTTCCATCTCGGCAAATTCGGGTTGGTTCTCCCGGTACTCTTCCAGGACATCATTCACAACGAATTCAAAGTCTTCTTCGCTGGTGCCCATGGCAGAGGTGGTGTCATTTCTCAATGCCATGTCACATGAGCCCAAGATGCCTTTAGGCCGTTCTTCTCTGGGCCGTAATGTCCGGGCGTTGAAAATAAGCTGGGGAATATCAATCTTCATGGGACAGACATAAATGCAGCGCATGCACATGGTGCACATCCAGGGCCAGTTCGATGCAGCAATTTCCTCATCCATCCCCAGGGCAGCCATGCGGAGAAATTTTCTGGGGTCCATATCTGCCAACCCGGTGGCCGGGCAGCCTGATGCGCAGGCGCCACATGTCAGGCAGGCATTAAGATTTCCGCCCTCGGGCAGAATCTCTTTAACCTTGTCGATAAAAGTTGAGGCCTTTTCCTTCCGGCCCAGTTTGATGACAGTTTCTGCCATGTCGTTTCCTTTCTTAAATACAGTTAAAGGTGAACAATCAGCATATTAATGGTTGTCGTGGGTTCCCATGATCACCTGGATATCTGTTTTTCCCTTGATAATGTCAGACAGTTTCCTCATGGTTTACGCCTTATTCCCTTAGGGTACTGTTTCTATAACATCTTGATTATATTTGGTATAATGTTTGCCAAAGAAAAACAACCCTCTATGGGTGAAAAACTATAGCAAATAATAATAGTGAATTCAATTGAATGATCAAAAATTGGTGCCTGTTTTCCTGTTTATATGAAAATCTCAACAAGTTGTTAAATTAACTTTATCTTTTCTGGGGATTTAGTATAGGCGCAGACAGACCGGATCAGGCTCATGGCTGTTACTCTTAATCCGGCAGCCGTGAAATTTGATAAAAATTCTTTCCACGGCCTGAAAGTATGGGTTACAATACCTATGGTTTTTTTATAATAACGTCTGGGTAAGTTACGGGTGTGTCCCACCTTTTACATAAGGTGACTATTTGATTTGACAAAGCAGGTTCAAAATTAAGCCGTAATCTAATTTTATGAAAATTTGATCGCTTTTTTTACTCTTGAGATACGAACAGCAACCACTTTTCATGAAAATACGTCCTTTTTAAAGGAATTATGGGCATTTTAAAATTGGTCTAATCTTTGCACATGTAAAAGGTGGGACACACCCTAAGTTACTCAGATCTTTCAAGCGTTGTTGTGGGCTATGCCTGGCAGTTGATATGTCAGGTCAGCCCATGGCTGTTATAAAAAAGGAGAAAATGTCAATGTTGATAAACATTCTGATTCTAAGTATCGCGGTATTTCTGGTGGCTAATTTTTTACCCGGTATCCGGGTTAAACATTTTGGAACAGCCATTTGGGTGGCCATTGTCTACAGCCTGATCAATTTTTTCTTTGGTTGGCTGCTGATTCTTTTATCTCTTCCTTTTATCATCATCACATTCGGGCTGTTCAAACTGGTGATCAATGCCGTGCTGCTCTGGCTCACCAATAAAATGCTCGATGATTTTGAAATTAAAGATTTTTTCACAACGTTTATCGCTGCCCTGTGCATCACCATTGTGGACTCTGTGATCAAATGGACCATGGCATCCATGTAAAACAGGAGACAAAAATAGAAAGGGGCAAAGAAAGCAATGAACTCATTACAAAATATGTTTACAAAATATGTGCCGCGCCGGCTAAATTCAAACGTTCTCTGGATATCAACAAAGGAGAAGAGATATGAGTAACAATACATGTGACTCTGCTGGAAAAAAGAAAAACGAGCATTTGTACCATGTGGCAAAAACAGTCCTCAACAGACGAGGATATGACAATGATATCCCATCTCTTAAGGAACTTGCGGATTCATTTGAATATAACAACCAGAAAATCCTTTCCAAAATCTGGTGGTACAAGGTGAGCGGCTATGTCTTGCTTATTACCATTCCAATATTCAGTGCAATTATTGCGGTTGCAATGAACAAAGGGGAGGAGATCCCCGCATTTTCCCTATCGATACTTGAGATTGCGCCATACTTGAGCATATTACTGGTTGTGCTCACGGTGCTCAACACGGCCATTAAACCTGGATCGCGTTTCACTGTTTGCTGTGGGATCGGCCTGGATTTATTCCATTGGCGTCTTGAATTTCTGGAAGGGTTGGAACTGCTGGAGCCGTTGGATGACAAAGGCCTCGTGACGTACCTGGAGGCGGCGCGCAAGAAGTTCAGGAAGATCCAAGAGGCCGATATCAACTTGGCCCTGCCGGAGCAGGCATAGCGATGCTGCCCGCGCGATGACCGCTGATATACACGAGCCGACAGGCAAAGGTCCGGATTGGTGGCATGACGCCGTTTTTTACCATGTTCTGGTAGACCGCTTCCGTCGCGGCGGTGATGCGCCACTGTTGGGTGATCCGGCCGAACCGGTTTTCTGCGGCGGAAATCTGGCCGGGGTGACTGACAGCTTAGACTATCTGCGTGACCTCGGCATCACAGCGCTCTGGCTCTCTCCCATCAATTGCACTGCCGCCTACCATGGCTATCACGTCACCGACTATGAAGATGTAGACCAGCGGTTCGGGGGCATGGCCGCCTTTGACGCATTGATCCAAGCCGTAAAACCGGATATCCGGATCATCCTGGACTGGGTCCCTAACCATGTGCATCGTACCCATCCGTTTTTTTTGCAGGCTGCGGCCTCAAAACGCAGCCGTTATCGCGACTGGTTCTCATTCGATGCACACGGAAACTACCTTAGCTTCCTTGGTTTCAAGGAATTGCCCAAACTGAATCTCGACCATCCGGAGGCGCGTGAATATATGATCACTACCGCGCTGCGCTGGATAGACCTGGGGGTGGACGGGTTTCGTTTGGACCATGTACTTGGTCCTTCTTTGGGGTTTTGGCGTGCGTTTCGAGACGCGGTCAAGCAGCATAGTCCATCGACCTTCCTGTTGGGCGAAGCCACAATGATGGGCATCCGCTACAACGAGCTAAAGACATTGAAAATTCCTCGCAAATATTGGCATTGGCTGCGTTCGCAACTTGGAAGACCAGACTGCGGCGGGGTCATGCGGGAATACGTCCAAGTTTTGGACGGCCTTCTGGACTTTGAGTTTCAGCGCATAGCCAAGGCATACGTGGCCCATTCGGCAAGGGAGCCCTCTATCGAGATCGCCCAAGCGCTACTCAATGCCCACCACGCGAAGTTCCCCGCAAAGTGCGTCCTCCCGGCCTTTTTAGACAACCACGACATGAATCGCTTTTTGTATGAAGCCAAGAACAAAAAGGAACGACTTCGACTGGGTGCGCAACTCCAATTTCGGCAGAAACACCCACCGATTATTTATTACGGGACCGAAGTGGGCCTGAGCCAGTCCCGTCCGATAGTCGGCCCCTACGGCGATCTGGCTGCGCGTCAGATGATGCCCTGGAAAAATCAAGACAAAGCCTTGCTTGCGTTCTTCGTGGATCTCATTCATCAAAGAAGAGGGCGTTATCCATCACGCCTTTGAAGTTATGAAATGAGCAACATGTAGCCTTACATACCCTATTATGAACCGGTTTTAAAAATTATTTTGTGCCTTCCCTGGCACGTTTCCGTCCAGGCACTGGTTTAACTGCCGCAGCTTTTCCAGTATGGCATCCCGGTTTTTTCCCTCCAAGGCGGAAAAAAAGGAGACAAGCCCTTGCCGGTCCCTATCCTGAATATGTTGTGATGTGTCAATAAAATGTTTTGTACCATCAAAGGTCCACCCAAGGTTGAACTCTGCCGGTTGATTTTCAATGTATGAAATCAGCTCAGCCAGTTTTCCGGAAATTTGCGTTTTGTTGTTTCTCACAAGGCCGCATGCGATATCAAAAACCATTAGTATAGTGTAGTACTCATCACCACGATTAATTTTCAAATGCAATTGGGATATCTGTTTTTCCATATCCTCAAAACGGCCGGTGGTGAATTTTTTTTCAAGGTAACTCATCGACGTGCTCAACTCTTTAAGGCCGGGGTTTTCTATGAGACGGGTGTTCAGTTCGTACGCTTTTTCAAAGTCGAATAAGCGATCGTGATAAATGAGGCTGAGATCATAAATGATTTCCAGCTCATCCGGATATACCTTTAGGCAATCGGTATAACAGTCGGCGGCTTTCTGCCATTTTTTCAATAAATAATATGCCTGTCCTAAGTTATACTTGGTTTGTGCCCATTGCGGTGGGAGCGTTTCATATGTTCTAATTTCCAATGCAAGATTAAAAGCGTTTACCGCCTCCGCCAAGAGGGCCTGGCCCCTCTCGCCGCTTGTGCGTGTGCCCTGATCACTCAGTGCAGCGCCCAGATTGTTCTGGGTCATGGCCCATTGCTGTGGCAGCTCATCCCGGGTATAGACTTGCAAAGCATTTCGATATGCCGTAACGGCTTCGGCCAACAGGGCCTGGCTCATCTCGCCGCTTGCGCGTGTGCCCTGATCCCACAGTGCAGCGCCCAGATTGTTCTGGGTCATGGCCCAATCCTGTGGCAGCTGATCCCGGGTCCCTTACTTGCAAAGCATTTCGATATGCCGTGACGGCTTCGGCCAGCAGGGCTTTGCCCCTCTCGCCGCTTGTGCGTGTGCCCTGCTCACTCAGTGCAGCGCCCAGATTGTTCTGGGTCATGCCCCAATCCTGTGGCAGCTGATCCCGGGTATAGACTTGCAAAGCATTTCGATATGCCGTAACGGCTTCGGCCAAGAGGGCCTGGCCCCTCTCGCCGCTTGTGCGTGTGCCCTGATTACTCAGTGCAGCGCCCAGATTGTTCTGGGTCATGCCCCAATCCTGTGGCAGCTGATCCCGGGTATAGACTTGCAAAGCATTTCGATATGCCGTAACGGCTTCGGCCAACAGGGCCTGGCCCCTCTCGCCGCTTGCGCGTGTGCCCTGATCCCACAGTGTATTGCCCAGATTGTTCTGGGTCATGGCCCAATCCTGTGGCAGCTGATCCCGGGTCCTTACTTGCAAAGCATTTCGATATGCCGTGACGGCTTCGGCCAGCAGGGCTTTGCCCCTCTCGCCGCTTGTGCGTGTGCCCTGCTCACTCAGTGCATTGCCCAGATTGTTCTGGGTCATGCCCCAATCCTGTGGCAGCTGATCCCGGGTCCTTACTTGCAAAGCATTTCGATATGCCGTAACGGCTTCGGCCAACAGGGCCTGGCCCCTCTCGCCGCTTGCGCGTCTGCCCTGACCCCTCAGTGCATTGCCCAGATTGTTCTGGGTCACGGCCCATTGCTGTGGCAGCTGATCCCGGGTTAAGACTTGCAAAGCATTTCGATATGCCGTAACGGCTTCGGCCAACAGGGCCTGGCCCCTCTCGCCGCTTGTGCGTGTGCCCTGCTCACTCAGTGCATTGCCCAGATTGTTCTGGGTCATGGCCCAATCCTGTGGCAGCTGATCCCGGGTATAGACTTGCAAAGCATTTCGATATGCCGTAACGGCTTCGGCCAACAGGGCCTGGCCGATCTGGCCGCTTGCGCGTCTGCCCTGGTCACTCAGTGCATTGCCCAGATTGTTCTGGGTCATGGCCCAATCCTGTGGCAGCTGATCCCGGGTATAGACTTGCAAAGCATTTCGATAGCAAAGAATTGCTTGTTTTAAATGGTCGTGCGTTTTTTGCGCTTCAGTTCGGATGCCTTGTTGTGCATTGGCATTTCCTATTTGAGTCTGAATAGCACCCCACAATCGGGGCTGTTTATCCTTAACAATAAAGGAAAGGGCTTTTTCATAATTTTCAATTGCTTTATGGAATTCGTAGTTGTTGTAAGCGGCATCTCCGGCAAGACCCAAATCAGAGATAATTTCATCCGCCAATTGTTGCTCTTGGGTCTTTAATGCCGTCCATTCTTTTATTTTTCCGTCTGCAGATTCTTTGAATAACGAATGGGCCTTACCAAACTGCTTTTCAGCAAAGGCTGCCAAACCCAGCTTGTGGAAATCATTCTCCTTGCTTTTTGTTTCCGCTACCCACTTGTCGATTTGCGCTTTGGCCTGTTCGGCGCTAAAGCCATATTTGACCGCCCATTCTTTTATCGCCTGTGAAAAGTCGATATCCTGTGGCGTTCCATCTGGCCGGATTTGCTCTTTGCTCTTTTCGGCCAATGTTTTAATAAAATTTTCGATTCTGTCTTCAGACCAAAATTTTTTGGAGCCAACCGGCAGCAAGCGTATCTCGACAACCTTTTTTTCCAAATCCGCCGGGATGGGATGTTCCCCTTCCAACGGATATTGAATGCAATAGCCGTCCTTGGCGACCAGAAACGTCACGGTTTCTCCTGCTTTGAAACCGTCCGGTATAAACATTTGAAACAGGCCCTGGGCTTTGGTTCTTACCGTATCACCGGTCTCCTTCAGGGTAACATCGACACCTTCGGCAGGACTTGTCTTGTCATGTTTATCAATAAGTACGACGCAACCTTTAATCTGTTCACCATAGGATAAAACAGGTGTACCCAAGAGGAGCAACAGGAACACAAAATAGAAAAATTTTTTCATTTTGCCGCCTTCATGGTGAAGCTGATGGTTGTATTGCCAAGGGTCGCATACTGTTCATGGGGTTTATAGCCATCCTTCTGTGCCAGTATTTCCATGGTCTTCTGGTGGGTTTCTTTGATTTTAAGCTCAAATCTTCCCATGCTGTTGGTTTTGACTGTTACGCCGATTTGCGGAACTGAGACGCTCACATCCGCTACCGGCTCCCCTGTTTCTGAGCGGATTGATCCGGCAATCACCTGTTCGTACGGTTTGGCCGGCACATTGTTTTTTTCGGGACCCGGCGCTAAAGGGCTCATCCACCACCACAATACAACTGCAAACAGAGCAAGGCCTCCGGCCGCCTTGATGGCAACTTGCCCAAGCTTCGAGTTCCCGGCGAATTCAATATTTATGTCACCCGTTAAAAAATAACCAAAAAAGGCAGCAAGCAGGGCGGATAACAAGGCCAGCAATCGGTGCTTGAATTCAGGCAGTGTTGGCGGGGCGAAAACGAAGACACCAATGAGGAAAATAAATAGTAAGGAGCCAAATATCCATGTCGCAAGAGAGGTCTGCTTGGACTTGGTCCATTTTTGACGGGTTTTGATTGCCATAGCATGCCGCCTTTCACTTTCATGAAAAGAATTAACCTAATTTTTTGATCTAACTATCCCTTCCACTCTGGAGTTTTGATTTATCTAATCAGAAAACTCTGCTTATTTTTTCCAGCCGCCAAACAGATGAAGATGCAGGTGGAAGATCTCCTGGCCCCCGCCTTTTTCCACATTAAAGAGCAGCTTATACCCGGATTTGTTTATCCCCTCTTTTTGTGCCATCTTTGCGGCCAGGGTGAAAAGTCCCCCCACAAGTTGGGTATGCTCAGGTTCAATGTCGTTAACGCTGCGGATATGGGTTTTGGGCACGATCAGCAGGTGGACGGGGGCCTTGGGGTGGATATCCCTGAACACCACATAGTCGTCGTCCTCGTAGAGCATGTCGCTGGGAAGTTCATGGTTTGCAATTTTACAGAAAAGACAATCGTCAGGCATGTTTTTTCTCCAATACAATATTTTTAATCCAAACAGGCCTCAGGAAAGCCCATTAATGGCTTCCATGAGATTTTCCATGGCTGTTGTGGCGTTCTCCTGGATGAATATATCCGTTATCCAGTTGGTATATTCCGACGGTTCCGGGTTGATCTCTATGATGGTGGTGCCACGGTCCTTGGCCCTGGGGGGGATTATATTGGCAGGTGCCACCGTGCCTGTGGTGCCGATAAGTATCATGCAGTCCGCTTTCTGGGACGCCTCAAAAGACTTGGACGCCGCATATTCGGGAATGGCCTCCCCGAAAAACACCACATCCGGCTTCATCAGACCACCGCAAGTCAAGCAGGTGGGGGGCAGACGATTCATGTCCACCCGGGCCACATTCACTTTTTGTCCGCAGTTCAGGCAGATGATCTGTTTTAACGACCCGTGGAATTCGTAAACTTCTTTGTTGCCGGCATCCTTGTGCAGGTTGTCGATATTTTGGGTGATGACTGATTTTAACAGGCCCCGCTGCTCCATCTCCGCCAGGGCATAGTGGGCGGTGTTGGGCAGGACCTGGCCGAACAGGTCATAGAAAATATCCCTGATAATCTCCCAGGACCTGGTCGTGTTCTGGCGAAAATAATCAATTTCAAAGGTTTGGGGGTCGTATTTATTCCACAGCCCGTTTCTGCCCCGGAACGGCGGAATGCCGCTTTCAACCGAAATTCCGGCCCCGGTAAAGGCCACACAATAGTGGGCATCAATAATTTGTTTGGCCGCTTCTTGATAAATATTCATGGCATATCATTCCCTTCCGGGGTTTACACTTGACCAGGGGATTGTTATTTTATTCACTTTAAGGACTAAAGATAACTAAATTTTGATATGGCGTAAAGGTAAATCAAAACACAGATGAATGCAGACAATGGACGATTTCCGGCAAAACAGCATAATCCGGCAGCCAGCCTTACCGTGGACCAGGTGGCCGAAAACCTTTCAGCCTTTGCCATTGACAGGGCTGACATTAAATCGCTTTTAGGCACAGTCCCCGAAGGGCATTCCATAGACATGAACCGTCTGGAATATGAACTGGCCATTCTTAAAATTCTTAGTGTGGGGTGGGGGCTTGCCTTTTTCATGCCGGCAACAGATATTAATAAGACGCCTTTGACCCAGACATTTTGGGAACAGATCCGGGAGATTGCCAACAATGTGTCAACCCTGACCGAAACCACCACAGGCACCCGGGTCGATTATTTCGGCATACTCAAGGAACGACTGGATACCTTTGTACAGCAGATGAAGGAAAAACAGACCAAGGGCGCTGATCCCAGCGGTGTCATGGGACCTGTGTTTGCCAATGCCTGCGGCGTCCCGGATGATCCCATGGCCATCCTTGCCGGAACCAAAATGTTTGCCCTGACCCTGGCGGCGGTCAAAGAGTATTTGGCTGCCGTAAAAATAGAAGAGATCACCATTCATTGATCCATAATTACCTAACAAGCTCTAAAAACAGGCATCTTTTTTCGCTATGATTGATGATCGGACAAAATTTACCATACAGGCCGTGATCTGGGTCAATGTGATCATGTATGCCCTGTCCCTGCTGTTCTCCCGGGGACTTCACTTCACCCTGAATCCCTTAACAGCCCTGGCACCGTCCAGTGATGCCCTGATTTTCCTTGGTGCTTCCGGGACCGTGCCCTTGGCCTATTTCCATGACTGGAGCAGTATTTTTACCGCAAACTGGCTGCACGGCAGCCTGTTGCACATCCTTTTCAACATGATGGCGCTTCGCACTCTTGCCCCGCTCACCACAAAGGAATTCGGGGTCTACCGGATGCTGTCCATCTATATCCTCTCCGGGGCCGGTGGTTTTTTCCTCTCCTGCCTGGGCGGTGTGCCTTTGACCATTGGGGCATCTGCCGGTCTTTGCGGGTTGATCGGTGCCCTGTTTTATTTTGGCTGGTCCCGGGGCGGCATCTGGGGAAAAATGGTATTTGATCAGACCAAGTCCTGGATTTTCAGCCTGGTGCTGATTGGACTGATCCTGCCGAACATTAACAACTGGGGCCATGGTGGCGGGTTTGCCGCAGGCTTTATCCTGGCATTTCTATTTGGGTATGAGGAGCGTCGCAGATCCGGAAAAATCGATATCCTGATTTGCACAGGCATGTCCGTGTTTACTTGTTTTCTTCTGTTTCGTTCAGTTTTCCAGGGCTTGGAACTGATTCTGAAATAAAGAGCGCCAAAGGCGCTTCGCCCTTTTGCGTCCAGTCTCTTGCGGTGGTGATTTAAAAAGTATGCTGACATAAATATTGGGATTTTTAAACCAAAAGAGTGTATGTTTGGAATATGAAAATAAAATTGAAATCACACTCAAATGTCCTGTTTGCTCAGGGATAAAAATAAAAAAAATGGCAAAAAAATAGATGGTAAACAAAATTACTATTGCAATGATTGTGGTAGGCAGTTTATCGGTAATCATGCTTTGAGTTACAAAGGGTGTCATTCAGAGTTAAAAGACAGAATTTTGTTAATGTTCGCCAGAGGAGTGGCCGTTAGAGATATTGCTTAAATCGAAAAAATTAGTATTAACAAGGTGTTATCAACGCTTACAAATTCAAACTATAAAATAAATCCGAAGCAGTCTCACTACGACAAACTGGAAGTTGATGAATTTTGGACTTACGTCGGTTCAAAAAAGAATAAAGTCTGGCTGATTTATGCTTATCATAGAGCAACTGGAGAGATAGTCGCCTGGGTTTGGGGCAAGCGTAATTTGGCTACCGCAAGAGATTTACGGAAAAAAATTACAGAGCTGGGCATCACGTTTGACACGATTTATACGGACGACTGGACAAGTTTTGTAAAAACCTTCAAATCCGACAATCATGTTACGGGGAAAGCCAATACTGTTCGAATTGAAGGAAATAATTGCAGATTGAGACACAGAATTCGACGTGCACTTAGAAAAACGTGTTGTTTTTCCAAAAACCTTTATAACCATCTTAAATCATTTGAGTTAGTCTTTTTTTATATCAATTTTGGTCATGTATAGAAAGCATAGCATACTTTTTACATCACCACCCCCAGCGTACACAGTGTTGAGACTGAAAATTGAGTTGAACAGTAACTTTTACCGGCTATTTTTTAAGTCCTACATCTTCATTGAGAAGTACTTGAATCTCGCCGTAATCGGTATCCGGGACGGGAAACAGATAAGCATACCAGACTTTCTGAGCATTAAGATTATAGTTCCACCCCTCAAAAAACAGAAAGAGATTGCTGACGCACTGTCAATTTGCCAGCAAGAAATAGATCTTCTTAAACAGCTCGCAGAAAAATACAAAACCCAGAAACGGGGCTGATGCAAAAGATTCTTGCCGGCGAATGGCGGATAAAACCGGAGGTGGTGAATCAATATGAATAATCCGTTGCCCAACCGACAATCTATCCGGTTGAAAAATTATGATTATTCACAACCGGGATATTATTTTATCACCATTTGTACACAGGATCGAATTCATCATTTCGGCAAAATTATTGATGAAAAAATGCGGTTGAATGACGCAGGGGAAATCGTCGCAGACGAATGGGAAAAAACGCCCATAATGCGTAAAAATATTCAATTGGATGAATGGATAATAATGCCCAACCATTTTCACGCCATCATCACCGTAGGGGCGCGTTGCACGCGCCCGCCTAACAACACGCGTCTGCCTAACAACACGCGGCCATTGACCGAAAACGGGCGGACGGTAAACGGGCGGACGGTAAACGGGCGGACGGTAAACGGGCGGATGCAATCCGCCCCTACGGATTCGTGGGGGGTTTTGGGGGATATTGTTCGTGGATTTAAATCGGCGGTGACCAAACGGGTACGGCAATTGCCAAATATGAACGATACCGGATTATGGCAACGCAATTATTGGGAACATATTATCCGCAACGAAAATGAATTGAACCATATCCGCAATTATATCCGGCATAATCCGCAAAAATGGGAAACGGATCAATTATATGGCGGTTTCGGCAATCAGTTGATAAAAACACCTGCAGAATATGGAAAAACATCATGACCAAATATAAAAAACTGGATCATCTTAAGGAAAAACTGGATTCCTTCCGTCCACTGCCACCAGAGATTGTCTCGAATCTTCATGAGGACTTGGTGCTTCGCTGGACCTATCATTCAAACGCTATCGAAGGCAATACGCTGACACTGAAAGAAACCAAGGTTGCTCTGGAAGGGATCACCGTTGGCGGAAAAACCATGCGAGAGCACTTTGAAGCGATCAACCACAGGGAAGCCATTTTTTTCGTTGAAGATCTGGTCAAAAAAAATGAGCCTCTGTCTGAATGGCAGATTAAATCGATTCACCAATTGATCCTGAAAAATATTGATGACAAAAATGCGGGTGTTTATAGAAAAACGAATGTCATCATCTCAGGTGCCGATCATGTTCCGCCCGATGCCATGCATGTAGAAAGTGAAATGCAAAGCTTTATCAGTTGGTATCAAACCGAGGGGGCGTCTCTCCATCCGGTGGAACGGGCGGCCCGTGTTCATGGTGATTTTGTGAAAATCCATCCTTTTGTGGACGGCAATGGCAGAACGTCACGGCTGCTGATGAATCTGGAACTGATGAAAAACGGGTTCCCACCGGTTGTCCTGCCTGTGGAAAAGCGGTTGGAATATTACGAGACGCTTGATAGAGCCCATACGAAAAATGATTATGAGCCATTTTTGACGCTTATTGAGAAGATTGCGGAATTAGGATTCAGACCTTACTGGCATGCATTGGGGGTAACCCCATGAATACCTTTCAGATTAAGATAACTAAGATAACTGTAGATAACTGGGGTCAGTAGATAACTGGGGTCAGAGTAAAATTAAATAGGTGGGGACTTCGCAATAGACATTTTCGGAAATAATAATTATCTTTCATTGTCAGCAAACATGCTGGCAGTTTGATTGTTTTTTAATTCTATAATGGAGCCTCCCTTATGATTTTTTATGAAACTACAATCAAAAATCCTTCTGCCATGATATCTATGACGGGTCTCACAAAATCCGAATTCGACTCTCTACTGCCCGTTTTTGAAAAAGCAGAAAAGGATTATGTAATGGAAG
>Ga0209467_1000220_pt1 | contig 101186 bp, 84 predicted proteins | sample Higcelwee11metaG_FD_187175 | JGI IMG/M metagenome (GOLD analysis project Ga0209467, IMG submission 187175) | Freshwater pond sediment microbial communities from the University of Edinburgh, under environmental carbon perturbations - High... | ecosystem: Environmental > Aquatic > Freshwater >...
TCTACAACCGACGCCGGGTACAGAAACGACTGGGTTACCAAAGCCCTATCAACTTCCTAAGTACCTGGCAACAACTGCATCTACAAAGTGTTGCTTAGCAAATTGTCCGAAAAACCGTTGACTTCTCTATCAATCATGTATTCATTTATCAACATCCTGGTTTCGTTAACGACTTGGTCTAGTGATGTCCCTTCCTGGTTTTCCAGGTAATCTGTAAGAAAACATATTTTTATATCGATATGTTTACCAGACTTACTTTCGTTAAAATCCAAAAACTCGAACCTAATATAGTCGCCCATGGATTCCAAAACATACTGCTCCAGACCTGCAATTCTGTCATGATATACAGTCTGCGCAGTTATTCTGCGTTTGCATCCGGCAAATGAGATGCACAGAAGTATGATTAGGAAGAGACATATGATCTTTCTTATTGTTCTTTTCATTTCACCCACCGCTTCCTGCGCTGACGATCGCGCGGATACAGACCGTTGCGAAATTATCAACTATATTAATAACATTATGATGTAATCTTACAAATATATACCGTGAGTCAAGATACTCTTGGTCAGTAAGAGACATATGGTCCTTTCAATTGCTTTTCTTATTGTTACTCCACTGTACAGTTAAGATACGGGAGACATCACGGCTGGTGTCAAATGAACAGGCTGAAACATGTCAGAGAAGCTCTCACCGGCAATCTTAGTAACTTGTATATCTTATGTCAGAATATCCTATAAAAGTAACATTTGATCTTAATTCGCTTAATTCTTCTGCCATCTCCGAAGTGGATACGATAACTCGTTCAATATTCGAGCAATGATCCACAACATCCAGAATTTGAGGTATATCCTCATTCATCAGAACAATCATCTTTATATCGGACATCGTTTTGATATATTCGAGGTCATCCTCTGCCAGATCTAGTGTATACAGATAGTCGTAAAGAACTTCATCAGTTCCTTCAAAAATGCCTGTTCGGTTACTTACAGAAGCCACTGTGAGTTTAATTGGATTTGCGCTGCTGAACATGATATTATTTAATATTACGAACCGAATGTCAAGTGAATAATCATCATTTAAGAAAAAATCAGGATTATCAGCCATATACTCATTTATCCGAATTCTGGTCTCGTTAACGACTTGATCTAGCGATATCTCTTCCTGATCTTCAACGTAGTCTGTAAGAAAACAGGCTTGTAAATAGATACATTTCGAATTGCTAGTTTCAATTATCTGTGGTTCATTGAACTTAATATAGCTCCCCATAGTTTCCAAAACATACTGCTCCAGACCTGCAATTCTGTCATGGTATTCAGTCTGCGCAGTTATTCTACGTTTGCATCCGGCAAATGAGATGCACAGAAGTATGATTAGTAAGAGACACAAGGTCTTTTTGATTATATTTTTCATTTCACTCCTCCGTAAAGGTAAAGAACCTGACTGAATGACGGCTAGTGCAAAGAATATACGGATTAATAAGTGAAGCCTGCCTGTAAAGTTACCAGTAAATATATGTTAGATCTGAATATGCAATAAAAGTTACATTTGATCTTAATCCGTTTAATTCTTCTGCCATTTCTGAAGTGCGTACGACCACTCGCTCAATATTCGGGCAATGATCTACAACATCAAGGATTTGAGGTATGTCCTTAGTAATCAGACCAATCATCTTTATATCGGACACCGTTTTTATAAATTCAAGATCCTCATCTTCTAGAGCCAGTGTATACAGATAATCGTAAAATACTAGACCTGTACTCTCCAGAATACCTGTCCGGTTACTTACAGAAGCCACTTTGCTTTTAACAGAACTCGCGCTGCTGAACATGATATTGTTTAAAATTACAAAATCGACTTCAATTTCATAATCATCATTTAAGAAAAAATCAGGATTATCAGCCATATACTCATTTATCCGAATTCTGGTCTCGTTAACGACTTGATTAAGCGATTTCTCTCCCTGGTCTTCAAGGTAGTCAGTAAGAAAACAGGCTCGCATAAAGAAATACTTTGCATTTTGAGTTTCGATAAAATTCGGTTCCTCGAACCGAATATAGCTTCCCATGGATTTCAAAACATACTGCTCCAGACCAGCAATTCTGTCATGGTATTTCGTCTGAGGCACTATTCTATATGCGCATCCGGTAAATGGAATGCATAGCAGGATGATCAGAATGAGACATAGAGCTTTTTTGATTGTTCTTTTCATTTCACTCCACCGTTTCTAGTTCTGCTGATCGCGCGGACTCTAGTCTGCTGCAAATTTGATTTGTAAATATTGATATTATGATGTAATCATACAAGTATACTCAATAAGCGTCAAGATTTCTAGAGAAGTGATACACTCGCTGCTCCTCCTACACGCGCCTCTACGGATCGCGACGTAGAAGAAGCTGACCGTCCGCGGCTCGGCCCAGCCTTGACATTTTTATTAAAGCAGTCCAGAATTTAACCATATTGATTCTGACGGAAAAGCAGCCGTTAACGCTCCTGATCCGGAAGTGACGATCCAGACGATATTACGGACTTTTCCGGGACGAACGTGTTGTTCATGTGCGCTCCTCGACGAATCCTTTCTATTTGTTATTCGGTGCGTCTTTTCCGGCAGGAGAGGGCGCATTTTTTCGCGTTGGGGGAAGGTGAATTATGAGAAAAATAGCGGTCATTTCGGCGGTTCTCGACGAACCGCATCTCTGCCAGCAGGCCTTTAACGAGACGGTCTCGGAATTTCAGGGAATCATTAAAGGACGGATGGGCATTCCTTTTGAGGAGGCGCCGGTTGCGGTTATCAGCATCACCGTTGTAGGGGACCTTGACGCGATCAACAGTCTTACCGGGAAGCTCGGAAGAATCCACGGCGTAACGGTCAGAACGGCCGTCGCCAAAACAGAGATTCCCTGACATCGAAAAGGACAGAGTACAAAGGAGTACGAACGATATGCTGATTGAAAACATGGAAATTGAAGAATTCATTAAACCTGCAGAAATTGAAGCATTGCTTGAGAAGGCTGAGAAGACGCCTGATTCGGAGATTGACCGGATCCTCGATAAGGCGGCGAATTTCGGGGGCCTTACGCATCTCGAGGCGGCCAGTCTACTGAAGATGGACGCGCGGCATCTGCCGAAACTTTTTCGCACGGCAAGACATATTAAGGAAGAAATTTACGGGAACCGCATCGTGATGTTCGCCCCGCTCTATGTCAGCGATTATTGCGTTAACCGGTGTGCCTACTGCAGCTATAACGACTGCCACAGCTTCAAGAGAAGGAAGCTCACGATGGACGAGGTCCGCGAGGAAGTCATTGAGATCGAGAAGATGGGCCATAAGCGAATCGCGATGGAGGCGGGCGAGGACGATGTGAACTGCCCGATCGATTATATCGTCGACTGCCTGAAGACTGTGTACCAGACGCAGTCCGACATCTCCGGCGAGATCCGCCGCGCAAACGTCAACATCGCGTCGACGACCGTGGAGAATTTCCGGAAATTGAAGGAAGTCGGCATCGGCACGTATATCCTTTTTCAGGAGACCTACCACAAGCCGACCTATGAGAAGTACCACATTGCCGGCCCGAAGAGCGACTACTGGTATCACACGACGGCGTTTGACCGCGCCCAGATGGCTGGAATCGACGACAACGGCGCGGGTGTTCTATTCGGGCTTTACGATCCTTTTTTCGAGACAATCGCGCTGATGCTTCATAACGAGCATATGGAAAAGACCTACGGCGTAGGCTTCCACACGATCTCCGTGCCGCGCATCCGTCCGGCGGACGGCGTCGATCTGAAGGCGATCTATCCGAACATTCCGGACGACGAGACCTTTAAGAGGATTGTCGCCGTGATCCGGCTGGCCGTGCCTTATACGGGCATGATCATCTCGACGCGCGAGACGGCTGCGATGCGAAAAGACCTGCTCGACTGCGGCATTACCCAGATGAGCGCATGCAGCGCCGTCGGGGTTGGCGGCTATGCTGCGGAGAAGAAGCTCAGGGAGACCGGAATCCAGGATCCGGATCTGGTCGCGCAATTCGACAAGAGCGACGACCGTACGGCCGACGAGATCGTCACATGGCTGATGGAAGAAGGTCTGGTCCCGTCCTGGTGCACGGCGTGCTACCGGTCCGGCCGCACCGGCGACCGCTTCATGTCGATCGCGAAATCCGGGCAGATCAAGAATGTGTGCCATCCGAATGCGCTGATGACGCTGTCCGAGTACCTGGAAGATTACGCTTCTCCGCGCGCGAAAAAGATCGGTTACGCACTGGTCGACAGGGAACTCGACAAGGTTCTCGATCCGAAGCACCGCGAAGCCGCGAGGGCAAATGTCGCGAAGATCCGCGCCGGAAAAACGAGGGATCTGTTCTTCTAAAGATTGAATGCGCCCTCCGCCTGCGTTACTATATTTGAAGCAAATAGGGCTATTACCTGAAGATTTATTCTATCCATTAACAGGGTTGCCGCCCGAAGATTTTTCGCATCAAGTACGAACATTACAGGAGAGCGCAGTATGTCCAAACCGGTAAAAACAAATGCCATGAGAATGCTCGAGAGTGCGGGTCTCGATTTCAAAGTCGTGACCTATGAGGTTGACGAGGAGGACCTGTCGGGCGTGCACGTTGCGAATACCTGCGGCCTGCCTGTCGAACAGGTTTTCAAGACGCTCGTAACGCACGGCGACAAGACCGGGTATCTGGTCGCGTGTATCCCGGTTGAGGCCGAGCTGGACTTGAAAGCGCTCGCCGCCGTGTCGGGCAATAAGAAGGTCGATATGATCGCGGTCAAGGAGCTTCTTCCGCTGACCGGATATATACGCGGCGGGTGTTCGCCCGTCGGAATGAAAAAGCCGTTCCCGACGTATTTTGACGAGACGGCCGAACTGTTTGACTGGATATCGGTAAGCGCCGGTATGAGAGGGGCTCAGATCCTGATCGAGCCCATGTCGCTCGTCCGCTTTATCGGTGCCGGGACCGGCGATATCGCAAGGTGAAGAATGAGATCCCGAATCGTAACGACGCCGGAATAGTCGTCGTCCTTCGTCACGGTGATGAAATCATATAAGTTTTTCTGCGGCCTTTGCATGGCGAGCTTTGCCGCGTCTTCGATGGAGACGGACTCGTCGACGACCAGGAATTCGGTCTGCATGATCTTTCGAATCGGCCGGTTGGCGAAGAGACCGAATCCGTAGCGCCCGCTCATCTTCTCGTACAGGAGTTCCCGCGTGACGACGCCGACGAGCTTCTCATCCTCGAAAACGCACACGCCGGGAAGCGCACCGTCCATTTCGAAAAGCTGCTCGAGCTCGCTTCCCGACAGCGCTGCGTCGACATACTGAAGGGGCGACGCCAGAGATCCGACCGGCAAGCCGGGACTTTTCGCCGGTGCTTTTAGTGTTTTCTCTTTTCCGCTCTCCGTGTTCTCGAAAACCGAGACCGGAAGCCTTAAGAACGATCCCGCTCCGTAACGGATCTTAAGCTCGACAAGCTTCCCGTACTGCTCCGAAGAATGGACGTCCTGGGCAATCAGGCCGATACCGGACATCGCTCCGATTTCGCGTATACTCCGAACCTGAAATTGTTTCATGAGGTCGGTCTCGATTTCTCGTACCAGTTCCGGCTCCATCACCATAAATCGTTTGGCGGGGAATGGCGAAACGGCACCCGATGCGTCTTTTACGGCTGCTTCCGGCAGAGTCTTAGCCAGATCGATGAGACGGGATGCACTGTGGGCCGGGGTACGGCTAACCGGGGAGATCAGTACGAGTTTCGGATTCATATTGCGAGAAGCCCAGAAGGCGGCACTCTCGGCGCCCAGAAAAACCGATTCGCACCTGGTGAGCCACTCGTCTTCGACAAGGAACATGAGCGGAAGTGTGAAGCGTCTGGTAAGAGAGTGAAGAGTTAAGCGGATCGTCTCGGGCGCGGCACGGAAGGAATCCTCCCCGGACGGGCGGACATGGAAGCCGAGCATCTTCTTCTCGTCGAAATCAAAGATCTCCTCCCATATCAGAACGGGACACGTTTCGGGTTCGGCTGCTGTCGCCGCATTCGGCAGACGGCGGATCGTCGTTTCACTTTCGGTCACTCGAATATTCCCCCTCACATAACATAACGTCTGTAAACAGAATAGCAAATCCCCGTTATGGCCGGAAAAAGACGGTGTTCGGATTTTGTAAAAATCAGAGGACCGGCGGACATTTATTCGGCGTATTCCGGGACAGGATTCTTCGATTCCTTTACCGGACAAACTATCTCCTGGGCACATGAATCGCTCCGCGTCCGCTAAAGCTGTTATAATGAAAGAAATGAAATGGAATTTTTTCAGGCGGGAGGACACATGATTATAGCCGTTATAGGAGCAGGTCCGGCCGGCCTGATGGCGTCCGTCCGCGCGGCCGAATGCGGTGCAAAGCGCGTGCTTCTTTTCGAGAAGAATGATAATCCCGGCCGTAAGCTCCTGATGACGGGGAACGGCCGATGTAATGTCAGCAATTCCGCGGATATCAAATCCTATCCGGAGTATTATTTTGGCAACGGCAAATTCCTCTACAAGGCTTTGCATGCTTTTTCGCCGTCCGATCTGCGAAATTTCTTCGCGGCGTGCGGCGTACAGCTTAAGGAAGAGGACGGGGGACGCCTGTTTCCCGTAACCGATCAGGCAAAAGACGTTCTTCATGCGCTTCTAAGAAGATCGGCAGAGCTCGGGGTGGAAATTCACCGGGAAGAGCCGGTCACAGATATCAAGACCGCCGGCGACGGAAAAGTATCCGGTGTCGTAACCGCACGCGCTTCTTATGATGTCGACGCCTGTGTGCTGACGACAGGCGGAAGTTCCTGGCCGGGAACCGGCTCGACGGGCGACGGATACCGATTGGCCGCCAGGCTCGGTCATGGAATCGTTGCGCTTAAGGCGGGACTTGCGCCGCTCGATACGATCGAAGCCGCCGCTCAAGGCCTGCAGGGAGTCGCTCTGAGGAACGCCGCTCTTCGGGCATTTTCGGGCGGGAACGAGCTGGCCTGTACGAGAGGCGATATCCTTTTTACGCACACGGGCTTAACCGGTCCGGCCGTTTTTCGCATATCGCGAATGCTTCCCGCCGGGCCGGAAGAATACGGGGAAGGGAATACCGTCGTCGCCGTCGACCTGCTTCCCGAGCAGAACGGGCACGTGCTCCGCGAGTCGATGACCGGGCTTCTCGTGCAGAATCAGAACCGGATGCTTATAAATGTATTGAAGCAATTCGGCCCCGAATCGTACATGGCATGCCTGATGACCCATTCGGGTATTGAGAGACAGATGTTCTGCCGGGATCTTAAGAAGGAATCGCGCGAAAAGCTCCTCTTCTTCATGAAGTCGTTTCCCCTCACGGTTAAGAAACCGCCGTCTTTTGCCGCGGCGATGGTAACAGCCGGCGGCGTCTCTCTAAAGGAAGTCGATCCGAAGACCATGGAATCGAAGATCGTGCCGGGACTCTTTTTTGCCGGAGAAGTGCTGGATCTCGACGGCGACACCGGAGGATTCAATCTGCAGGCTGCTTTTTCAACCGGTTATGCGGCAGGTACTTATGCCGCTGATCAGTAGGGAAATACATAACGACATACAAAACGACATACAAAAACGACATACATCAGGAGGACAAACAAATGAGTAACCTATCCCAGTATCTTGAAATTTCAGACGAAGTGAAAGCCGCGCTGGCTGCCGGGAAACCGGTCGTCGCTCTCGAATCCACGATCATCTCGCACGGCATGCCGTATCCGAAGAACGTCGAAACCGCTCTTATGGTCGAGCGGACGGTCCGCGAGAACGGAGCGGTACCCGCGACGATCGCAATCATCGGCGGCAAGCTTAAGGCGGGCCTCTCCGAAGCGGAAATCAACTACATCGGCAAAAAGGGCCTTGCGGTCACGAAGGCCAGCCGCAGGGATCTTCCCGTTCTCGCCGCTCGAAAAGAGGACGGCGCGACGACCGTCGCCGCGACTATGATTGTGGCGGCACTTGCCGGAATATCCGTTTTCGCAACGGGCGGCGTCGGCGGCGTACATCGCGGAGCCGAGAAGACCATGGACATCTCCGCCGATCTTGACGAACTGGCCGAAACCCCCGTCCTCGTAGTCTGTGCGGGAGCCAAAGCAATCCTCGATCTCGGGCTGACGCGCGAATACTTAGAGACAAAGGGTGTCCCGGTGATCGGATATCAGACGGAAGAACTCCCGGCCTTCTACACGCGGAAGAGCGGACTTACCGTCGATTACCGCATGGATACGCCGCTCGAGATTGCCGAAGCTTTTCGCGCAAAGGAAGCTATGACATTGAGGGGCGGAATGCTCATAACGAACCCGATTCCCGAGAAAGACTCCATGGATGCTGCCTATATCAATCAGAAAATCGAAGAGGCGCTGCTCGAAGCAGACCGTCTTGGCATCAAAGGAAAAGACACGACACCGTTCCTGCTCGATGAGATTCAGAAGATCACCGGCGGCGAGAGCCTGGAGGCCAATATCCGCCTGGTCATTAACAATGCTATTCTGGCATCGCAAATTGCCGGAGAGTTAAGTAAAATCGGATAAGTCCGGATAGGTTTCGCGGACTTTTAGGATTGATAGGAGGGCGCAATATGGAAAGATTGTCGGATATTCTGGGGAAAAGGCCCGCGGAAACGGACGTGGCCGTAATCGGCGATGCCCTTATTGATTATCAGTACTGGGTCGACGAGATGCCCCCGGTCGGCGGCGACACGCTGATTAATGTGTCCAACCGGAGCGCCGGAGGATCCGCGGCCAATACCGCGGTCGCACTCGGCGCACTGGGCGTCAGCACCGCTTTTATCGGACGGATCGGCTCCGATGAGAACGGCGACTGGATCAAGTCCCAGCTTACGTCCGGCAGTGTCGATATCTCCTGCGTACAATACGGTGCAAGCAGCGGCTATGTCATAACGATCATAAATTCGACCGGTGAACGCACAATGTTCTCCTTTCGCGGTGCGTCGGCGATACCGATGATCGCTACTCCGATTCTGTCCAGAACGATGCGGCGCGTAAAGATTATGCTTCTTTCGGGCTACTGTCTTCTAAACCCTGAGCAGGCCGGATTTTCTCTGACGGCGATAGAAGAACTGAAGGCTGCAGGAGGTCTTTTCGCGCTGGATCCGTCGCCGCTCATCGGACAGGTCGAGCCCGTACTTTGTAAAAAAATACTGTCGTACGTTGACATTCTCATGCCCAACCGGAGCGAACTTATGACGCTGGCGCAAACAGATCATTTTGCTCAGGCACTTGAAACGATGCAAAAAAGAGTCCCCTTAATCGCGCTCAAGCTCGGAGCGGAAGGCGCTGCTGTATTTGTCCGAAAGGGTATGGTTACCCCGTCCGGAACGGCCTTCCCGGAAGACCTGTATGTAGAGGTGCCGGCCGAACCCGTTCAGATTGTCGATACGACGGGCGCCGGAGATGCCTTCAACGCGGGCTTCATCTCAGGATTCCTGGAGTCACCCGATCCTAAGGCGTGGCTTGTTCGGGGGAATCAGACGGCGGCGGCCATCGTGTCCCAAAGGGGCGCAAGACTAAAAAACTAATGATTAATCCGGGATTTTTAGGGAAAGAGCCTGTCTCAAAACGGATCATCACATGAAGTGCACCCCAAATGCCAGACTTCTCGTCCAACATTTGGGGTGCACTTCATGTTTGATGCAGCTCCGTTTTTGGTTGGTATTCATACTTCGCCGATTCCTTCGCACCATGAGTCAGGGGCGGAGGATCCATCTTGCCATCTGCCTTGCTTAGTAATGCAGAATTTGCACTTATTCCGTGAAAAAGCGCTATCCGGCACGAATTCTCTCTTATCAATACGACGTAAGCTTTTCGTGCGTGATTATAGGAACCGGCGCTCGGAAAGCTACTTGCTTGTCAATGATTACCTACGAAATTCACTAAATCCGGCCATTTCGTATGTGCATCAATGAGCAGAAATCTGATTATTCGTCAATGATTACCTATAAAACCAGTTATTTCGGCATTATCGCATGTGCACTAATGAGCAGAAATGCGTTTATTTATTAATGATGCACATACGAAATTAGCAATTTCGACATTTTCGTATGTATATCATTGTGCTGCAATGCGATAATTTACCAATAATCACCTACCAAATCCGGAAAAATACCCGATTGGTTGGGCATACTGCGCTTATGCAGCGAAAAACAACTTGAAGTTATTGATTCTGAAAGGCCCTTCCTTGTTTAGCTCTGGACGGCTTCACATAAGTGAGCTCGAGACAAAGCTTTCCTTTGAGACAGCTCCTTTGTGTTTGTCCTGGAAGAGATGATATGGAAAGCTATGGAATCAACCTGATTATGACTTATAAGTCGGGAAAAATACGAACAAACACGATAAAAATTGACATAAAAGTAAAATCGGTCTATATTCAGGTCAGAGGTGACGTTTATGAAACGCAAAATATCATCCCGTTTGATTGAGTGGAAGAACAAGGCATCCGGCCGGATGCCACTACTTCTGTATGGGGCAAGACAGGTGGGCAAGACTTATCTTCTGCGCGAATTCGGAAAAGAGTATTTCAAGAACACCGTTCTCATCAATCTGGAAGTAAATCTTGCAGCAGCGTCGTATTTTGATGACAACATATCTCCGGAAAAACTGATCCGCTATTTGGAATCATCTTATGGCGAGAAAATTGTTCCGGGTGAGACATTGATCATTTTCGACGAGATCCAATCCTGTGAACGGGCGCTGACCTCTCTGAAATACTTCTGCGAGCAGGCACCGGAATATCATATTGCGGCGGCAGGAAGCCTCCTGGGTGTAGCCATCAATCGTGAGAAGTTCTCCTTTCCGGTCGGTAAGGTTGAGATGATGACTTTACATCCTTTCGATTTCGAAGAATATTTATGGGCTCGAGGGGAAGAACTCCTTGCCGAAGAAATCCGTCATGCATTTGATCAAATGGAGCCGCTTCCCGAAGCGCTTCATCAGAAGGCAATTGATCTTTACCGCGAATACTTGATTGTCGGTGGAATGCCTGCCGCAATCAATGTGTTCATGACCGAAAAAAGCTTTCTTGATGTGCCGGTGGTTCAGAGCGGCATTGTCGACAACTATGCTTCGGATATGGCAAAATATGCCACTCCTTCAGACAGTGTGAAGATACGTGCATGCTACCATTCCATTCCCGCGCAGCTTTCCAAGGACAACCGGAAATTTCAATACAAGGTTGTACAAAAAGGGGGGACTGCAACACTTTTTGGCGCTTCTATCGAATGGCTTAATCTGGCCGGAGTCGTTCTTACCTGCCGGAGGATCAGTCATGCCTATGAGCCGATCTCGGTTTATGCCGATTTGTCAGCTTTTAAACTATACATGGGAGATGTCGGATTATTGACAGCGAAGTCCGGAATTTCACGGGATACAATTCTCTCCGGCGGTGACAATCAGTTTTTAGGCGCACTGACGGAGAATTATGTAGCGCAGCAGTTCTCCGCAAGAGGATATGAGCTTCATTATTGGGAGAACAGCGGCACAGCTGAGTTGGACTTTGTTCTGCAGAAGGGCTCCGAAATCATCGGAATTGAAGTCAAGAAGGGATCGCACGTGCGTTCCCGGAGCCTGCCAATTTTCGTAAATGCGTACACGCCGGCTTACTGTATACGCCTGTCAAGCAAGAACTTCGGCGAAACACACGGACTGAAATCAATTCCCCTATACGCTGCGTTCTGTATATAGAACTCCGATCTGAATACAAAAAGAGCGGGGAGCCGAACGAATTGTCCGGCTTCCCGCTCTTTGTATTTAATCTCGAAGAGGCTATGACAGATTAATGAAACCTGCGCTTTCTTATGACAAGAACGGCGGCGCAGCTAAGTGCGAGTCCGGCTGTAACGAGTGTGGCAACAGGAATGACGGAGCCCAGTTCGCCGGTCCTTCCGAGAACAGCGGTAATGGTTACCTTGAGTACTTCACTGTCGCGCGATGCCGTCCGGGTTCCGTTAACCGAGTTGTTGGTATTCGTGGCTTTTACGAAATAATAGTAGACGCCGTGGGTGCTGGTGCTCGGAGTATACGTGGCTCCGGTTGCGCCCGGGATGGCCGTGTAGGAACCGGAGCCACCGTTCTTGACATACCACTGGTATGTGACGGCACCGCCGTCTGTCGCATCGGCTTTTGCGGTTAGTAAGGGAGATGCACTATCCTTGGTATAGGAAGCGGTACCGCCTACATTGAGGGAGAAAGAGGGCGCGGCAGCATCGACAAGGGGAACAACGGTCGCTTTGCACATGGCGCTGACTTTCTGTGCGGAAGCGGTTCCGTTCACCGCATTGTTCGTGTTCGTGGCGATGGCATAGTAATAGAACACGCCGACGGTATCGGTCCCGGGGATATAGGAAGCTCCGGTTGCACCCGGTATGGCAGTGCCGGCAAGTGCATCCGGTGTGACTTCAGTCGCGACGATATCGCCGCTCCTCATGTACCACTGGTATGTGATTGTGCCGCCGTCCGAAGACTCGGCTTTCACGGCAAGAGGTGAGGCGGGTTTCCCGTTGATCAAAGATACGGCCGGATCCAGGTTCGTCGTGAAAACGGGAGCGCCCGCGTCGACGCGCTGTGTAATGACAATCGATACGTCTGCCGTCACCTGAGCGCCGCCGTTATAGGTAACGGTGACGGTCGCCGTGTGTGTGCCCGCGGCTAGACCTGCGGCCGGCTGAACAGTCCAGCTATTGATGCTGCTGCCGGCTGCTACGGTATTACCGCTGCCCGCGACGATAAAGGCGGTGTTGCTCACGGCAACACCCGTAATGGTTGAAGCGCTGTTTCCGCAGCTCGTGATCACGATCGGCTTGGACACAGGCTGGGGATCCGAAGACAGAATGCCGGTGAAGGAAGGAGCCGCAACCGTCAGTGTATAGGTGCGTGCCGGACCTTCGGAGACAGTAACTGTGACGGAGGGACTCGCCATAACCCCGGTCTTGGCCGCATATCGCACATCGTATGTTCCGGCGGAAAGACCCGTCGTCTCGGTATCGGAGGCGGCGGAATACGTCGGGGCAGAGGAAAGCTTGTATTCCATGGCCGACGTAGTTCCGGAGATCTTGCCGTCGAATTCGCCTGCGAAGGATGTTGTCGTACCCGTAAGGCCTGTGGGTGCTGCCGGCGTGATAACAATCGATACGTCCGCTGTCGCCACGGCTCCGCCGGTATAGGTAACGGTGATCGTCGCCGTATGGGTACCTGCGGAAAGGCCTGCGGCGGGCTGAACGGTCCAGCTGTTGATGCTGTCGCCGACGGCTACGGTATTGCCGCTGCCCGCGAGGATAAAGTCGGTGTTGCTCACGGAGATATCCGTAATGGTCGAAGCACTGTTTCCGATGTTGGTGATCACGATGGGCTTGGCCTCCGGCTGAGGATCCGAAGAAAAAATGCCGGTAAAGGAGGGCGCCGTGACTGTCAGCGGATAGGTCCGTGCCGGACCTTCGGAGACTGTAACCGCTATGGAAGGGCTCGCCAGAACCCCGGTTATTGCCGCAAATCGCACGTCGTATGTTCCGGCGGCAAGCCCCGTCGTCTCGGTATCGGAGGCGGGAGAATACGTCAAATCAGAGGAAAGTTTGTATTCCATAGCCGACGTAGTTCCGGAGATCTTACCGTCCGATTCGCCCGCGAAGGACGTTGCCAACCCGGTAAGTCCGGCGGGCGCTGCCGGCGTGACAACAATCGAGACGTCTGCCGTCGCCTCCGCGCCGCCGTTATAAGTGACGGTGATCGTCGCTGTGTGTGTTCCGGCGGAAAGACCCGCGGCAGGCTGAACGGTCCAGCTGCTGATGCTGCCGCCAATCGAAACGGCACTGCCGCTGCCTGCGACGATAAAGTCGGAATTACTCGCAGCGACTCCTGTAATGGCCGAGGCGCTGTTTCCGCTGTTGGTTATCGTAATGGGCTTGGCATCCGGCTGCGGGTCCGAAGAAAGAATGCCTGTGAAAGAAGGCACCGTAACCGCCAGTGTATAGGTGCGCGCGGGGCCGGCGGCTACAAGTACGGAGACGGACGGACTCGGCATGTACCCGAGTTTCCCCGCAACACGTACGTCATAAGTTCCGGCGGCAAGACCCGTCGTTTCGGTGGCGGAAGCGGGAGTATAGACGGAAGCTGAGGAGAGCTTGTACTCCATGGCCGGCGTAGTTCCGGAGATCTTGCCGTCGGATTCGCCTGCGAAGGAAGTCGCTGATCCCGAGAGACCGGTTGGAGCGGCCTGCGTTATGGGCAGCGCGTATAGAAGCAGATCGTCATACGCTTTGCCTGAAAAAGTTGTTATAGTATTATTGTAATATTCCCAAGTGAGGCCCGAGACGATTACTTTGCCGTTTCCGAGCGGATATTCGGCCAGCGTCGGTTTGTTGTTGGTCTTTGCCCGTAAAATCACATTGGCGCCAATCGGCAGCGTAGCTTCCGTAAACGAGGTATGGCTGCACGAGTTGCCATTAAGATCGCTGTCGGTAAGAGCGACATGATTGCTCAAGATGCCGGTAACGACAGGGCTTGCGGGATCGACGATCACATTATTAGCCTGAAAATCCAAGCTTACCTCAACATCTCCCGGCAATTTAATGGAGATAGGCATGGTTGACTGACAACAAGCTCCGAAAAGTACGACACCGCCTGCCTGCGCATAGGCTTCAAGCTTGGCTTTCGTAGTGGCGTTATAAGCGCTGTAATTCTGACTGTTTGAGATCATAATCATCGCATATCCCGACAAGTCAAAATCCGCGGCATTGACCTGGGCAAATGTACGTTCATCATAGCCTGAGATAACTCCGGAGGTCTGAAATCCGGCAAGAAGATCATTGTTGGTATTTAACCCCCATGGCTTCGTGGACTGAATCAGAAGTACCTGTCTCGTACCTGCGGCATCCACTCTCGACGCAGGAAAAATGTTTATCGTAAGAATCATCGTTAAGGCCAGAAAGAACCCCCAAAATTTCCTAGTCTTCATACAAACGAATTCCTTTCATGAAAGTATTAAATATTCTCGGAAATTATAGCATGAAACAAATATAAGAATCTATAGGTTATAACATGCTTTCTAACTTTATTTTTATATTTTCTCGAAAAATTAACCGAAGTGATAATAGCGGAAAGAATGATTCCCGGAAGTACCCTAAAAAAGAGCTTTTACATATAAAAAATACGCTTCCGCCTATAAGGTGAAAGCGTATTTGATGATTGCAATGACACTGCACAGAATCGGTTACGGCTGATAAGCCTCGACGCTCCAGGCTTCAAGCGTAGGAGCGGTAACGTCGGTTCCATCAATTGAGGTATAGGCTTCATTATATTCGGTGGTGCCCCAGACGGTGATCGTATCGCCTTCCGCGAATACGGTTTCGCCCTCGCTCAGGTTGTAATAGACCTGAACAATATGGTCGGCATCGGTATAGCCCTGCTCGTAAATCAGGTAGCCGATCGAGTAAGTCTCGCCTTCGACATAATCGTAAACCTGAAAAATTGTGCCGGTAGTCTGAGCCCGTACGCTTGAATTGCTTTCGCATGCGGTATAGAGATCATCTCTCGTACAGGGAATGCTTTGATCTTTAAATGCACCGACTCGCGCATTCCTTTCCTCCGCTGTCTCGCGAATAAATCCTCCGGCAAATTCACCCGAGAAAACAATTTCGCCGTGATCGTTATAAAGGGTTCCCTGGCCTTCGGGAACATCATTTACAATATCGCCCTCGAAATAAACGATGCCCAGATAGGATTTTTGGCCGTAGCCATTCATCGAGTCGTCGACATAGACGCCGATCTCATAGTATCCGTCCTCCCAGGTCGTAGATCCGTTGCCGGACATATGCCCGTCGACCCATTCGCCGTCATACGTCCATTCATAGCCGTCTGTGTTGGTGGTTGTGAAGGTGCCGTAACCCTGGGGTATTCCGTCGACAAGATCTCCCGTGTATGTGCCTGTCCGGCTGCCGAAGGAAAAGGAAAGAGATATGGTCTCGTCGGTTACGCTCTCGGTAACGCCGCTCTCCCGAGAGGCTGTCGTGTCCGTCGAATCCGTTGTATCGACTACTGTCTCTGTGCCCGAAAGAGATTCGTCCAGGAAGTCGTCGGGATCGAAATTACCCGCTTCACGGACAAAGGTTCCCATATCTTCGACATCGATGGTATCTTCGTCGAGCGTGAAAGAATAATCGGTGCCGTCAATCGTGATGACGCCTTCGCTCTTCTGATCACTGAACGAAAAGCTGCCTTTTCCGGTACCATCGGCCGTATAATGGTAAACTTTTCCGTTGTCTTTGAATTTCAGCACTTCGTTCAACTCTTCCGAAGACCAGTAGCCGGTAAGGGAATCCGATACTTTATCGGCAATCGCAGTTGTCGCCGTGCTGTTCTGCAAATACGGAACTAGGACGACAAGCCCGATGGCCGCCGCGATACCTACGAGAGCCAAAGATATCAGAATGAGAATCAGTGCAAGATGACTTTTCTTTTTCACGGGCTGAGCCGAAAACGGAGCCGTCCCCTGAGGAACGGGCGAAGCGGCTGTTATCGGCTGATTGGCCGCATACGGCTGCTGCGGAGGATAAGGCTGAAACGTCTGAGCCGTCTGATAGTTGGGCATACCGGGCTGGAATGTCTGAGCCGGCTGAAAAGGCTGAGCCGTCTCTGACGGGGGGGCCGAAGGGCGGACCGGCGAGGCAGCCAAAAGACTCCCGCACGCTTCGCAGAATTTACCTGTATCCGGATTCTGGTGACCGCAATTTGCACAAAACATACTCGTATCTCCCCTATTAATATCGTATATGACCATTATAGCATGCTATTCCGCGCCGCATTTATCGCGATTCGTATTAATCTCAAAAATATTTTAGTCAAGCACGCGCCACTTCAGCGAAACAAGGGAAAAAGGCAATTTACTATTTTAATAATGTGTAAGCACATTTATTCCGGAAGACATCATTAATAGTTGACGTTTATTTATTTTCAGATATTATGAAAACAAAAACAAAAATGCGGTGATGTTATGAGATACGAACTATTGTATTTTATTAAGAATAAGAGGACCCGGTTCTGCCTCATCATTCTCGTCCTGCTCTTTATTGTCTATACTATTTTGCAGTTTTTTGATCTTAAAGCTTATGTTATCAATCTTGCGGCGGCGGGCATGAAATTCGATTTCTCTGCAGATATGCCGGACTCAGTCTCCGCGCTCTATTTCTGGTACGGTATCTGCGCAGGCAACAGCTGGCCATACGGTTACTTGCTTAACTCATTAAATATGTTTATGACACTGATCCTGATACCGCTTCTGCTGGCGATGGTCTTCGTGGATGCCTTTGTACAGGATTTTAACGCAAGAGTCACGGATGCCATCATCGTGCGGGAAGGGAAGCTCCGCTACTTTGCGAATAAGTTTCTTTTGTCCTTTGCAGGGCCATTCGTGACGATCTTTCTCCTCCTGATTTTCCAGTTTCTCTTCGGACTTCTTATGCTGAAAGTGATCCCGACCGGGTTCCAATCCCCCGGGATCGGGATGAAGGAAATCGGAATTGTCCTGTTCACATCCCTGAAAATGGGGGTTTACTACGGGGCGATCATGACATTCTCCTATGCGCTTTCCCTTGTTCTGAAGAGAAGGAAAACCATTGTATATGTGTATCCCGTTATCCTGGCACTTTTCTTTGTTTTCCTGTTTAATCCGCCGCTCCATGATATGTCATACTATTACACGAATCTGGTACATGAGGATATCCGGTTTTTCTGGGGCGTGCTCATTACGATGCTTATTGTCTCTTTCGGTGTGCAGTTGAATGCTTTGCGGGAGAAGTCACTGTTATGATCAAGGCTTGCGTAAAGTACAGCCTTCTGATGCTGAAGAATCCTCTGATCCTGATTGAGTTTCTGATGCTCCTTGTCATTATTCTGTTCTGGCCGGCGCGTCCGGAGGGGTCGTTTTCTTCCCTGACTTCGATATCCTATTCCTGCAATATCTATGTTCCGATTTTTCTACTGTATTTGACGAATCTTTCCGTCAACATCACCACCGCCACAATTATGTCGAAGATTCCGCTTGGCCGATACTTTGCCTTCTCGTTCGGGAATCTGTTCTTCTATTCGTTTCTGTACTCGACGGTTATCCATGCTCTGATCTATCTTCGATGCGGCACTTCGGCAGATACTTCGGTTCTAATAAAGCTGTGGGCTTTGTCTATACTTTGCTTTTTTAACGCGTCGCTTCTTTTTCGCGCACTGCAGCATTTTACGGGAATCCGGAGCATCGGTTTTATATTGATTCTTTTTGCTGCATTGTATGAGGGCCTTTGCCTAACTCTTTTTTCAGGTTACAGCAAGATCCCAATCCTGATGACGCCCGTCTTTTCGGGAAAAACCTTTGCGGAATCGCTGCTGCAAATCATACCGCTTCTGGTGATATACACAGCGCTGTTTGGAGCCTCGCTGCTTTTCAGAAAAGAAGAAATCTGATTAAACGCACCGGATCAACCGATGTTTTTCGAGGAGGGAATATGGATTACGTTGTTTTTGAGAATGTCAGTAAGAAGATCGGCGGCGCCGGGATCCTGAGCTCGGTCAATTTGACCGTTCGGGAGGGTGAAGCCACAGCGCTGTGCGGAAGAAATGCATCGGGCAAAACGATGATCTTAAGGGCAATGGCGGGACTCATCCGACCGACAAGCGGAAATATAACAGTCGCGGGTAAGATGCTTACGCGGACGAATCCTTACCCCGAATCGATGGGACTTATCATCGAGACCATGAAATTTTGGCCATACTACACCGGTTTTGATTGCCTGAAGATTATCGCGAGCATCAAGAACGAGATCAAAGACGAGGACATCCGAAAGGCGATATGCCGGGTCGGCCTTGATCCCGAGGACCGGCGCCTCCTTAAGAAGTATTCGATGGGGATGCGCCAGAGACTCGCGATTGCGCAGGCCATAATGGAAAGCCCGCGCCTCCTTCTGCTCGATGAACCGACGAACTCACTTGACGATGAGGGCCGGGATCTTTTCCAGAAAATCATGCACGAAGAAAAGAGCCGCGGCGCCACCATTGTCGTCGCGACCCATATTGTCGAGGATCTGGGTACCTTTTGCGATACGTATTACAAAATCGACAACGGAATGCTGGCGCTTGACAATTCGCGTCCGTAACAAGTCATGTCCATAACAAACTCAGGAAACTTTACGACAGCTCGAACTGCCCCGTATACAGCTGGTAGTATTTGCCCTTCTGACCAAGCAGTTCCTCGTGGTTTCCGCGTTCGATGATCTCGCCGTTTTCGAGCACGAGAATGGCCTGTGAATTGCGGACGGTTGACAGACGGTGGGCAATGACGAAGACCGTGCGGCCTTCCATCAGCTTGTCCATTCCTTTCTCGATCAGCGACTCGGTACGGGTGTCGATGGAGCTTGTCGCTTCGTCGAGAATCAGCACCGGAGGGTTGGCGACAGCGGCCCGCGCGATTGCAAGAAGCTGGCGCTGTCCCTGGCTTAAGTTGGCACCGTCGGAGTTAAGCATCGTGTCGTAGCCGTCCGGGAGATGGCGGATAAAGAAGTCCGCATTGGCCAGGTGTGCCGCCGCTTTGACCTCGTCGTCCGTCGCGTCGAGCTTGCCGTAGCGGATGTTCTCCATGACGGTTCCGGTGAAGAGATGGGTGTCCTGCAGAACTATCGCAAGCGAGCGCCGCAGATCGTCTTTCCGGATTTTCCCGATGTTAATGCCGTCGTAACGGATTTTACCGTCGGTCAGCTCGTAGAAGCGGTTGATCAGATTGGTGATTGTGGTTTTGCCCGCGCCGGTGGAGCCGACGAAAGCGATTTTCTGTCCGGGCTTTGCGTAAAGGGAGATGTCGTTGAGGACGATCTTCTTGGGGTCGTAACCGAAGGTGACGTTCTCGAACTGTATGTCGCCCTTAAGCTCGGTGTAGGTGAGGCTTCCGTCGCCGTGCGGATGCTTCCAGGCCCAGAGTCCGGTGCGTTCCGGTGTCTCGCTGAGATTGCCGTCCGCGTCTCTTTTCGCGTTGACGAGCGTCACGTATCCGTCGTCGCTTTCCGGCTCTTCGTCGATGATCTCGAAAATACGCTCGGCTCCGGCCAGCGCGGCGAGGATGGAATTGAACTGCTGGGAGATCTGTGTGACCGGCTGGGCAAAGGTCCGCGTGTACTGCAGGAAGGACGCGATCGCACCGATGTTCATCTGCCCGTTTATCACGAGAATCGCGCCTGTGGCGGCGGTCAGGGCATAGTTGATGTAGCCGAGGTTGCCCATAATCGGCATGATGACATTGGCATAGAAGTTGGCCTGGGTCGCGGATTTTCTTACGTCTTCGTTGAGAACGGCAAATTCGTCCCGCACCTCGTTTTCGTGATGGAAAACCTTTACGACCTTCTGACCTTCGATCATCTCTTCGATATAACCGTTAACCTTGCCGATATTCTGCTGCTGCCTGGTGAAGTACTTTGCGGACCGGCCGCCGATCTTTTTGATGACGAGCATCATTAAGAGGAGCATGACGAGGATCAGCACGGTCAATAGCGGGCTTAGGATCACCATCATCACGAAAGTGCCGACAACGGTAAGGGCGGAGGATACGAGTGCCGTGACGCCTTGGGTGACGGCCTCGCGAAGCGTATCGACGTCACTGGTGTAACGGCTCATCAATTCGCCGTGTGAGTGAGTGTCGAAGTAGCGTATGGGAAGGTCTTGCATCTTGTTGAACAGATCCCGGCGCACTGCGTTCAATACACCGTTGGATACCTTGACCATGAGCCGGCTGTAAAGGAACGAGGAGAGGACGCCGACGGAATAGATAACGATGAGAAGAAGGATGGTCCGTATAAAAGGGGCCAGGTCTTCGGAGGTCGGCGTCTTGCCGATCAGCGGCACGATGCAGTCATTCAAAAGAGGCTTGATCATATACGTACCGGCGACACTTGCGCCGGCGCTTATGAGGACAAAGATCAGGACGGCGATGAGTCTTGCCTTATTGCCGGCGATGTACTTTGCGAGTCTTAACAGAGTTCTGCGCATGCTTTTTGGCTTTCTGTTTGTCATATCTCTTCCCGGCATAATTACGCTCCCTTCTGCTGAGATTCGAAAACCTCGCGGTAAATTGCGTTGCTCATCAGTAGTTCGTCGTGTGTTCCGGTCCCGTTGATTTTGCCGTCGTCCATGACGAGGATCCGGTCCGCGTCGCACACGGAGCTTATTCGCTGAGCGATGATGATCGTAGTAATCCCTTTGCCGTAATCCTTGAGGGCCGCGCGGATTCTCGAGTCCGTCGCGGTGTCTACGGCGCTGGTGCTGTCGTCGAGAATCAGGATTTTCGGCTTGGAGAGAAGGGCGCGGGCGATGCAGAGACGCTGCTTCTGGCCGCCGGAAACATTGACGCCGCCCTGCCCTAATACCGTGTCGTACCCGTCTGGAAAAGACTCGATAAAGTCATGCGCCTGTGCCGCTTTGCAGGCTTCCGCGATCTCTTCGTCCGTCGCATTCGCGTCGCCCCACTTGAGATTGTCGCGGATCGTGCCCGAAAAGAGGACGTTCTTCTGGAGCACCATGCCGACGGCTTTCCGAAGTTCGGCGATTTTGTAGGAGCGCACATCCCTGCCGCCTACGAGGATCTTGCCGTCCGTCGCATCGTAGAGGCGGGGAATCAATTGAACGAGGGTGCTTTTGGCCGAGCCGGTACCTCCGATGATGCCGATCGTCTCGCCCGGCCGGACCGAGAAGTTTATATGTTCGAGTATTTTTTCGCGTGCTTTCGTATCGTAGGCGAAGGACACATCGCTGAATTCAATACTTCCGTCCGTGACTTCATCGGCGGATGAATCCTCATCGGAGATGTCCGGCTTTTCGTTAAGAACTTCGGAGATACGGCTGGCCGATTCTCTTGAGATGACGATCATGACGAATACCATGGAGAGCATCATAAGCTGCATCAGGATCTGTGATACATAGCTTATAAAGCTGATCAGTTCGCCGGTCTTCATAGAACCGCCGATGACCATAGAGCCGCCGAACCAGAGAATCGCAACGATACACCCGTACATGGACACCTGCATAGCCGGGTTATTGATCTGGACAATCTTCTCCGCCTTGACGGCTGCCTTCATCAGGTTGTCATTGGACAGCTTGAATTTGGATTTCTCATACGAGGATCGGACAAACGCCTTAACGACGCGGATGCCGACCAGATTCTCCTGTACCGAAGCGTTCATCGCGTCATATTTCTTGAACATAGCCTTAAAACGGGGAAATGCCAGAACGATAATGACAGCGAGCACACTTGCGAGGAACGGAATGACAACCAGAAAGACCGTGACGAGGCTGGCATTGATCTGAAAAGCCATCGTGGTTGCGCAGATGAGCATGACGGGAGCGCGTACGAAGATTCGAAGGATCATCATGAAGGCGGTCTGGACATTGGATACATCCGTGGTAAGCCGCATGACTAAGGATGATGTGCTGAAGTGATCCGTGTTCGAAAAGGAGAATCCCTGAATTTTGTCGAAAATCCCTTTTCGCAGCTCGCTTCCGAAGCCCATGCTTGCGATCGACGAGAAGCGAGAGGATATGGCACCGCAAAGAAGCGATATGATCGCCATCAAGAGCATAAGGCCGCCCGTCTGAAGAACGTAGGTCAGGTTCTTGGAAGGAATTCCGACGTCGACGATTTTCGCCATCATGAACGGAATCCGTACTTCGATCAGCGCTTCCGCAATCATCAGGACGGGGGAAATCAGCGTGGCGCGCCTGTATTTTTTAAGATAGGGAGTCAGGTCCTTAACCATTATTCTTCCTCCTTGCGGTTTTTCTGCTCCTGCAGCTCGCTTAGAACTTCGAAGAAGGACTTGTCCTTGAACTCTTCCGACGAAATGTTCGCGTTCATTCGGATCAAATATCCGTTAAACGCTTCGAGATCTTCCGGCGAAAAACCGCTGAAAAGCTGTTTGTTCACGGATTCAAAAGAAGTGTGACACTCTTCAAGCCGGCTTCTGCCCAAATCCGTTATCGAAATCAGGTTAGCCCGGGAATCGCTCCCGCTGCGGGTCCGCTGCAGAAGGCCGGTTTTCAGCATGCGCTTTACGGAGGTCGCGATCGAAGGGGCCGAGACGTGGAGCGCCTCCGCGAGCTCGGTCTGCGAGCACCCGGCATGCTCCAGGACATAGTCCAGAATCGGGGGCTGCCCGTAGAAAACGCCGGCTTCGTTCGCGGCGCGGGTGATATAGATCCGGTGCAGCACGTTAAGCCGGTTCATTCGTTTGGTGATATCAAAAAGAGACAGTTCCATATCGGGACTCCTTTACAGTTCGTGAGTTTTTTTGCGCGGTTGATGCATAAGGTTGATCGGATATATCCTTTTCACTTTGATCTACATTTCCTGATGCGTGAAAATGATAAACCGGTTAACTATTAACCGATTAACTAAATTACTCCGATTGAGTGGGAATGTCAAGTTCAGGTATCTTGACAGTTGAGTGGGTTGTAAATCGATTATTATGCGTATTCCTTGAATCTATCCAGCGTCTCTCCTATGGCACACCTATTACCTTCTTCATCGCTGATTTCGATCAGGTAAACTCCGGCTGCATCTGAATTCTCGCTGTTTGTAAATTGAGCATGAAGCCAGATACTGTATTTCTTTTGGCTGTCTGTTTCAATATTGTCAGCGATTATACTGGTGATTAGGTAATGCGTCTCTCCCTCTTCATAACCGCTCATCGCAGTACCAAAATCAATACTGTCAGGTGATGTGACCTTTCCGTCAAATAATTCCACGGCGGTCATAACTTCTTCGTCGATATTCGGAGAGGCCAGCGTTTTGACACTGAGCATACTCTTAATTCCTTCGGTATCGTTGTTTTCCAGATATCCGATTAGTTCATAGCACATTTGTTTATCATCCCTGCCTTTGATGGCTTCATTCATCCTGCAGCCGGCCAGCAGAGATAGTATAAGGAGAAAGATGAGTCCGATTAAGTAAATATTTCTTCTTCTCATTTACAATGCATTATCTCCCATGCGTCTAATCGGCAACTAAGTCTTTGCGTTTTTCACGAAATCATAGGCCATTTCGAATGAATATATATCAACATTCTAATGCATGATTCGTAATTTGCCAACTCAATCAATCACATGAATTGAGCGGTGCGATGGCCGCGTACGAGGTGCTTCTCGCGTAATAAAACATATACTGCTGGACCATGCCGAGGTAACCGTCGTAAAGTTCTTTCGGGAAATGTCCCGCATATTCCTTTTCGAGAATCTTCTTGATCCATGTGTCTTCCGGGAAAGCGTTCCCGTACCCGAGCCCGAAAAGCAATATGCAGTCGGCCACTTTGTCGCCGATCCCGTACATGCCCTTGAGAGAGGCCTTTGCGGCATCGAACCCGGCTGTTTTGAGCTCGTCAAATCGGATCTGTCCTGCCTCGAACTGTCTTGCTGCTTCGGCGACATACTTATCCCTGTAGCCGAGGGAGCAAGTGCGAAGATCGCCGCAGGAGATTCCGGCAAGGCGTTCCGCGGAGGGGAAGCATCGGTAGGTGACATGGTTCCATATGGCTTCCTTGCCGTACCGGTCGCAGAGCGCTTCGACCGAAGCCTTGATAGCGGGTATATTTTTTCGCTGCGAGAGAATAAAGCTGACCATGACTTCCCATGGGTCCTGATGAAGAAGCCGCATGCCGCGCCCGTAATCAAGGGCCGCCTGAAGGAACCGGTCGTCCGGCGGAATCATGGATGCTACCCCGGTGTAGTCGGAATTAAGATCAAAGTAGTCTGCCCAGATCGCGCCGAATTCTTCTTCCGTGCACGAAAAGGAATTCCGTCCGCCGCCTAAGTCCCGGATCTCCAGATACCGGCCGAACGCGATGACCGAATAGCCGCCGGAGGGCAGAGGATTCATGCGGAAGCACTGGCCGCTGTCGGCTATTTTCGCGATGTCGAAATCGGGGATATCTTTATAAATCATAGGGGGACCTCTTCCAAAAGAAAATCGCGGATATTCCGGTGCCTGACTCCGTCTCTGCTCATATCGAATTCATCCAGCGATAAAACATACTTCGGATAATTATCCGCCACATCCTTGTAGACTCCGAACTCTCTGCTGATAGTCTCATCGGAGGCCAAAAGATAAGCTACCTGGATGTATACCTTTTCACCTTGTTTTTCACAGACGAAATCAATTTCTCTGTCGCCGATTTTACCGATGGTTATTTGAAAACCGCGTCGAAGCATCTCCATATAGACAATGTTTTCCAGTACCAATTGAATATCTTTCGCATTGCCGCCAAAAACAGCTTCCCGGATCCCGTGATCGGCCAGATAGAACTTCTCATTGCTTGCCAGTATGCGTTTTCCCTGAATGTCCTGACGGCTGACCCGATAAAAGAGGAAGGCATCTTCGCACGCCTTTATGTAGTTGAGGATCGTCTCCGTCGATACATTACGCCCTTCGCTTCGGAAAAACCTGGATATGGAGTTTGCGGAAATCTCTGTCCCGATATTGGCCGTCAGGTATGTGATAATTCGTTCAAGAAGGTCGACATCGCGGATTCGGTTCCGGATGACGATATCCTTGAGCACGACGGAATTGTATACATCACGCAGGTATTGATGTACAGGTTCCTCGACAAATTGGAGATGGTGCAGATAGGGCATGCCTCCAAGCTTCAGATATTGACGGAAAGCCTCGCTCACCGGAACAGCCGTACCTTCTGAGCGGTAAAGCTCATGGAATTCGGAAAAGGAGAAGGGATATATAACAAATTCCACATAGCGTCCAGCCAGGTAAGTGGCAAGCTCTCCGGAAAGGAGTTTCGCGTTTGACCCGGTTATATATATATCGCAGTCCAGCTCGAGGCGCAGCGAATTGATACATTTCTCCCAGCGTTCCACTTCCTGGATCTCGTCCAGAAAAAGAAAAACCTTACCCGGAACCTTGGCGGCGCGCGCCAGGATTTCTTCCCGCAGGGATTCCGCCGTCGTAAGATTGGCCGAGCTCATATTTTCAAAATTGATCACAATGAAAGACTTATCGGGAATTCCGGATGCCTCTAGTTCGTTCCGGATTTGGTCAAGCATGACGGACTTTCCGGTGCGTCGAATGCCGGTAATCACCTTGATCAAATCATTACCGAAGAAAGGGCGAATTCGGCTCATATAGATTTCTCTTTTCAACATACCCGGCTCACCTCCTGCTCTTTCATCTCAGTAAACGCCTATTTCATGGGAAAATCAAGAAATTCATTCGATATATCGAACAAAAAGCTTAAAATCTATGAATTCATTCGATATATCGAACAGAATTTACGGGCTGGTCCTTTTTATTCGATATAAGCATCAAAATTTACGCACTGCAAAAGTGATCTTATAAGTCGTCCCGATTCTAAGAAGCAGCAAGATACTTCTTCGCAGAGCCCGTTTGTGATAAGGTATTAGAAATTAAAAACCATTGACCTGATTATTATGGCTTCGGGCATCCACCCCGGGCGCGAAAGGAGAAACTTCTATGCGTGAACTTGTAAAACCGCCGAAACTCAATAAGGGGGACAGGATCGCCGCCGTGAGTCTCTCCTGGGGCGGTGCCGGAGATCCGGACTTCCTGTGGCGCTATCGTTTGGGGCAGCAGCGCTTGAGGGATGTTTTCGGGCTCGATCTAGTCCCGATGCCGAACACGCTTAAGGGCTCGGAGTATATATACAATCACCCGGAGAAGCGCGCCGAGGACCTGATGGCAGCCTTTGCCGATCCGTCAATCAAGGGCATATTCACCTGCATCGGAGGAGACGACAGCATTCGCCTTCTCCCGTATATCGATTTTAATGTGATCCGCAGGAACCCGAAGGTCTTCCTCGGGTATTCGGATACGACCGTCACACATTTTATGTGCATGAAGGCGGGACTTTCGAGCATGTACGGACCCTCGATCCTGGCGGAATTCGCCGAGAACCGGGAGATTTTCGATTACACCGTGAAGAATCTCGAGAAAGCGCTTTTCGGGACGGGAGAGATCGGCAATGTGCCGCCTTCGGAATATTGGACGGGCGAGCGGATTGAGTGGACCGAAGAGAATAAGGATAAAGGGAAGACGCTCGAAAAGCATGCGGGCTACGAGGTCCTCCAGGGATCCGTACCCGCCCGCGGACGCCTGATCGGCGGCTGTATCGAGGTAATCGAGATGCTGAAGGGCACCTCGCTGTGGGACGCGTCCGATTTTGACGGAGCGATCCTCTTTTTCGATACGTCGGAAGATATGATTGCGCCCCGTGAAATTACGTATATCTTACGGAATTACGGCGCGCAGGGAATTCTTGGCCGGATTAGCGGTATGATCTGGAGCAAGCCTTACGCCAACAAGTATTATGACGAGTACAAAGGAGTGATCCGCAAGACCCTGGCCGAATTTGGCGCCGACGGTCTTCCTGTCCTCTGCAACGCAAATTTCGGGCATACGGAGCCGATGTTTGTGCTTCCATATGGCGCAATGGCCGAAATTGACCCCGTGAACAAAACGTTTACAATTATGGAACCGGCTGTTATCAATGAACAGCTATGATTCCGCCTCACAAAGGTATAAAATAAAATTTACAAATAGGATTCTCTTTTGCAATAGGAAATGCAATAGAAGACGATCATTTTTTAACAGATTGATATCGGTATCGGCCTTTATATAGATACTTGATTCCGCACAGGATATTTGATTTTCCCGTTAGCAATTTGCTGGTTTTACGCGCCGTTTCTCATAACAAGTGAATCATCAAAGAAATTATGAATGGTTACTGCCGTGCATTTCAAATGAAAGCGCTTTCCTTAATAAAGTGGCGGTCATTTTTGCGGGGGGGACGATTATGGAATCGAAAAAAATACCAAAACTTCCTATAAGAGATTCTTTTTTTAACTGGATCGAAGAAGCTCCGCTGCCCGTTATCGTATTTACGGACAGCGATAAAATCATTCGATTGAGCAAGTCCTGGGTACGGCTGACGGGATATGCCGCGGAAGATATTGCCGGGGGTGACTCCTTTTTCGGACCGGTTTTCGGAGAGAAGAAGGATGCGGCGATGAGCCTTTTTCACTCCGTATTCGATGGAGAACACGCGATCGCTTCCGAAGAGATTCCAGTCTGCTCCATAAACGGAGAAAATATTCTGCTTGAGCTGCACATATCGTATATCGGGCAGATGCGCGACGGTCGAAGAGCCGCCATGTGCATCATGAACGATGTCTCGGAGCAAAAGAGAAACGAAGCGGAGCTTTTCCAGAAGAAAATTCTCCTCGAGACCATGCTGGTATCCATGGCGGACGGAGTGATCTATACGGGGAAGACAGGCCGGATTATCTTTATGAATCATGCGGCTGAAGCTCTCACGGGATGGGCACTCGAAGAAGCGCAGTACAAGACCTTAAGTTATGTTTTTCATGTCGCAAATGAATTTACCAGAGAAAAGAGAGAGGACGTTGCCGGCAAGATTCTAAGAAACGGCAAGTCCTCCGAACTGCATAAGCGTATGCTCCTGATCTCGAAGGATGGTATCGAACGGATGATCGAGCTGACCGCTTCCCCGGTTTTTATCGACGGCAAGGAGATTGACGGAGTCGTTGTTGTTTTTAGTGACTGTTCGGAATACATAAGACGGGAAAACGAAGTGCGTTACTTAAGTTATCACGATCAGCTGACGGGCCTCTACAACCGCCGTTTCTACGAACAGGAGCTCATGCGCCTTGATACGGAACGCAATTATCCGCTGGCTCTTGTTCTGGCAGACGTCAACGGATTGAAATTGACGAACGATGCATTTGGTCACGGGGAAGGGGACAGACTCCTTCAGAAACTGGCCGGAATTATGAAAAAAGAGTGTCGTGCGGATGACATTCTGGCCCGAATCGGCGGAGACGAGTTTGTTGTTATTCTGCCGCGTACAAGTTCCAAAGAGGCGGAGAAATTCGTTGCGCGCTTGATCGAGACCATAACCTATGAGAAGCCGGATAAGGTCATGCTGTCGCTGGCCGTGGGATTTGCCGTAAAAGAAGATTCTTCGGAGAAAATGCAGGACATTTTCCGTCTGGCGGAAGATGAGATGTACCGTCAGAAACTATATGACAACTCGCGGGTTAAAGCGCGGACGCTGGTCCTCATTCTCAATTCCCTTTACGAAAACAACGCTCTGGAAATGAATCACTCGAGACGTGTCGGAGAGCTTTGCTCCTCCTGTGCGGAAGCGATGAATATGGGCCCGGATGTCATAAGAAAGGTCAAGACGGCGGGTATTCTTCACGATATCGGAAAAGTCGGCGTCAACGAACAAATCCTGAAGAAGCCGGAGGCGTTAAACGACGCCGAATGGCACGAGATTATGAAATTCCCGGAGATCGGTTTCCGGATCTTAAGTTCCGTACAGGAATTGTCGGATGTGGCCGGATATGTTCTCCAGCAGCAGGAGAAGTGGGACGGCACCGGCTATCCCTACTCACTCCGGGGTGAAGAGATCAGTCCGCCGGCAAGGATCATCTCGATCGCGGCGGCATACGACGTGATGACCGAGGACAGACCGTACGCTGCGGCTATGGATGTTGACCGTGCCATAGAGGAAATTAAGTTGGCCGCGGGCCATCAGTTCGATCCGTATATCGCACGTGTTTTTGTCGAAAAGGTGCTTTCCAAGAGGTGGTAATGTTCTGCGTCGGAGAAAGGACGCGGGAATGGTACGGCGGAATGGTATAATAGTGTTACATCATCATTTTAATACATAAACAAGTAAGGGAGACAAAATATTATGGACGGCAAACGAAATAATACCGCCCTGTCATCCGGCAACCCTTTTTTATGGATACTGATTCTTACATTGTCGTTTCTTCTATCTTCCTGTACTGGTTTGGGTTTCCGGGAATCGGGCCTATCCATTCAATCGACGGAATCTCAGGCAATAGCGACGGCTGCTTTGTCGTCGGAAGTATCCGATACCTCGAGTACCGGCGATGTCCGGATTACCGCAGTACCCACAGACACGCCAGCCACCGTTCCCGTTAAGGACTCAGGGCAGAATGACAATGTGCCGGAGAACGGCAACAAATACATCATGGATTTAACACTTGATACCGAAAACAAAAGCATCGGCGGCACGATGACCGTCATTGTACGGAACACGAGTTCGGACACGTGGGACAAACTCGTATTTCGCGATTATCCGAGCCTTTTCACTCCGGACACCGATTCGGGATATCCGGCGGACGGACGTATTACCGATATCGGAGAGATCCGCGATATAACCGAATCCGAGACTCTGGATTACAGCCGGAGCGGGGCGGATGTTTCGGTTCTTAACGTCTTTTTACAAACGCCTTTGGTTTCTGGCGATATGCGAAAAATCACTTTCTCGTTTACCGCATATATACCGAATGCCGAGAACCGCTATGGACACATGAATAACATATACAACATCGCCAATTTCTATCCCGTTTTGGCGGTCTATGAAGATGGGGCCTGGAGCACGGAAAAGTATTTCGACATGGGAGAGTGCTTCTACAGTGTCATATCCGACTATGAGGTGACCGTGTCGGCACCGTCCGGTATGACAGTAATCACAAGCGGCAAGACTACCCGGATCACCCCGTCCGGCAGCAGCCGCATCTGGACCATATTCGCGCCTGTTGTCCGTGATTTCGCGCTGGTCGCGGGATCGGATTTTGAAGTCGTATCGGAGGATGCGCACGGTATTGCTGTAAACAGCTACTATTCGGATGGCGATATCAACTCGGGCGAAGAGGCGCTTGATGCGGGAGTGAAGGCTATTCTGGCCTTTGAGAACGAATTCGGCGAGTATCCCTATCCGGAGATTGACATCGTTCTGACCTATCTCGATGCGGGGGGCATGGAATATCCGAATCTGGTGATGATCTCGAATGTGCTCGAAGCCGAGTTCAGCGATGACAGCCTCTTGAAAATTGTCGTCGCTCATGAAGTGGCGCACCAGTGGTTTTACGGAATGGTCGGTGATAACCAGTTCACCGAGGCGTGGCTTGACGAATCGTTCGCATCATACAGCGAACTGGTTTACAAGGAAACGTATTTAAGCGACGAAGAAATCGGTGCGGAAATAGACGATATGGAGGCAGCCCTTGATCCGGAAGGTATTGACATCGAGCCGGGGAATTATTATATCAACCTTCCCTATGACGAATTCAAAGGACCTTTTGTATATGTCTCCTGCGTTTACTGGCGAGGTGAAGTTTTTCTCTATCGTCTGAAAGAGGCGATGGGAGAGGACGCCTTCAGAGAAGCGATTAAGGTGTACTATAAGGACTACTCTATGAAGATAGCGACGACAGAGGACTTTATTCAAGTGATCACGAAGTACGCCCCTGACAATCAGGAGGTCGAACAGCTGCTTCAGAAATATCTGAAAGAATAAGGATCAGTCGTGGCGCTTCTTTGAATATCCCAGCGCAGACATGCGCGCGATCAGGGTGCCGTCCTCGTCCTTAACGTCAACATTGTAACCCCGGACTTTGGAAGGCCCGGATACAGCCGTTGCTTCGGCGGTCAGATACTTTCCCGCCGGGGACTTAAAGAAAGAGACATTTGTGTTGATGCCGAGGGTAATGCCGCCCTCGGTATTCGAGGCGGCAGCGAAGGCGTAATCGGCCAGCGTGACAATCGCCCCGCCGTGGACGCGGTTTACGCCGTTCATGTGGAAATCCTGCACATCCATTCTGGCCAGCGCGTAATCGGGTTCGACTTTTAGAAGAAGAATACCGGTATGCTTTGCGAAACGGTCGTCTCCTAAGTGTTTTTCGAGTTCGGTTCTCATGTGAAACCTCTTTTCGCGATTTTCTTATTATCATTATCTTAACATTCAAAGAGCATTTTCGAGCATCGAAAACACAGAAAATCGCGAAACCGCTTGATGTGAAACGTTTTGCAAATGATTTTCATTATCGCGAAATATTAGGGCGATTTGCACAAAATACGAATGAGAAAATTAAAATAAATGTGCAAAACCTCTTGACAGGCGCCGTAAGGATGCTATAATTAAAACAAGCTCCAGGGAATACCAAAGAACATCAATCCCAACAGTAGGAGAGCCGCCTCAATAAAATGAGGAAAGTGAATAGCGATTGACGAGATTCGAAAGAATAAACAAGTCGCAAATCAGGTAAATGAATCATAATCAGTCGGGAAGTCTGAATTCAATCGAAAGAAAGAACGAAGCAAATACCGAAGGTGAGATGGTTCAAGAATCGGATTCAAGAATTCACAGTAATAGGGCATCCGAAGATGAGAATGATAAATTCAAGAAGGTTCGCTGGAGCTCTTTTCATGTCCGGAAATAATGCTATAATCCCGTCTATGATAACGAAGGATAAGCGGAACAATTTTTTATGGAATACATTGGGCGCAGGACTGAACGCGTTTCATTCCCCGCTGTTTTTGATGGTGGTTTCCCGCGTGCTCGGAATGAGAGACGCGGGTTATTTTTCGCTTGCCTTTACGACGGGTGTTCTGCTCTCGAACGTCGGACTTTTTGGCGTGCGAAGCTATCAGATCACCGATGTCCAGAACGAGCACGCCGACGGCGTGTATCTCAATACCAGGATCGTTACCTCCGTTATGATGACGATAGCGGTGCTTCTTTATTCGCTTACCAAGGCGGACGGGGGCACGCTTTTTCTGATCGTCCTGCTGCAGGGGCTGTGGCGTGTGCCGGAGGTTATGGCGGATGTCATGCACGGAACGCTTCAGATGAACGGACGGCTCGATCTGGCCGGAAAATCGCTTCTTATTAGGGCAAGTCTTTGTATTGCCGCTTTTATAACCTCCATGTATGTTACGAAGAATCTGGTGATATCCTGCTTTTCCCTGGTGCTGGTCAATACGCTCGTTTTTTTCGCCTATGATATTCATAATTACCGGAAGATCATAAGGAATCATCGGTTTGCCCTGGACCGCGAGGTGAAAGCGCTCCTTAACTCGTGCCTGCCGTTATTTCTGATTTCACTGATCTACGCGTATCTGATCAATGCGCCGCGCTACTCCATCGATTCTTTCGGTACGCCGGAAATCCAGACGCTGTATTCGATTATCGTGCTTCCTGCATCTATGATCTGGGCGCTGTTCATACTGGTTTTGAATCCGCTTCTGCCGCACCTTGCCAAGCTCTATTTCTCGGGAAAGCACAAAGAATTCCTGAAATATATCGAGATGATGACGGCGGGCATCGTCGCTTTCAGCGTTCTGTATCTGGTGCTGATGTATGTGGGAGGAATCCGGCTTTTTGAGATCGTTTATAAGGTCCCTCTCATGGAGTATCGCTTTGAATTCATGCTGGCAGGAGCCGCTTCCTGCTTCCTGTGTATCGCGACAGTGTTCTCGAATCTTCTGATCGTAATCCGCCGGAAACGTCTTCTTCTAATCTCTTATATTGCGACGGCACTGTTCGCACTCGGCTCAAGTATACGGTTTGTCATTCGCGCGGGATTAAGCGGCGCGCTATGGTCCTATCTGATTACGATGATTCTTCTGATGATCATACTGGCCTTCGGGTTCGCCATGGCGGACCGCAGCCGGAAGGAAGATCGCGAAGACGGTTCGGAGGCAGGCGTTGAATAGTCAATCGTTAACGACGGATACGGTCTGTTCTCCTATTCGCGGGCGATTTGGTATATAATTTTCTCATAAACGAAACATATAAGGCTCCGATATCGATAAAGACCGGGAAGACCATTTCCGGGATGTAATCGGGATATAAGAAGGATTATGCGAGGAGAAAGTCTGATGGAAGAAGTGTCGTTTGAGAAAAAGTTTTTCGATCTGTCTCCTACGCCGTATTTGTGTTTGAAAGTAATTTTTGGAGCCGATAAAACACCGATCGACGTTATGATCGTTCAGACGAATGCCAGTTTTGCAGTGATGATGGGCGAGCGAAAGTCGCAGTTTCTGGGGAGGAGTGTTTTTGATACGCTCCTTCGCAACCGGGATGAATCCGATACTGGCGGCAATCTGCTTGAGGTGCTGGAAGGGAAACGAATTCTTGTCAAGGATATGCACAGCCGCCATCTGGACCGTTGGTTCCGGATCAAAGCATTCGGTATAGGCGATGGAATGATCGGAGCGACGATCCTCGACGTCACTACGGAGTATGCACAGGAATTCGGACTGACGCAGTTTATGAATTTAAGTCACGAAATGATGTGTATATCGGATACGGACGGGCGGTTCCTCAAGGTGAACCGGCGGTTTGCAGAGACGCTCGGGTATGATCCGTCGGAACTCGAGGGCGTCTATTATATCTCGCTCGTCGCCGGTGAAGATAAAGCGCGCACGGAAGAAGTCTTGCGCCAACTGACCACAGACAAGGAAATCCCGAGCTTTACGAACCGCTATTTATGCAAGGACGGTTCGTTCCGGTATCTGGATTGGCATTCATGGGTGCAGGAGAAATACGTGTTCTCCTCGGCTCGGGACGTGACGGCCCAGCACGAAAAAACAAGTGAACTGAAAAGAATGGCCAATACCGATCCGCTGACGGGCCTCTATAACCGCAATTACTATGACCGGCACATTATGGGTCTGATTGAGCGGGCCGAGTTGTCGGATCTGCCTCTCTCGATGATCAGCCTCGATCTGGATCATTTTAAGAATGTCAACGATACCTGGGGGCATGCTGCGGGTGACGAAGTTCTGAAGGAAACCGGACGGATTATGCGGGAGACGGTTCGGAAATCCGATATCGTGGTCAGGATCGGCGGTGAAGAGTTTCTCGTCATACTTCCGAATACCGACGCCGGAGCAGCGTTGTCGGCAGCGCAAAAACTTAAAGAGAATTTCGAGAAATTCTCGCACCCGATAGCAGGTGTAGTTACAGCGAGTCTCGGAGTAGCCGAGAAATGCCGGACAGAGAGCTATGAGGACTGGTACAAGCGCGCCGATGCGGGCGTTTACAGCGCCAAGCGAAGCGGAAGAAATTGCGTCGTTTATCTGGAGAAGAGTCCGGATGAACAGATGAAACGCGAGAAACTGGTCTGGAATCCGGCCTGGAACAGCGGCAACCATACAATCGACGACGAGCATAAGGAGCTCCTTACGCTTGGGAATAAGATTATTGAGATGGCCGGTCAGGAACACTCCTTCGAGAAGGCGATGCCGTATCTTGATGATGTGATCCATCATGTCGAAGCGCATTTCCGGCACGAACTTCAGATTCTTGCACGAATCGGGTACCCCGGTTATGACGAACACGCCAGGATTCATTCCGAGCTCATAGAACAGATCCGATTCTTAAGGGAATCCTATCTGGAAACGAAGGTCCGGTCGGCCGCCTTCTTTTCGTTCATTGTGGAAGACATTATTCTGGACCATCTTATAAAAGAGGATGCGAAGTTCTTTATTTATACAAAGGACCGGGCCGGGAAACAGGATCAGGAATAAGCGCGGGACAGCAGACGGCCGGAGGGGCGAATGGACGAGGCGGAAGCGAAGGTTTTTTACGACAAATCGAAGCAGGCATTTTCATACCAGAAAATGACGGGCGATGGTATACATATACCGTTCGATTTCCGTTTTGCCGGAGTCAATGCGGCATTTGAAAATGAAATCGGTTTAAGAGCCGTCGAGGTTGCAGGGAAGAAATTTTCCGAGGTATTCGTTAAGGATTCCGGGTATGAGCTTTCCTGGGTCGAAGACCACGTGGAGGCACTTCTGTGTAAAGTGACCGAAGCAAGTCTTAAGTCTCCCAGAAAAGAAATGTGGATTACGGTCCGGCTTTTCGATATGGGCGATTCGTATTACGGCGCCGTTTATACGGACATAACCAGAGAGAAAATGGCAGAGCAGGATGCGAATGGTTTTTCCTTTGTCACAACCGACATGCTCTGCGTTTTTGATACGGACTGGAAATTCCTCAAGGTCAATCATGCCTTTGCCGGAGAATTCGGATATTCGGGGGATGAACTTAAGGGCATAAGCTGGATAACCTTCGTACACGGAGAAGACGTATCTGCGGCGCTTGAGGCGATCCGTGACTTTCGCGGCAATGAGATACTCGAACGTTTGTCTCTTAGATACCGTACGCGAAAAGATGTTTTCCGGCGTGTGGAATGGTACGCAAAAAGAATTCATAATCGCATCTATGCCGTGCTCAGGGAATCGGGTGACAGCATCCCGATGCCCGCCGCCGTGAGAGAAGAGACGAGTATTCCCGTCCGGATCGACGAAGTGACGGGCCTTTATAACCGGCCTTTCTTTATGATGATTGCAGAGACCGAAACCAAACGTGCGGAACTTTACAAGGAGAAGATCTCCATGCTGATTCTGGAGATCGAACATATGAAGACCGTCAACGACACCTGGGGGCATCCGGTTTCCGACGATATTATGTATCAGACCGCGCTGATCGCCGGTCATGCCGTAAGACGCTCGGATTTCGCCGCACATTTGGGCGGAGACGAGATTGTGCTTCTTCTGCCGCAGACGAACAGCGTCGGAGCGATCGCGGCGGCCGACAAGATCCGGAAGGTGCTGGTCGGCAATATCAAGACGTCGACCGGCAAGATTTCTGTGAGTATCGGGCTTTCCGAACGTATGCCGTTCGAACGCATCGAGGATTGGTACAGAAGGACGGACGACGCTCTTTTTCAGGCAAGAGACCGCGGACACAACTGTATTGTCGCCGCGAAGGACGTGATCGAACCGGATATGGAAGATCATGATCCGGACGGCTTTACGGAATCCGGATATCCGGATCTCGACGAGCAGCGCAAGTCGCTGAACCGGAGCTGTGACGAGCTTGTCCGCATGACGCACACGGAATACACTTTTGAGTACGCTGTTGAGATGCTCGAAAAGATACTGACCGGCTCGGCGGAGCTTTTCGCGTATGAGGAGGAGCTGCTTGAAGCCCTGAAATATCCGGAGTACCGCCAGCATATCAAGATCCACCAGAAACTTACGGGGAAACTTTCTTTCCTCAAAGACTCCTTTGAAAGCCAGAAATTGAAATCACCCGCGTTTTTTCGATTTTTCGCTTATGAAATCGTGAAAGGACACATCCTTGCCGAAGATGCCAAATATGAGGCGTTTCTCCGCGAAAAGCGTGTGTAAGGATATCGGATAAATTGCGAATGGACACAGAATCCCTTGTTATATTTGATTTGGACGGGACGCTTCTCAATACGCTCGACGATCTGACCGACGCCGTGAATCACACGCTTGGGGAGTACAACTTCCCTGCCCAAAGCACGGAGCACGTACGCCTTAGCGTCGGGAACGGGGCCGCTAATCTGATGCGGAAATGCGTTCCGGGCGGTGTGGATCAGCCGGATTTTGAAGATTGCCTCGCGGCGTATAAGGAATATTATTCGAACAACTTAAGGAATAAGACGCGCCCGTACGACGGGATACCGGAACTGCTTAACGTTTTGAGAGAGAAAGGCATCCGGATCGCGGTGCTTTCCAACAAGCCGGACGACGCCGTTAAGGCGCTGGTCCGGGAGGTCTTCGGCCCGGAGATTTCGGCGGCCGCGGGCGAGTCGGAGCGTCTTCGCCGCAAGCCTTCGCCGGACGGAGTCTATGAAATCTTAAAGGAACTGGACGTACCGGCCGGGCACGCAATCTATGTAGGCGATTCGGATGTCGACATAATGACCGCACATAACGCGGGCCTTCGCGCCGTCGGCGTCACCTGGGGCTTCCGCGACCGCGGCGTTCTCGAAGAGGCGGGCGCTGATTATATCATCGACCGGCCGGACGAATTGGGCCGACTGATCGAGGACGGGAGCATCCGCCTATGATCCGCATCAAAGGACTTTCCTTTCCGGCTGATTATACGAGGCAGCACCTCATGGTAGCGGCCGCCGCACGTCTCGGAATTCCGCCCGAAGATCTCGATACGCTGGAGATTTCGTCCCGTTCGGTCGATGCCTCCGACAAATCCCGCGTCTGCTATTCGATCGACCTCGATGTAACGGTCAGGACCGACGAGAAGACTCTGGTCTGGGGGCTTAAGGACAAGAAGGTCCGGCTCGCCGAACCGGAAGTATACAGGCCGGTTCATACGGATCGGGACGGGCACCTCGCGGAGAGGCCCGTCGTGGTCGGCTGCGGCCCGGCCGGAATGTTTGCCGCGCTGATTCTGGCGGAGTCGGGCGAGCGCCCGGTGCTTTATGAGCGCGGCAAAGACGTTGACGCCAGAACGGAAAGTGTCCGTAAATTCTGGGAGACCGGCGTCCTCGATCCGGAAAGCAACGTGCAGTTCGGCGCGGGCGGGGCCGGCGCCTTTTCAGACGGCAAGCTGAAGGCGGGCCTTAAGGATGCCCGCAAGAAGAAGATCCTGAGCGAGTTCGTCGCCGCGGGCGCGCCTCCCGATATTCTTTACGACAAGATGCCGCATATAGGCACGGATGTTCTCCGCGACGTCGTGAAAAATATTCTCGCCAAAATCCGGTCCCTGGGCGGCGAGATTCATTTCGAAAGCCGTCTTACGCGGATCCTTTCCGATAATGGCCGTGTGACGGGCGCGGGGATCGAGTGCCGCGGGAGCTATACCGAGATCCGGACCGATCATCTGGTCCTCGCCGTCGGACACAGCGCCCGCGATACGTTCGCGTACCTGGAGTCCGCAGGAATACGGATGGAGGCAAAGCCGTTTGCCGTCGGCGTGCGCATCGAACATCCGCAATCCTTGATCGACCGCATTCACTACGGCGAATCGGCGGGTCGTCCGGGGCTCGGCGCATCTCCCTACAAAATGGTTGTGCATCTTCCGGACGGAAGAGCGGTCTATACCTTCTGCATGTGCCCCGGCGGTTTCGTCGTCGCGGCGGCTTCCGAAGAGGGGCGCCTGGTAACGAACGGTATGAGCGAACGGAACCGGGACCGCGCCAACGCCAATTCGGCGATTCTGGTGACCGTTACGGAGAAGGACATCGGAAGCGACGCGCCTTTGGCCGGGATCACATTTCAGAGAAAGATCGAAGAGGCGGCATACGCGGCCGGAGGCGGAGCTTTTCGCGCGCCTGTACAGCGCCTCGGCGACTTCGTCGCTGACCGGAATACGGCGGAATTCGGCAGCGTGCTTCCGAGCTACCGTCCCGGTACAACCTTCGCGAAAACGGATTCGTATCTTCCCCAAGATATCGCTTTATCGTTGCGCCGCGGCTTCCGGGAGATGGGTGAGTGGATGCCGGGGTATTTTTACGAGGACGCCCTGATGACCGGTGCCGAGACCAGAAGCACATCTCCTGTCCGGATTGTACGCGGCGGGAGCGGGGAGGCGGAAGGCCTCAAAGGCCTTTACCCCTGCGGAGAGGGTGCGGGCTACGCGGGCGGGATTCTGTCGGCCGCAGCGGACGGCATTCTTTCCGCGGAGAAGATCCTTGCAGATTAAGAAATTTCTGTGATATCGTGATAATATATAGACAATGAAATCTGTGAGTGAAAGGCCGTGCGCATATGAAGAAGATCAAGTTCAAATCCCTGAATTCGGTATTCGGACTTACCCTGGCTTCTATTCTGTTCATTCTTCTGGGTCTCGTTCTTCTTCTGTGGCCGGATATTGCCGGCAGGATCATGTGTTATATGCTCGGCGGTCTGATTCTGATCTTCGCGGTCACGCACATCGTGAGTTTTTTCACGGACAAGAAAGTCTACTTCATCTTTAACTTCGACATTGTCGTCGGCATCATAGCACTTGGCCTTGCGGTATTCATGATTCTGAAGTGGGAATTTGTCATATCGATTCTTCCCTTCATACTTGGAATATTCCTGATCTTCTCCGGCATTCTCGATTTCCAGAAATCGCTGCTGCTGCGCGATTACGGCAATCTGCGGTGGAAATCCTCACTCGTTCTCTCCTGCATCAAGTTCGTATTCGGCGTGGTTCTTACCGTAATTCCGTTCCTGATTGCTTCGACTTTCATCCGGCTGATCGGTATCGGACTCATATACAACGGATTATCCGAGCTTTGGATTGTCTCGAGATGGCCCAAAGAAGCGGACGGGGATAATACCTGAAGACACCCCGGGATCATTGAGATTCGGCAGGAATTTGCGGGGAGGATACCTTATGAAGCGCAAAGTTCAAGCGAATTACAGGAAACTGATCGCACGCTTTACTGCCATCTTCCTGATTGCCTCTGTCCTTTTCTGTGGGATTCTATACGTTATTCTTTACGCGATCACCGGCGGGCACGCCGATCAGGGCGGAAGGATTATCGCCGAATATCTCGCCTATTTTATACTTGCGGTCTTTCTTTCGCTTTTCGCGGCCGTTCTTCTGGCCGTGCGGGACATCGTCCAGGCGAGATTTATCTATTTTCAGGAATACGATTCCATGACAGGCGCCTACAACCGGATCGAGGGCTTAAAGAAGCTGGGGCTCATTTTTCCCGGCAGCGAGAAGCGCGGCCTCTCCGTATGTTACATCGATATCGACGGGCTTAAGGACATTAACCGCGAATTCGGGCACGAGACCGGCGACGGCTGTGTCCTTGCTGTCGCGAATGTGATCGTCGGCACCATACGCGACAACGATTTCTTCATGCGTCTAAGCGGTGATGAGTTTCTGATTGTGTTTCCGGACACGGGCGAGGCGGAGGCGGCGAAGCTTTTCGAGCGCATACATGCGAAGATCGACGGGATCAACGTACGGGAGAAGCGCCCGTACAGGATCGGAATCAGCCACGGAATCACGGAACGGAAACCTGCCTTCGCAAGTGCGGACGACATGATCCATGCAGCCGAGGAGAAGATGCTCAGAGTGAAGAATGCCCCGGACAGGCCCGCTCAGGCGATCCTTGCCCGGAGATGAACGGCGCAAACAATCCTTGCCGGGAGAAGGAGCAGCTATGAGAAGAATGCCGGTACTCTTTGTCGGTCACGGATCTCCGATGAACGCAATCGAGAACAATACATTTACCGAGGGCTGGAAAAACATCGCCTCCCTGATGCCGAAGCCCGAAGCGATTCTGTCGGTATCGGCGCATTGGTTTACAGACGGCACCCGCATTACGGACGCCGAGCACCCGCGCATGATACACGATATGTACGGATTTCCGGACGAGCTTTACCGGCTGAAATACGATGCGCCCGGCGCACCGGCGATCGCACACGAAGCTGCGGAGTTGATTTCCGGAGATATGAGCATTGATAACGACTGGGGAATCGATCACGGTACCTGGTCCGTATTGCTCCGGATGTACCCGAATGCCGATATCCCGGTGTTTCAGCTCAGCGTCGACGAGAACAGCGATCCCGCGCGGCATATGGAGATCGGACGCGAACTCAAGGCACTTCGCGACCGCGGCGTACTGATTCTGGGCAGCGGGAATGTCGTCCACAATCTTGCGAAAATCGCATGGAACAAGAACAGCGGCTTTCCTTGGGCGGATGAATTCGACGACTATATCAGGGACGCGATCGAGAAGCGTGATTTCGATAAAGTGATCCGTTACAGGGAGGCGGGAGAGTCGGCGGCACAGTCCTTCTATTTCCCGGATCATTTCTATCCGCTCTTATATGTGCTGGGGGCCTCCGATCCGGCGGACGAACTTAAGATCTTCAATAATGCAAGGACGATGGGATCGATGTCGATGACGTCATATCTGTTTGGATGAACGCTAATATTCCTGACCGGGTATGCGCACGACGCACAAGGCGGGTTACGCACGGCGCACAAGACGGGTTACGCGCACGGCCGGTCTGGCGGCTGTCACGAATACGCGAAAAGCGCCGCTCCTTCAGGCGGCAGTACCGGGCTTGCGAAAAGCGCCGCTTGCCGGGACTTTTCCTGTTTAGCGCCTTTGTCCGGGCCCGAAATACCGCCTAAATCGCCGCTGATCCCGATCCAGGCTGTACTCATTGATAAAAAATGATTCTGCACTTTCATACGTACTAAATTGCCGTTTTCGCGATTTAGTTTGTAATCATTGATAAATTACGGAGCCGTCCCGCGTGGACTCGCGTGACCATGCGTACGAGAAGCTACTGACCGACCTGTTCGTACGCATATCATGTCGACGATGCTTATTCGCTATGTCGGTTGAAAGGATAGGAAGAAGTTTACCGCTGATTTGGTGCGCCTCAAGAGAAAAGGCTGCCTCATCCGACTTTGTTACAAGTCCTTTGAGACAGCCTCGACTATATCTTAACCGTTCCGTGTCTTACTTCCCGGCCAACTCCACTTCCTTATCCCAGGCTTCCTTGAACTCCGCGAGCTCGTCCTCCATAACCGGGATCCTTGTCTCCAACGCTCCGCAGTGGAGACACTTGCCGTTCTTAAAGCCCTGTGCCGGACACTTGTCGGGAACTACCTGATCACATCCGTAGTTTCCGCATTCCGAGCATCTGAAGACCGGATTCTTGCACTTATGTTCGTGCTTGATCCCGTCACATCTCGCTACCCGGGCTTTCTCCTCTTCCGTCATCTCAAGATGACGCTTCTGATTCAATCGTCCTCCTCTTCTCCAAACTTCGTTGTAAGAAGAAATAGGTGCCACAACAATCACATCCTTTCCAAATCGAAAGTACACACATTGTCCGATGCGGCTAAAGCGGTTCTCGGTCGATCTCCGCTTTGTTGGGAAGTCGGATTATACGGTTCGTTTACCGGCCTCTTTACAAAATAATTGTACCATCGTAAAGGCCGTCGGGTCAATGAAACAACAGCGAAAATACTTTTCCTTCTATAACAAATAACGAAACAAATAAGTTTTGTTATATCGATTGAATTTTATCGATACGTTTGTTAAAATCAAATCAGGCGGAACTCTTTTCGCCGCGTATCAGAAGCTTTTCGAAAATTTTGGAGGACAAAGACATGACAAAGACAGACATTTTTGATTTGACGGGAAAAGTAGCAGTGGTTACCGGAGCTTCTTCCGGATTAGGCGTACAGATGGCAAAAGCACTTGCAAGACAGGGCGCCGATATAGCGATTCTTGCCAGAAGAACGGATAAATTGAAGACAGTCGCCAAGGAAATTTCGGCACTCGGCGTACGGTGCCTTCCGGTCAAGTGCGATGTTACCAAATCGGAAGAAATCGCGGCGGCCGTTCAGAGCGTCGTAAAAGAATATGGCAGAATCGACATTCTGATCAACAACGCCGGAAACGGCGGAACGGGCCCCGCAGAAGAAATGACCGATGCGACATGGCACCAGACGGTTGCAGTCGACATGGACGGCGTATTCTTTATGGCGCGTGAAGTCGGCAAGCAGATGATTGCGCAGAAATTCGGCCGTATCATCAACATTGCCTCCATGTACGGCATGGTCGGCAACATGGCTCTGGGCACGGCCTGCTACCACGCGGCAAAGGGCGGCGTCGTCAATCTGACACGTGCACTGGCTGCGGAATGGGCGAAGCACAACATTACGGTAAACTCCATCTGCCCCGGTTATTTTGAGACGGAGCTCACAACAGACGTCCTCAATACCGATTCCTTCACACAGTACATGCAGTCGACTGTTCCGGTCGGCCGTTACGGCAAAGAAGGCGAACTGGACGCGGCGGTCGTATTCCTTTCGTCGGCAGCATCCAGCTACGTGACCGGAGTAAACCTGCCCGTTGACGGCGGCTATACCTGCGTTTGATTCTCAAGTTGACGGAGGTATTACCCTCGGCAGAGATATGAGATGACGGTGGCAGTACTTGCGACAGATTCATGAATCGGATTTCTTCCCTCTCGAAAAGGCCGGCTGCGATGAATTCATAGCCGGTCCTTTTTATCCATAATGAGGGATAGCTGTGTCGAATTTCTGCAACCCAGTGTCTCAATGTCCGTGTCGCTGTGTCTCGTTTAGCTTCCTATCCGAGTTTTAGCGTATATTGCAGCAATTGAGGTGTGAATGCATATAAAAACCCAAGAAATGCTCCGGTTTATATGTGTGAACGGCTCGGACGAAGAAGGTTTGGGCCGGGAAATGCATAAAAAACCCAAGAAGCGCTCTGATTTATATGTATGAAGCCGCGGACGAAGCACGAGATCCGGCATGCGTACGAAATGACACCGGACGACCTGTTTCGTACGCAAATTTCGTCGCGAAAGCCTTTCGCCGAGGCTCGGCATGCGTACGAAATGACACCGGACGACCTGTTTCGTACGCAAATTTCGTCGCGAAAGCCTTTCGCCGAGGCTCGGCATGCGTACGAAATGACACTGAACGACCTGTTTCGTACGCAAGTATCGTCGCTAAAGCCTTTCGCCGAGGCTCGGTATGCGTACGAAATGACACCGGACGACCTGTTTCGTACGCAAATTTCGTCGCTAAAGCCGGTATAGATCCCTATTCCCGCGCGCCCGGCTCACCCGGTGACTTGCGGCGGATCTGATTTTTTCGCGGGCGAAGCGTGATCTCCTGCACGGCGAGATTATCGCCGGCCGTGACGATGTATTCGACCGCATCGGCGACCTGATCCGGGAGGATCGACGTGTCCTCGTCCTCCGACCACGTGAAATCCAGCGGGTCATAGAAGCCGCTTCGCGTAATGTCCGGCTGCAGCGTCGTTACCCGCACGCCGCTTTTCCGGACCTCCTCGAAAAGACTCTCGGAAAAATGCGACAGCCCCGCTTTGGTCGCCGCGTAGGCGCAGCCGTGGGTGCTGATCTTTTTCGCGGTGACGGAGGACATGTTGATGATCTGACCGTGACTCTTCTTCAAGTCGCGAAGCAGAAGGCGGCACAGGATCACCGGAACCTCGAGATTCGTCCGCATCATGGTGCGGAGTTCGTACACGTCGAGCTGCTCGTGTGGCCCGAAGCACCCGACGCCGGCGTTGTTGATCAGGAGGTCAATGCCGCCCGCATCCGATACGATTCCCTCGACTACCCGGATCAGCTTCTCCGTATCGAGAAGGTCACAGCACACGGAGACGAAATTCTCGTGCCCGATCGCGCCGATATTTCCGGTACGGGAAATCCCGTACACCTTATAGCCGAGAGACAAGAGCCGAAGTGCGACGGCCTGTCCGATACCCCTTGACGTTCCGGTTACGATTGCGGTTTTCATACGATAAATATCCTCTCTTTCGGAATATATCGCGAAAGAATCGTCAAGTGACTTTCGCGCACGGCGCCTGCGAGTTCCTCGTCATAGGTTACGATATCTTCTGATTTGGGGAAATCATTGAGATACAGAGGCGAATCGGGCCGTTCCTTCCGGATGCGCCTGAAAAATGTCCGGTTCATGCGGAAGAATCCGTGGCTGACCGCGGATACCATTTCCGGATCGATGCGCGAAAAGACCGTCTCGAAAAAGGGCTCATACAGATCATCATATTCCGCCCCGACAAACACCGGATCAAAGCAGAGCCGCACGGAATAGCCCGCATCCTGCGCCGCGCGGATCGTCCGCAGCCGGGCATCCAGGGACGGCGTGTACTTCTCCGTCCTGCGGATCACTTCGTCGGGCGCCAGCGAGAAGGCCGCAACCAGAGGCCCCGACGCCGGATACCGCGCGAAAAAGGCCGCGTTCGCGCTCTTGGTCCGAAGCTCCGCCGTGAGATTCTTTTTCGCGGCGAAAAAAGGATACAGCTCTTCCAGGTACGGGAAAACCGGATCAAATGCAATCAGGTCTGTGTCATACGAGAGCGCCAGATACAGCTGTTCGCCGGGTGCCCGCGCGAGCTCGTCGTCGATTGCACCCTTAAAATCCTCGAGATTCACAAAGGCCGTCACATATGAGGACGGATACATGCCCTGCAGATAGCAATAATCGCACCGGAAAGGGCAGCCGAGTAGGAAAGACGTATAGAAGAATTTGTCCGCGCCGAAATCCTGGCAGACTTCCGGCCCCGGGTACAGAAAGGGCGGATCCTTGACTGCGAGAATCAGCGCGCGGTGATCCTTCTGCCACAGCAGATTCTGCCGCGGCCGGTTGAAAACGTCGCGGTACCGGCGCACCGGAATGCGCGGCAGCTCCGGATATTTCTCCAGAACAGCCCGCGTCGCCGGATAATCGCGCGCCGCATCCTCAATATAGATCGCGCTAAACAATGCGCTTTTCGAGCTGACATCCGATGTGCTCAAAAACTCTCTTCCCTTCTGTTTTGGTAAAGACCGTAAAGGTCCGCGCCTCGTCGAGAACCGGCATCGCGTCGCCCCCGGAAAGGCACACCTTCATTAGAATCCGTTCGAGCTGACGCGTCATATCCTTCGTAAACTTGTGCATCTGACAGACATCCAGAAGCTTCGCCGTTTCCTCCGCGAAAAGCTCCTTCCGGTATCGCCCGTTCTCCTCATAAACGGTCTGAATGATCTTCGCAAGATCGGAAACCCGGTCGTCCATATAGCCTTTGAGCACGTCCGCCGTAAGGCCGTCCGGCGAGAGAAGATCCGAAACGACTTTGAGGATCATAACCTGCTGTGTTTCGAGAAACCGCGCAGAGGCTTCCATAATACCGGCCGCTTCCATGTCCGCGAGCAGGACCCGGTCTCCCGAATCTTCCTTCGAAAAATCCTCCGGCGGTTCGAAAACAGGGCGCGGATATGTGGTTAGCTCCGCGCGCGGAAGTCCCGACTCCGGCAGTACATCCGGATAATAATCGCGGCCCGTGTCCGCGTCGGTGATTTTGTGAACGATAAAAAGCTGCCCGGGAGCGGCGGAACGCGTTCTGCTTCCCGCAAAGCCTATATTAACAAGGAGGGTATCGTCTTTTCGAGCATCATACATGGTAAGGAGCATCGCGGCAGCGGCGGCACTCCGGAGCTTTCCGGTACCGCTTATAACGATCGCCACAGAATCATTCCGAAAGACCGGGAAAGCCGTGACGGTCATATCCTTCTTGAGCCGGTAGAAACGGATCAGCGGATCCGCTTCGGGCTTCATGGCCGCGATCAGAAGAATCATCGGAAACCATCCTTTCCCTGTATGTCCTGTTGGTTCTTACATTATAGCAGAAGGGGACGGGGGAGGATTGCCTAAGACCTAGGGCGGCTATCAGAGAAGTCTGCAGAAGAGGCGGGAGATAGCCGTAAAAGCATTGTAAATATCCGGATTGAAGTGCCTGAAATCACGATCCAATCCAAGGATGGCATTCGTATATGTTTATAATATTCAAATCTGTAAAACTATGTTGACAGATAACAATGCCAATATTAGGATGCTAATCAATGATGTGGCATCATATAGGGAAAGAGCATTGGGCGCGAGAGTGATAAATGATAACAGATAGACATATGAGAACGAATCAATGAATAACCTCTAATTAGCAGGAAGGAGTCACATATAAAAATGAGTAGTCATGTAGGTTCTGATTTTTATGATAAGCAGAAGGAGTTCGCATATTTACAGTCATTTCTATTAAGACGCAATTTGAATGAGGTCTTCTGTTCAGACTATATTCTCAGTATTGTTCTATGCGGGCAGCCACATAAAGAAACGGATGAGATAATGTTGCTGACGTTTTCAGGCGTCAAAGATATAAAAATTGGGGATTTAGGCGGCCTGGTTAGGCTTTTTATCCATGTACTGGATATCGCGGACGCCCAAATGGAAGGGATTACTTACAAGGTAAGCGAAGAGGAGAATGGGTTGTTCTCTTTCTATTGCAAAGAAGTTGAATATGAAATCACTGAATTTATGCGGACTGATGCCCTGAATTGAAAGAAGTATATGAGGACGAACGGTAAATCAACTGGTATGGATAGCCTTCTTTGAGGATTCAAATCCTTTTATGAAAGTCCAATATGAAGGTGATTACATATACGGATTTATTTCTTTGAATGAGAAATGGTCGATAGAAATAAAGAATCCTTCTGCTATTAAAATAAAGGTTTAATCAAGTGTTCTTCATATTTCACTCACAGATACCCGACGGGGATTGCGCGGACGTGTTCTTCGAGATACATCAAATCAGGATACTGATTGATCACAGCTCCGTCGCCGATTTGCATATCGCCGGCTTCTGAAACCGGCTCCAGGAGGCGGAAAGCCGATGCCATCCTCTTTACCGGTTTGGCGGTCATTTTTATTTCTACCGGATAAATCGTACGCCCGCTTTCAAGTACAAGATCGATCTCCCGCTGGTCGGCGTCTCTGTAATAGTAGAGGTCCCGCACCGATTTTCCCGCATTCAGAAAGGATTTGACGATTTCGGTTACGACCCATGTCTCAAAAAACTGTCCCGCCTTGGCGCCGTGAAGAATCGTTTCCGGAGATATCCATCTTGTAAGCCAGGCCATTAGGCCCGTGTCCATAAAATAGATTTTCGGGGTCTTAATGACGCGCTTCAGATGATTGTTGTAAAACGGCTGCAGAAGGAATACCAATCCGGAGGTTTCCAGTATCTGAAGCCATCTTTTGACGGTTGCAGCGGATACGAAGCAATCCCGGGCAAGGCTCTCGTAGTTCAGAAGCTCCCCGCTGCGAGCGGCAACAGCACTCATGAACCGCATGAAATCACCTTTATCCGCGATGCCGGTCAATTGATTGACATCACGTTCGATATAGGTCGCGGTATAACTTGAATAGAACGTTTCCCAGTCATTGTCAGAGGCGACAAGTTTGGGCATGCTGCCGCGGTGTATCATCTGCCACAGATCGTCCGTCCCGGTATTTTCTTTTGCCCGGGCGGAAAGGTACGCTTCTTCCGGCGAGAAAGGAAGCGTACAGGCAACATTTTTTCTTTCCCGAAAAGAGATGCCCTGCAGCGGAATTACGGCGAGTCTTCCTGCCAGAGATTCGCTTACGTTTTGCATCAGGTGAAATGCCTGTGAGCCGGAGAGCAGGAACAGACATTCATCCGGGCGGTTATCCTTCAATGCTGCCAAGCGCATCTGATCAATTCGCATTTTCATATACGGGAATAACTCAGGCGCATATTGAATCTCGTCAAGAAATACTTTTCGCGAGTGATTCAGGAAAAAGAGGGACGGATCTTCTTTGGCTTGCATGAGAAGAAGAGGATTATCAAATGTGATATATTCATAATTCTCTCCGAGGATTTGAAGCAGGGAAGATTTGCCGACTTGCCGCGGTCCGGTAACCAATACCGCCGGATAGGATTGCATTGTTGCGGTAATGTGATCTGAAATCACTCGATTAATCCATGCCATACCGAAACCACCTGCCTTTGCCCCTATTCTAACACAAAACCTCGTATAATCCATCATGCCATGACGGATTATACGAACTTCTTGCGCGGCCGAAAGAACGTGCTGCGCGAGAGTGTGATTCTAAAAAACCCTTCTCCCGAGCGCTTTTTTGCGCGGCGTCCATATCAAATTCACAGCCAGTTTGATAATATGTGCTTAAAGGCGAAAAGGCCTCGGAACAGCCCGAATATTAACGTCAAGGGGGACAGAATCGTGCAGGAAGCAAACAGAATGCGAAATCGGTTAACGTTCAGCCTGGGTACGGTCGGAAGAGATATGCTGTACACGCTTTACAGCATGTTTCTCGTGGTTTATCTGTCGGAAGTTCTGGATCTTCCGGACTCGACTTTCATCGGCGCCAGCGTCATCATGCTGGTGATGAAGATTTATGACGGGTTCAACGATCCTTTTATGGGCTTCATTGTCGACAACACCAGAACGAGGTTCGGCAAGTTCAAGCCGTGGATCGCGGCGGGTGCCATCGGAACGGTAATCTTTACGGTGTTTTTCTTCACGGACTTAGGGTTCCGCGGCACGGCCTTCCTCGTCGCATTCGGCGTAATTTATTTCCTGTGGGAAATCTGCTATACGATGAACGACATTGCTTACTGGTCCATGATGCCTTCGCTTTCCCTCGACCAGAAGGAGCGCGAAAAGATCGGCTCGATCGCGCGTATCTGCGCGGATGTCGGACTGTTTGCTATGTTTGCAGGATTTACGCCGGTTAAGGATATACTCACCCAATCTCTCGGAAGCGAGAAGAACGCGTTCCTGGTCATCGCTATCGCCGTAGGCGGAATCATGCTTGTCAGCACCTGCATCGCGCTTTTCGGAGTGAAGGAGCAGAAGAATGTTTTCAAGGAAGAAGAGAAGACGACGATTAGAGATCTCGGGCGTGCGCTTGTTAAGAACGACCAGCTTCTCGTGACCGCCGTATCGATGGTGCTGTTTATGGTCGGCTACTGCACCACGACGAGCTTCGGATTCTACTATTTCAAATATGTGTTTCTGGATGAAGGACTTCTTACGGTCTTTTCGATCATTGTCGGTGTCGTACAGATCGTCTCAATGTCTTTCTTCCCGTTTTTCAGCAAGCGATTTACAAGGAAGCAGCTCTATTTCGGAGCGACCATCCTGGTGATCGCGGGATATATCGTATTCTTCTTTGCACCGGTCAATATGATCATGGTCGGCGCGGCCGGCGTCCTGATTTTCGCGGGAGAAGCTTTTATTCAGATTCTGATGCTGATGTTCCTGGCGGATACGATCGAGTACGGTCAGTGGAAGCTCGGAAGAAGAAATGATAGCATTACCTTCGCGGTGCAGCCTTTTATCAATAAGATCGGCAATGCGGTCGGCACATTTGTCGTCAGTATTACGCTGGTTATTTCCGGTATCAACTCCGCAGCGAAGCCGGAGGACGTCACGCCTCAGGGGCTTACCATTATGAAGGTTGCGATGCTGGTTATGCCGTTGATTCTGATTGTCATCGGCTACATCGTCTATAAGTCGAAGTTTAAGATCGATGCGGAGATGTTCGCGAAGATCGTAAAGGAACTGAAGGAGCGCGGTGATCTCGGCGACGGCAAAAACGTACCGCAAGGACGCCCCGGCTCCCGGTCGCTGAAGGATGCCGAACCGGTACCGGTGCCCGTAGAAAAGGATCTGTAATCTCGAAAAGAAAGTCTTGAGATGCCCGGGGGTTGCCGTGAACGCGGCGGCTCCCGGGTGTTTTTTTGTTCATGGGCAGTTACGCAGAAACCGTTATTTCATAATTTTTCGCGAAAAGACTTTACATCCTGTCGATCCGGGTATATAGTTAGTTACATAAGTAGCTAACCGAACGACTAAACAAGGAAAGAAGGAAGTACATTGAAGATAGAATTCGAAGATGAGCGCCCGATTTTTGTACAGATCGCGGAACAAATTGAAGACGGAATCCTGTCCGGTGCTTTTCCCGAGGAATCACAGATACCGTCAACGACGGAGATTTCCGTCAATTATCGTATCAATCCGGCTACCGCGCTGAAAGGCATCAACCTTCTGGTTGACAGCGGAAGCGTATATAAGAAAAGAGGAGTGGGTATGTTTGTTTCGGAAGGTGCCGTCGAGGTGATTCGAGAGAAGAGGAAAGAGGAGTTTTTCGACCGCTATATTCTCCGTCTGGCGGAGGAAGCAAGGAAGCTCTCCTTAACAAAAAAAGATGTTGAAGACATGATAGAGAGGGGATTTAGTAAATGAACGGTATTGAAGTAAAGGGCGTGTCCAAGAATTTCGGAACTCTTGCGGCGCTTAAAGAGGTGAATGTCCTCTTCGAGGAAAACAGAATTTACGGGCTTCTCGGCCGGAACGGTGCCGGTAAGTCGACTCTCCTGAACGTCATTACGGGGCGCATTTTCGCGGAGCAGGGAACGGTTACAATTGACGGCGAGGTGTCGGCTGAGAATGACCGCGCTCTTAAGAATATCTACATGATGAGCGAAAAGAACTATTTCCCGGAAGGCATGAAGGTCAGGGATGCATTTAAGTGGACGAAGGAGTTCTATCCGGCCTTTGACCGCGCATATGCCGACAGTCTCTCCGCGAAATTCGAGCTCAATACGAATAAGAAGATCAAGTCGCTTTCGACGGGTTATGCGTCGATCTTTAAGCTGATCACGGCACTCGCGACAAATGCCAAATATATCCTTCTCGACGAGCCGATTCTCGGCCTGGATGCCAACCATCGCGATCTTTTCTACAGGACGCTGATCGAAAAATACAGCGAGAACCCCTGTACGATCGTGATCTCGACGCACCTCATCGAAGAGGCAGCCGGTGTATTGGATCACGTAGTGATTCTGAAGAACGGCGAGGTTATCCGGAACGAGTCAAAGGACGATCTCCTTGCGGGAAGCTACATGGTTTCCGGCGTGGCCGCTGCCGTAGACGCCTACTACGCGGGCAGAAATGTTCTCGGATCCGACAGCCTGGGCGGCCTCAAGACGGCGTATGTAGAGGGTGAACCGGACGCAGCCGGTATGCCGGACGGTCTTGTCGCGTCCAGAATGGACTTGCAGAAATTATTTATTCAGCTTACGAACGCTTAAGGAGTGTGTGAAATATGAACTTAAAATCCGTCTACAAATATCAGCTCGACAATTTTTCGAAATCGATTCTGATCTACTACCTGGTCATTGCCTGCGTCTTTGGTTTGATCTTTTTTGGTATCGCAACGTCGTTTGTCACGATAAAAATGGACTTCGCGGAATCCACTAATTCCGGGCTTAATATCTCTGGATTCGAATTCGCATCGGTCGTCTTTCTGTTTGTCGGTGGTCTTAATATGTTCCGGGAAACATTCCGGTTATCGATGCAGAACGGTGTATCGAGAAAAAGCATCTGGAGCGGTACGGCATTATCGTTCCTTACGGTCGGTGGCGGTATGGCGTTGATCGATACCGTGACCCGTCTGGTCGGAGTCAACTTTGCATCCAGGTATAACGTTGAATTTCAGGGCCTTTATGATCTCTTGTGTGCAGACCGCAGCGCGAAAAACAGTATGATCCAGAATGCGTTCGAGGGTTTTCTTCTGAACTTCTGCTTCTACATGGCCGCCCTTGCCATCGGCTACTTTATCACGGTCGGCTATTACCGCATGAATAAAATCGCGAAAATCATCGTATCGATCGGTGTGCCGGGTTTCTATATCTTCGTTCTCCCATTTGCAGACGTGCTTTTATTTAAGGGCGCTCTGACAAACGCCATTGTGAAAGCGATTCTGTTCGCTTTCGGCGGAACGAACGGCGACAATCCGTACTTCGCCATGGGATCCGGACTTCTTGTATCAGCGATCTTTCTGGGCCTCGCCTACCTGATGGTTCGCCGCGCTCCAATCAAGGACTGACTCCTGGCGCCTTCACCACTTGGTACCCCTTGAGTATCCTTTGCCCCCTCCATACCCCTCCATATGAAAGCATGCAGAAAGTGCAAATCCGATTGCACTTTTTGCATGTTTTTCTTTTATCCGCCTTGTTACAATTCGCATATACAAGGAGGGATTTAGAATGAAAGGGAAACGAATTCTTATTTCTGCGGTTCTGTCCGCGGCACTTATTCTGACAGGATGTCAGACAGTGAAAACGAGTGCAGACGGCACACCGGCCGAAACAGATGCAGCCACGGTTACAGAGGCACAGGCGGAAACTGCGGCAGCCGCAACGACTGCTGCTGCGACAACAACAGCCGCAATAACAGTTGAGACGACCAAAGCGACTGCGGCCACGACAACCGCCGCGCCGGAAATACTTCTTCCACTGACGGAGAACACATCCGGGAAGATTCAGATTCAGACCGTATCCGGGAGCTCGTCCTATCTGTACAATTCATACATCATAACGTCTGCGGAGGGGGAGACGGTGATTGTCGATCCTACGGAGATGCCCGGCAAGGACGTTGTTGACTTAAGTCCTGCTGCGATCGTGAACACGCATGGACATAGCGACCACAATGACCAGGACTTTTCCGATTCCTATGACTGCCAGAAAATTCCCTTTGTCGCGGGCGATATCAGCACCGAAGACTTTCATATATATACGGTCGCATCCGCGCATATGGGAGACACGATTCTGGATAAACCGGACAATTTCATCGTTGTTTTCGAGGTAGACGGACTTCGGATCGCGCACATGGGCGATGTCGGACAGAAGACATTAACGGAAGACCAGCTCGAAGCGATCGGACCGATCGACATCGCGTTTATGCAGTTCGAGAACCCCTATTCGCTGATGAATATGAAGAACATGAAGGGCTTCAATCTGATCGAACAGCTGAATCCGAAGATCATCATCCCCACACACTACAGCGATCAGGATGTCGCCGTTTTCGACGAAAAATACGGCGGTGTAACGGAGTTCGAGAATGTTCTTACGATTTCGGCGGAAGACCTGCCGGAGAATGCACTGAATGTGTACAAAATAACGAACACACACTACTACGGGTGACCGTCTTTTGATAAGGGAGAACATTTCGAAAAGGGGGCCCGTCTATCGGCGGAATGCGCGGTACAGCCAAACGGCGGCCGCGCATTTCTCGCGACCGGAGTGAGGATGGGTTGAAATACGAATTGCATTTAAATATGTTGTTTTGATACAATCTGCTTATGAAAAAGGAGGAATATTGAAATGAAAAGAATTCTTATTACCGCGGTTCTGGCTGCGGCGCTTATTCTTACCGGATGCCAGTCCGCGAACACGAGCGCCACATCGGCCGAAACGGCAGCCGCAACCCAGTCTGTAACAGCCGAAACAACGGCTGCGGCGACGGAAGCAGCTGTGACCACAACCGCGGCGACGACCAAGGCCGCCCGCGAAAAGCTGCTGCCGCTTACGGAGAATACGTCCGGAATGGTTCAGATCCAAACCGTATCCGGCAGTGTGACCTATAAGTATAATTCGTACATCATCACATCGGCCGATGGCGAGACGGTGATTGTCGATCCTACAGAGATGCCGGGCAAGGACGTTGTTGACTTGAATCCCGCGGCCATCGTGAACACGCATGCCCACGGCGACCACAATGACCTGGCCTTTTCGGAATCCTATGACTGTCAGAAGCTTCCCTATATCGCGGGCGATATCAATACGGAGGACTTCCACATTTATACGGTTGACTCCGCGCATTCAAGCGATACCATTCTTGATCCGCCGGATAACTTCATCATCGTTTTCGAGGTGGACGGTCTTCGGATTGCACATATGGGAGATGTCGGACAGGAGACTCTGACCGATGAGCAGCTTGAGGCGATCGGGCCGATCGACATCGCTTTTATGCAGTTCGACAATTCTTATTCTTCGATGAGCTTAAAGAACATGAAGGGCTTCAATCTGATCGAGCAGCTGAACCCGAAAATCATTATTCCCACCCATTATGCCAAGGCCGACCTGCCGCTTTTCGACGAGAAATACGGCGGAACAACGGAAGTAGAGAACGTTCTCGCGATTTCAGCGGAAGCTCTTCCGGAGGATACAATGAACGTTTATCTGATTTCGAACACACATTATTACCGATAACTTTTCCGGGTAATCGGGGAGCTTTTGAGAAATACGCTGCGCTGCATCATAACAGCCGCGCATTTTCTTTTTCCGCCTGATACAATCCGCTAATAAAAAAAGGAGGGTTCCTGAAATGAAACGAATTCTTGTTGCCGCGATTCTGGGTGCGGCATTCATCCTCGGCGGATGCCGGATGACGGCCGCCCATACCGACGGCACATCGGCCGAAGCGACTGTTGCCGGAACAGAAGTCCGGACAGACAATACGACAGCCGCTGCGGTGACAGAGGCCGCATTGACCACAGCCGCGGCGACAACGGCGGCAACCGAAGCGACGACGGCTGCAACGACGGCCGAACCCGAAATTACTCTTCCGCTTACGGAGAACACATCCGGGAAGGTCCAGATTCAAACCGTATCCAACAGCACTTTTATACTCTACAATTCGTACATTATAACGTCGGCGGAAGGGGAGACAATTATTGTTGATCCTACGGAGATGCCCGCCAAGGATTTGGTCGACCTGAACCCCGCGGCGATTGTGAACACGCAAAGCGCTCACGATCACAACGACCAGGATTTTTCCGATTCTTATGACTGTCAGAAGCTTCCCTATGTTGCGGGAGAAATCAATACGGACGACTTCCATATCTATACGGTTGCTTCCTCACACATGGGCGACACGATCAGTGAGAAGCCGGACAATTACATCCTTGTGATCGAGGTAGACGGACTTCGCATTGCGCATATGGGCGATGTCGGACAGAAGACACTGACCGAAGAGCAGCTTGAGGCGATCGGGCCGATCGATATCGCGTTTACGCAGTTCGACAATTCCGCTTCGATGATGAATCTCAAGAACATGAAGGGCTTTAATCTGATCGAGCAGCTGAATCCGAAAATTGTCATCCCTACACACTATGCGGATGCAGATATTCCGGTTTTCGACGAGAGATACGGCGGAATGACAGAGTTCGATAATGTGATGACGGTCTCTGCGGAAGATCTGCCGGGAGATACTCTGAACGTATACCATATAACGAATACGCACTTCTACGGAGAGTAGTTCTATTCATAGGAGGTCCATTCACCGGGGAATGCGCGGCACTGCCAGGCGGTTGCCGCGCTTTTTCGCGCAATGGATACAATACAAAAGCGGCTTTCCGGTAATTTGCTATACTAATCATTCGTCCGATCCGATATAATGCAATTAATCGTATGGGGGGAATATCATGAATTATTTTACTCTTGGAATGAATTATTATCCCGGATATGTTTTTCCGGCGAAAATGACGGAAGCTTACTCGTCTCTGGAGGATCCGGACGGGCAGGATTTCTACAAGATCCTTTTCTGGGAAAACGGGACGGTTCACATCGAATTTAACGGGAGCGCCTACATCCTTACGGGTGCCAATGCGCTGTGCGTCAACGAGAGGGACCGCGTTCGCATCCTGAACGCCTACAACAATCCGGCCATGATTCTTTTCTTTCAGCCGGCAGTCCTGAACAGCCGTTTCGGGACGGATATTTTCGAGCATATGGACGGACTTTCGGGTTCGGATTATCAGGATCTTTTCTACCTGTCAGAGTTCTCGCATACTTCTCCCCTGAGCTCGAAACTGATCGCCTTAAGCTCGGCGGAGGCGGCGGGTCTCAAGAAAAAGATGCAGAAGGTCGGCCATCTCCTGAGCTCGCAGGACGATCCGAACTGGCCATGCAGGTGCCGGTCGTATCTTCTGGAGACACTGTTCTCCCTTTCGCGGCCCGAGGAGGACCAGGAATCCGTTCTTCCCGAGCGGATCAATTCCGGTTACTCGAATCTGACCATCGATATCATTCACTATCTGCAGACCAGCTACAACAAGAAGGTGACCGTCGATATGCTGTCCAGAATGTTCCACACGAACCGGACGACGATCCTTCAGGACTTTAAAAAGAGTACGGGGCAGTCGATCAACCGCTATCTGACACAGCTCAGAATGACGATGGCCGCGGCGTTCCTGCGCGATACGGAGCTGAGCGTCAACGAGATATGCGAGCGAACCGGCTTCAGCGACATCAGCTATTTCAGCCGGTCGTTCAAGAAGGAGATCCGCTATACACCCTCGGAGTACAGGCGCTCCTGCCTGACCGGGAAGGCGGGCTGATGTTCTTCTTTTGTGGAACCCCGGCGGAAGAGGTGCTACAATAAAAGGAGAGACACAAGGTTTTCCTGTCGCCGGGGGAGATGCCTGATATGACGATTAAGAGAGATACGGACGATTCGGAATATATGAGCTTCATCAGGGATTTGCTGGACTCCGATCCGGTAAAAACGATGGGAGCCTATATTCAGCACGGCGGCACAACGACCTACACGCATTGCCGCGCGGTGGCCTATTACAGCTACCGGACCTGCCGTGTTCTTCATCTCAATGCGGACCTGAGAAGCCTTTCGCGCGGAGCGATGCTCCACGATCTGTTCCTTTATGACTGGCATGTGCCGGACCAATCCCATCGCCTTCACGGATTCTGCCATCCGCGTTTCGCGCTCGAAAATGCGAGGCGCTTTTTCGCGATCAACCGGACCGAAGAGAATATCATTGGCTCGCACATGTGGCCTCTGACCGTAACGCGCATACCTCGCTGCCGCGAGGCCTGGGTCGTCTGTATGACCGACAAGGCCTGCTCTCTGATTGAGATGTGCCGCAGACGTTCTTCCGTCACATTCCGCCGGATCTGTGAAGACTGATACGGATTGCCGCTTCGCAAATATAACTGAATTGCAGCTTAACGAATCCCTTTTCGCGAAGGGATGCTTTCAAAATGAATGACCAGGGAGTTTATATGGGACAAATAGAAACGGAACGACTGATCGTAAGAAGGTTCGAGCAGCAGGATTGGCAGCAGCTGTACGAATATTTATCGGATAAGGAAGTCATTGAATTTGAACCGTACGATGTTTTTACCGAAGAACAGGCGAAAGACGAGGCAATCCGAAGGTCGTCCGATCCTTCTTTCTATGCGGTTTGCCTGAAAGATAGTTCCAGGCTGATCGGTAACCTTTATCTCGGCAAAGGCGACTTTGACACGTGGGAATTGGGGTACGTGTTTAACGGGATGTATCAGGGGCAAGGCTATGCCGCGGAGAGTGCGAAGGCGCTTATGGACTACGCCTTTACGCATATGGGAGCAAGGCGCATTGTTGCCATGTGCAGTCCGAAGAATGTCCGTTCCCGGAAGCTGCTCGAGCGCCTTGATATGCGGCTCGAAGGCCTTCTTTTGCAGAACGTCTATTTTAAGACCGGCAGCGACGGTGAGCCTATATGGCTTGATACCTGCGAGTACGCCATGCTGAAAACGGAGTGGTGCGTACGGCGCGGTGTGACTGTCAGTTAGGTGAGAAAGCATCACGATTTAGCTGCTCTATGATTTGGGGATGCACTTTCCCGTTCTTAACCCTTCCGCCAAGGATCGGTATGCGTAGTGGTATTGGCGCCGTCGCACGGCGCCCGCATGCGGTATGCGTAGTGGTATTGGCGCCGTCGCACGGCGCCCGCATGCGGTATGCGTAGTGGTATTGGCGCCGTCGCACGGCGCCCGCATGCGGTATGCGTACTAAATAGCACCGCATGACCCGTTTAGTACGCAAATTTTGTCTTCAAGGCCGCCCGGCAAGGTCCGGCATGCGTACTAAAAAGCACCGCATGACCTGTTTCGTACGCAAATTTTGTCATCAAGGCCGCCCGGCAAGGTCCGACATACGTACTAAAAAGCACCGAGTGACCTGTTTCGTACGCAAAATTAGTCATCAAGGCCGCCCGGCAAGGTCCGGCATGCGTACGAAAAGACACCGAACCACCTGTATAGGATCTAAAGAACACAAATACGCGATTAACCGCTTCGCGCACAAAAAAGAACCGCCGCATCCGGGACGCCTTTGCCCCGAATACGACGATTCTCTTCTTATCTTACAGATGTAAGAGCGGCTGATTAATAAGCGACGCCCTGGCTTAACATAGCGTCTGCGATCTTCATCATACCGGCGATGTTGGCGCCCATGACGAGATCATCGGCGTTGCCGTACTCTGTGGCCGCTGCCGTAGCGTTGGCGAAGATGTCCTGCATGATTCTCTTGAGTCTTGCGTCAACTTCTTCGAACGTCCAGGAAAGACGTGCGGAGTTCTGGCACATTTCAAGACCCGAAGTGGCTACGCCGCCGGCGTTTGCAGCCTTGCCGGGAGCAAAATAGACGCCGTTCTTCTGGAGATATGCGGTAGCGTCGGGTGTCGTAGGCATGTTGGCGCCTTCTGCGACATACTTGCAGCCGTTGGCAACAAGTACTTTGGCATCTTCGAGATCAAGCTCGTTCTGTGTTGCGCAGGGGAGAGCGATGTCGCACTTTACAGTCCATACGCCCTTGCCTTCGGTATAAACGGAGCCCGGTACAAGCTTGGCGTAATCGCTGATACGAGCGCGCTTTACTTCCTTAAGGTCCTTGAGAATATCGAGGTTGATTCCGTTGGCGTCATAGATATAGCCGTTGGAATCGGAAGCTGTTACGCACTTGCCGCCGAGAGCCGTAGCCTTCTCGATTGCATAGATGGCGACGTTTCCGCTGCCGGAAACTGCGACGGTCTTGCCGGCAAAAGATGTGCCCTTGGCCTTAAGCATCTCGTCGACGAAATAGCACAGACCGTAACCGGTAGCTTCCGTACGTGCGAGGGATCCGCCGAAGCTTAAGCCCTTGCCGGTAAGAACGCCGGTAACTTCGTTCTGGAGTCTCTTGTACTGGCCGTACATATAGCCGATTTCTCTTCCGCCCGTGCCGATATCGCCGGCCGGAACATCCGTGAACTGACCGATGTGCTTGCAGAGTTCCGTCATGAAGCTCTGGCAGAAGCGCATAACTTCGCGGTCGCTCTTGCCCTTGGGATCAAAATCAGAACCACCCTTGCCGCCGCCCATAGGGAGACCGGTAAGAGAGTTCTTGAAGCACTGCTCGAAACCGAGGAACTTGATGATGGAAAGATTGACGGAGGGGTGAAGGCGAAGGCCGCCCTTGTACGGTCCGATTGCCGAGTTGAACTGAACGCGGTAACCTCTGTTGAGCTGGACATTGCCATTGTCGTCGACCCACGAAACACGGAAAGCAAGCATGCGCTCCGGCTCGGTCATTCTCTCGATCAGGCCTTCACGCTCGAACTCGGGATGACGGTCTACGACGGGCTCGATTGATTCGAATACTTCTTTCACTGCCTGTAAAAACTCGGGCTGATTCGGGTCTCTTTTCTGGACTTCATCATAAACACGGTTCAGGTAAGCATTTTTAAAAGACATGACAAATCCTCCATCACTCATTATTGTTGTTCATAACAAACACTTCGCCATTGAAGAAATCGATTAAGACGGTCTAGTAACGATTATAACGCGAGTATGGCCAAATGCAAATGCTTATTTGTATAAAATTGAATTTAATTTTGGTGTAGGTTGCATAAATGTGCTCGCGCACAAAATTCTTGAAAAACCTCGAAACCATTGAAAATCGGCTGTGTAAAAGATAAATAACAACAATCATAGAGCAAGAATCTGGGCCAATTCCGAAAAGAATACCGTATAAAATTGCAAAAGTGAAAATCATATCAGCGGCCGGATCCGGGAGTAATAAGGGATTTCCAAGGATTGCTTTTGCCTTTTCGTGTGGCAAAATAAAGGAAAGACCGTGAAAAAATTTCCAAAGGACGAGAAGGGATGGACCGGATGATACTGTTCGAAAGTGATTACAACGAGGGCGCCTGCCCGGAAATATTGAAACGTCTGACAGAGACGAACCTGGAGCAGACGCCGGGGTACGGCGAGGACGTCTATAGCCGGCGCGCAGCCGCGCTGATCCGCGAAAAATGCCAGAGGGAAGATGCGGACGTATACTTCCTTGCCGGCGGAACGCAGACGAATCTGACCTTGATTTCCGCGGCGCTTCGCCCGCATCAGGGTGCCGTATCTGCCGCTTCCGGACATATCAATGTGCACGAGGCCGGCGCGGTCGAAGCGACCGGGCATAAAGTTCTGACGATTCCCTCAGCCGACGGTAAACTCGATGCCGCAGAGATTCAGACGTATATCGATTCTTTTTACGGCGACGGCACGCATACGCATATGGTGCAGCCGAAGCTGGTCTACATTTCGCAGCCGACAGAACTCGGAACCCTTTACACGCTTGCGGAACTCGAAGCCTTAAGCGCTATCTGCAGGCGGAATCACCTGTATCTCTATCTTGACGGAGCCAGACTCGGGTATGCGCTTGCTGCCGGAGGGGACGTACCGGATCTATCTGCGATCGCAAGGCTGACCGATGCGTTCTATTTCGGAGGGACGAAGATCGGTGCTTTGTTCGGTGAGGCGCTCCTCATTATGAATGAAGATCTGAAGGCGGACTTCACGTACATCATGAAGCAAAAAGGCGCGGTCATGGCGAAGGGCCGCATAGCCGGCATTTCCTTTCTGACGCTTTTCGAGAACGATCTGTATTTGAGGTACTGCCGTCACGCGGTCCATGAGGCGCTCCGGATCCGCTCCGCGATTGAGCAGCTCGGGTATCCTTTCCTGATGGAATCCAGGACGAATCAGCAATTCCCGATTCTTCCGAACAACGTACTTAAGATGCTCGAAGGTTCGTTTACGTATTCGATCATTGCGAGAACGGACGATACCCACACGGCCGTGCGGTTCTGTACGTCCTGGGCCACGGAGCCTGCCGCCGTTGACAGCCTGATCGCGGCGCTGCGAAATGCCGCGGAAACAATGTGATTTAGGCATCACGGTGTTTGCACAAGTAACGCTTGCCGTATTACAATGAACGGAGGAACCGGACGGAGAAGCGGAGAAGACAGATGCGTGATTTACTCTACATAGAAATATGCGCTTTTGCGCTTGTGATATTGGTACTTATGTACTTCAATATGCGTTATCTTCAGGAGAAATTTCTGCTTCGGCAGAAGCTTTTTGCCCTGATGATTCTGACGCTTGCCGTAAATCTTGTTCTGGATACGATTGTCTGGCTGATCGACGGGAAGACGGGATTTGCCGCGACCATTATCATTGAGGGAACGACCTTACTCTATGTGATTATTTCGCCGCTTTTCTTTATGATGTTCGCCCTGTATTCGACGCTTTTAATTCGTGACCGCCACAGTATCGGCAAAAAAACGGTGCTTTTCCTGATTCTTCCGGTTCTCGTGAACACGGTTCTCACGATCTTGAATCTTTTCGGTGGATTCCTTTTCCATTATGACCGTCATAATGTCTATCACCGCGGAAAGTACTTTTTTCTGATATCGCTGATATGGCTCATCTACGCTGTGTACTCTTTTATTTTTCTGGTCTCCAATCGAAGGAAAGTCCCTACACGCCACATTTTTCCGCTTCTGGCCGCGATGATTCCGCCGCTTGTCTGCGGTATTTTACAGCTGTTCTATTACGGTCTCGACTTGGTCTGGCCGAGCCTTACGATTTCGATGCAGATTATTTTCATGGGTATTCAGAACGGACATCTCTATACGGATTACCTGACCGGTCTCTATAACCGGCGCCAGATCGACTATTACCTTGAAGAACGTCTGCGAGTCCGGAAAAAGGGCATGATTCCGATCGGCGTTATGCTGGATCTCGATCATTTTAAGATGATCAACGATACCTATGGGCACACGACGGGAGATCAGGTTCTCGTAGAAGCGGCGCAGATTCTGAAGGCGTCTTTTCGAAAATCGGACATGATCTGCCGATACGGCGGCGATGAATTCATCGTTTTGATCGATAGAAAAAATGGAGCGGAGGCCGAGGCGGATATCGTAAGACTTCGCGAAAATGTGCAGAAATACAATGAGAAGAAGAAGCTTCCCTGCGAGATCCGGTTCAGTATCGGCTATGAGATATTTGATATCGAAAATCAGAACTCGACAAAAGAATACCTGGAGCGTCTGGATGCCCTGATGTACGAGGACAAGAGGAGTTCACGGGGTGAATAAAGACTAAGAAAGAGAGGGCGGAAAGCCCCCGGTGCTCTTTTCGCGTCAGCAGATCAATCTTCCATCAGTTCCCGGAAATTGAATATATGAAGATCGGCTTGTTCCTTGATCTCCTTCCATTCGTGTTCTGCATAGGAGTCGTAGACTCCGCATACCCGGAAACCGCCGGCCCGCGCACCTTTGACGGCAGCGAGAATGTCCTCGAAAACGATGCATTCCGCCGGTGCAATCCCGAGTTTCTCAGCGGCCAGAAGATAGATGTCGGGGAAGTTCTTGCCGCGGGTCACTTCGTGCAGCATCGTAAACGAGTCAAAAAGTTCGTAGATTCCATTGTGCCGGAGCGTCGATTCCACACTGGCCGGATGCAGCGCCGTCGCGACGCCGAGCTTGATACCGCGGTCTTTTAAAGATAAAAGAAATTCGCGGGCGTTCGGTTTCAGCTCCACTTCCGTGGCATATGCCTCGTCGGCCATACGGTTCCATTCCGCGATGACTTCATCCGGGCTCTCGGAAAGGCCGTAGCGATCGATGGTATACTGTGCCGCGCGTTCAAACCCGAGCGGGGTCACGGCCTTTGTGTAATCTTCGGTCGCGGAGATGCCCCGCTTCCCCAGAAAGCGGATGTCGATCTGCGCCCATACGTGGAGCGAATTCAGGAGCGTCCCGTCCAGATCAAATATGGCGCCTTTACTGTCAATCATTTGCGTTACCTCTGCTGTTCTTCGAATGAATCCCGGCATGCACTCGGACAGGGGGCTTTCAGACTTCTTACGTACTACGCGAAATGTTCCGTATCCGGGGCTGCTGGCTTTACTTTCATCGTGTGTCCGAATTATAATTAAGAAATAAATGTTTAGCGGTGATGAAGTTTTGAGGTTTCTCTCACAGAGTATTTTACAACAAGGAGAGGAAGAAAGTACGGGGGTTTATGGCTGATGAAAGCAGGTTCATGAATTACCTTCAGGCGAGACGGGAAAAATACGGCAACAGGAAATCCGTCAAGATATTGCGAGTTGCCGCCTTCATCGTTATATTCGTTCTGTGCATCTTCGGCGAAAGCCAGTCAAAGTCGCCTTATATCAGCGGATTTCTCGCGCAGATTCAGGTGCTGGCTTCCGTGTATGTCGTTATCAATGTTATTAAGTACGGCTATCTCGCTGCGGTCATCATCAATCTATCCTGGAGCGGACTGGTTGCTTACCGGGTTCTTTTCTACAGGGAGATAGACTCTCTTCCGGGTATGATTATCCCGATCAGCACAGTTGTTATCATTTCGTTTATTTCCTTCTCGGGCCGGTTCCTGCATATGAAAATCGAGCAGACCATACGGCAGACCCTCGAGCTCGAATCTCTGAACCATGATTTGGAGACAAAGGAGAAGGAGCTTGCCAGGAACAATACCCGCTTAACGGAGTATACCCAGATCTTGAAGGAGAACGAGGAGAAACTGTATCGCCTTACGAATTTCGATCTGATTACCGAGCTTCCGAACCGCGAAAAGATTCTCTCCCAGATGGTCTTCCTCACCAGCATCTTCTCGCATCAGCAGATGACCTTCTCGCTCATTCTGATCGATCTTGACAACTTTAAGGTCATCAACGATTCTCTCGGCCACAATATCGGCGATATGATGCTCAAGGCCGTAGCGGCCAGACTAAAGGATATGATTCACCCGGATGACATGCTCGGACGCATGGGCGGCGACGAATATGCCGTCATCGTTCAGCGTCAGATCAGCGAGAAAGAGATCCTGAATTACGTAGAGACGCTTCGGATATCACTCTTAAGTCCGTTCGTACTGATCGGCGGTGAGTATTCGATCAGCGCGAGCTTCGGTATCACTCTTTATCCGCAGGACGGAACCGATGCGGCAGATCTCCTGAAATGCGCGGATACGGCGCTCAATAAGGCGAAGGAAGTCGGAAGGAACGGCGTACAGTTTTTCAGGAAAGAGATGAAGAGCGACATCCTGGATAAGGTTACCTACGAAACAAGCCTTCTTTCCTCGATACAGAACGGTGAGCTGCTCCTCCTGTATCAGCCGATTTACGGGGCCTCGAAGAAGAACCTGCGCAGTTTTGAAACTCTTGTGCGATGGCAGTCTCCGAAATTCGGACTGGTCAGTCCCTCGCGATTTATCAGTGTCGCCGAATCCGTAGGGTTTATTATACCGATGGGAGAATGGATTCTTCGTACCGCCTGCCGCAGATTCAGGGAAATCGGGGAAAACTACGGGATAAATCCGATTCTGTCCGTCAATATTTCGGCGATCCAGATGATGTCTCCGACCTTCGTAAAGTCCGTGCGGACCATACTGGCGGAGACTGGATTTGATCCCCATTATCTGGAATTCGAAATAACCGAATCCGTCTTTATCTCGTCAGTCGATTATGTCGTAAAGATCATCAACGAACTGAAAGAAATCGGCATACGATTCGCGCTCGACGATTTCGGAACCGGTTATTCGTCTTTGCGCTACCTTCAGATGCTGCCGATCGACACACTGAAAATCGATAAGTCCTTTATCGATTCCATCAGCCTCGAAGGTGACGGCCACTGCCTGGTCTCCTCGATCATTTCGCTTGTGCACAAGATGAACATGGACGTGGTTGCCGAAGGCGTCGATTCCGAAGAGAAGCTCCGGTATCTGGACGCGAACAGTTGCGACTACGTACAGGGGTATATCTGGGGGACTCCTCTTCGCGATGAAGAAATGGATCTGCTTCTTGACGGCGGGAAATCGGCGGCCGTTGTCTGAGGCGAAAGGTCAGGGAACAGATGCGCGAAAGAGTCTTTCATACGCTCGAACCGGTTTATAATTCCGACTCAAAAATTCTCATGCTCGGGACAATGCCTTCGCCCGCGTCCAGAGCGGCCGGGTTCTATTACGGGCATCCGCAGAACCGCTTTTTCCGCGTGCTGTCCGATTTGTTCGGAGAGCCGATTCCCGGGGATAAAGAGGCGCGAAAGGCATTTTTGCTGAGGCATCATATCGCGCTTTGGGATGTCCTTTCCGCCTGTGAGATCGAGGGCGCTGACGATTCGAGCATCCGCGAACCTGTACCGAATGATCTTACGCCGCTTCTCGAAAAAGCGGATATCAGAGCGATTTTTACGACGGGAACAAAGGCCTTCACGTTATATAACCGGTACTGTCTGCCCGTGACCGGAATCGGGGCGCGGGCTCTTCCTTCGACCAGTCCCGCGAACGCACGCATCTTGTACGGGGAATTACTGGAGTCATACAAGGCCATTCTGCCGTTCCTTTGACGTGCTTAAATTTCATTTCCGGGCATGCCTATCCATATACATTTTTCAGAATTAGATTTAGAATAATAGTTGCTGTATTATCGTAAACTAATGAAAAACAAGGAGAAAAAATATGCCGCCAATTTATTGGATCATTGCAATTGTTGTAGGTCTACTGGTTTTGTATATCTTGATCTTCAAAATATTCGGTCTTAGAGTCATCAATTCCAACGAGGTCGCCGTCATAGAGAAATGGTGGAGCTTCAAGGGTTCTCTTAAGGACTCGATCATCGCGTTGCACGGCGAAGCGGGTTACGCCCCGAATCTCCTCCGTGGTGGTATTCACTTCAAGTCCGCGCTGATGTACCGCATCCACAAGTATCCCCTGATCACGATTCCGCAGGGACAGATTGCGTATATTTTCGCGCGTGACGGTAAGCCGCTCGAGCCGAAGCAGACACTCGGCACGATTATTCCGGAGGCCAACAACTTCCAGAACATCATGGGCTTCCTTGAGAACGGCGGACAGAGAGGACCTCAGAGAGGGATTATCAGAGAAGGTACGTATGCGATTAACCTCGCTCAGTTCATCGTGGTAACTTCCAGCGACATCAAGGCGATTTTCAACGCGGGTTCCAAGCAGGAGAGAGGCGAGCTTGCCGTTATGCAGCAGACCCTGCTCGCCCGTAATGCGTTCAGCCCCGTTATCATCATGGGCACGGCCAATCAGACGGCGGACATGATGGGTATTGTCACCGTTCATGACGGTCTTCCTCTTCCCGAAGGTGAGATCATCGCTCCCTACGTCGGAGAAGAGCATTCCAGCTTCCAGGATCCCGAGAAGTTCCTGGCGCTCGGCGGCCGCAGAGGTAAGCAGATACAGGTTCTGATCGACGGTACGTATTACATCAACCGTCTGTTCGCGACCGTAGAATTCCGTCCGAAGACTGTCGTTCCGATCGGCTTTGTAGGCGTTGTTGTTTCTTTCTTCGGCAAGGAAGGCGTCGATACGACCGGTGCGGATTATAAGCACGGCGAACTGGTCGCCAACGGCTGCAAGGGTGTCCTTGAGAAGCCTCTGATGCCCGGCAAGTATGCATTCAACACCGATGCCGGACGTGTCGTTCTTGTACCGACCACCAATATTATCCTTAAGTGGAACAAGGCCGAAGTCGGCGATCACAAATACGATGAGAACCTGACAGAAGTCGACATCATCACCAAGGACGCCTTTGAGCCTTCACTGCCGCTCTCGGTTGTTATGCATATCGATTACAAGCAGGCACCGTGGGTTATCCAGCGCTTCGGCGATATCAACATGCTCGTTAATCAGTCCCTCGACCCGCTCGTCAGCGCGTACTTCAAGGATGTCGCTCAGACCAAGACCATTATCGAGCTCATCCAGGAGCGCAGCGAGATCCGTGAGAGAGCCGTTTTCGAGATGCGTGACAAGTTCAGCAAGTACAATCTGCAGCTCGAAGAAGTTCTGATCGGTACGCCAAAGGCTTCGGTCGGAGATATTCAGATCGAGAACATCCTGACTCAGCTCCGTGAGCGTCAGATCGCCGAGGAGAAGAAGGTTACCTACCAGAAGCAGCAGTCCGCGGCCGAGAGCGAGAAGTCTCTCCGTGAAGCCGAGGCGATTGCAGCTCAGCAGAGTTTCCTGACAAAGTCCAACATCCAGATCGAGATCGAGCGCAACGCCGGTGCGGCTCTTGCCAGCAAGGCCGAGCAGGAAGCCAATCAGATCGTCGCACTCGCAAAGGCTAACAATACGCGTATTCGCCTCGAAGGTGAGGCCGAAGCTTCCAAGGAATCGAACGTCGGTCTTGCAAAAGCTCAGGCGATTGACGCGCAGGTTAAAGCCTACGGCGGAGCCCAGTTCCGTGTTATTCAGGAAGTTACCGACAAGCTTACCGATGCGATCAAGACCACCAAGGTCGACATCGTTCCGAAGACGGTTGTCAACATGGGCGGAACACAGGACGGAAACGGCGGATCGGGTACGGTTCTCGATGCTCTTCTGAAGTTCATTACGCTCGATAAGCTCGGCGTTTCCATCGCCGACATTACCAAGGCGAGTGAGATGGACCAGACGATCGCTCCTGTGGCCGTTCCGGTCACGGCGAAATCTGCGGACACAGCGCCTAAGGCGTAAGAGAATTTAAGTCATTAAGATCGATGGCCGCCCCTGTGATGGATTTCGCAGGGGCGGTTTTTTGTACCCGATACATAGGATTCGCACATCGCTATGTTTTACAAACGTGTTTAACGCCGCGGGTATCCTTGTTATAATAATCGGTAGAACACTTCCACCGTCTGCCGCAGCGGCAGCGGCGGGCACAAGGCCGGTTACAGAATCGGCGCTAAGGGGGTACGGATATGAAAGTTCTCGTTATCAACGGAAGCCCGCACGAGAAGGGCGCCGTCTATACGGCGATTCGCCTGGTCACCGACGAACTCGAAGAGCAGGGAATCGAGGTCGAAATCGTACATATCGGGGATCAGACGATTCACGGATGTATCGACTGCGGATACTGCCGGAGCGGCGCGAATGCAGGCTGTGTTTTTACGGACGACCCGCTGAACGAGTGCCTTGCCAGGATTCAGAGCGCCGACGGACTGATCCTTGCCTCGCCTGTCTATTACGGCGGAATCGCCGGATCGATGAAAGCGTTTCTCGACAGGTTCTTCTTTGCCGGTCCCGAAGTGGCCTATAAGGCGGGAGCCGCGATTGTGACTCTCAGAAGATCGGGAGCTGTCGACACATACCATCAGCTTCTTAATTATATGAACCTCAAGAATATGCTTATTGTCCCCGGTCCCTACTGGCCCGCCATGCACGGCATGGATTCGGGCGAAGTCCTTTCCGACAAGGAAGGGATCGAGATCATGAAGACCATCGGAAGGAATATGGCCTGGCTTATGAAGACTCTAGAGCTTGGCAGGAAAGAGCTTCCGCCGCCGGGAAGAATCGCAGAAGAGGCCGAAGTTCTGGCCGAAGACACACCGGGGATTGACTGATATATGAAGACCAAATCCGGTATCCGAATAGAGGAATCCTTAGGGCTCGCGCTCCTTCTGGCGGTCGTCGGGGGATTTCTCGATGCGTATACCTATATCGGCCGCGGCGGCGTTTTCGCGAATGCACAGACGGGCAACATTGTGCTCCTCGGAATTTACGCGTCGAAAGGTGAATGGCAGCAGGCCGTACGCGTAATTCTTCCGATCGCCGCCTTTATCATCGGCGTTCTGGCGTCGGAACTGATTAAGAATCTCGACACGCGGGGCAAGATTCGGGGCTGGGCCGAAGGCGTCCTGCTCCTGGAGATTCTCGTTCTTTTCGTCGTCGGATTCATTCCGCAAACAGTACCCAACATCGTCGTTACTGTAACGATTTCGTTTATTGCGTCCGTGCAGGTATCCTCTTTTCGCAAACTGGTCGATTCACCGTACAGCTCGACGATGTGCACCGGCAACTTGAGGTATGCCTCGCGTGCGATGTTCCTTTCTGTCACGCAGCACGACGCGGCTGAGGGCCGGAAGGCCGGCCGGTATTTTCTTGTCATCACCATGTTTCTGACCGGAGCCGTGGCAGGCGGTATCCTGACGGACCTTTTTCCCGTCCGGTCCGTATGGGCAACGGTCCTGATCCTTGCGATCTGTCTGATTCTGCTGGCTGCAGAAAGACGCGTGAAAGTTGAGAAGAAAGATATCCGCACATAGGTTTTCCGGCTAAATCCCAAATATGGTCAAATTTGAGCAAGGGAATTACACGAAAAGCGGTTTGCTTTGTATTCTTCGATCCCTTATTCTTTTAATACGAATGTCTTTCTAAATGTATCGTATAAAAGGGATTCCGGAGGAATATCAATATGACCATGAAACTTGCTTTTTCAACGCTCGGCTGTCCGGAATGGACATGGACGGAAATCTACCCGATGGCGTATGATCTCGGCTACTCGGGCATTGAGATAAGAGGCCTCGGCGAAGAGATCACCGCCTCCAGAGCGAAGCCTTTCCTGCCGGACGAGATCGACCGGACGGTGGAGACGCTTCATAAGCTGAATCTCACGATACCCTGCTTTTCATCGAACTGCGTTCTCAAGTCCAAAGAAGGCGCCGCCGCCGCACCCGCGGAAATCGGCGGCTATATAAGCCTGGCTTCCAAGGTCGGCGCATCATTTGTCCGCGTACTGGCGGATGCGAATCCGGCACCGGAAGGCGAGGTCGATGACGAAGCTGTCGCCGCCATCCTCAAGAATCTGGCAGCCACCGCCGAAGCAGCCGGTGTAACGCTTCTCGTCGAGACGAACGGCGTATATGCCGATACCAAACGTCTTAAAAAACTCCTTGCTATGGTTGGAAGTCCGGCGGTAGCCGCACTCTGGGACGTCCATCACCCGTACCGGTATTTCTCCGAGACACCGGCCGAGACCTGGGCGAATTTGGGTGACTCCATCCGCTATGTTCACCTGAAGGATTCCGTTGTCGGATCGTCCGGCAAAGTCTGCTACCGCATGCTCGGCAGCGGAGATCTCCCGCTGAAGGCGATCTTCGAAGTGCTGGCCGCGAACAAATACGACGGATTCGTCTCGCTCGAATGGGTGAAGCGCTGGTCGAATGAGCTCGAGGATGCCGCTGTCGTTTTCCCGCAGTTTGTTTCCTATGTACGGATGCTCGAAAAGTCGGTCTCCGGCGAAGGCGAGAGCGAGACCGAGAGCGTCGCGGAAGCACCGGCTTCGGGGAAGGGCGCCGAAGAAGCGGCTTTCGTCTCTTCGGAATGCAAGTATGTCGAAGCGGGTAAGGGCGAGCGGCTTTTCGAGAAGGATACGCTGATCGATCTGACCTTCGGCGAGCTTCTGGAAACGGTCGCCGCGAAATTTCCGGACCAGACGGCGTTTGCCTATACGACCCGCGATTATACGCGTACCTACAGCGAATTCCTTCGCGAAGTCGATCAAACAGCCCGCATGTTTCTTGCGATGGGCGTCAAAAAAGGCGATCACGTCGCGATCTGGGCAACGAACACGCCGCACTGGTTCCTTACTTTCTGGGCGGCTGTCCGGATCGGCGCCGTGCTCGTCACGGTCAACTCTTCCTACAAGATTCACGAAGCCGAGTATCTTCTCCGGCAGTCCGATACACATACGCTCGTCATGATCGACGGCTTCAAGGATTCCGATTATGTGGAGATCATCAACGAGATCTGCCCCGAGCTCAAGACTTCCGAACCCGGCAAGCTGAAGAGTGCGCGTCTTCCGGTTCTCAAGAATGTCATTATGGCCGAATCGAAACAGGACGGCTGTTATTTCTGGGACGACGCGATGTCGATGGCATCCACCGTGCCGGAACAGGCGATCGAAGATATCAAGAAGACACTCCACAAGGACGATGTCTGCAACATGCAATACACGTCCGGCACGACAGGCTTCCCGAAAGGCGTTATGCTGACGCACTACAACGTCGTCAACAACGGCAAAAACATCGGTGACTGCATGGATCTTACGACGTCGGACCGCTACCTTATACAGGTTCCGATGTTCCACTGCTTTGGTATGGTACTGTCGATGACATCCTCTGTCACGCACGGTTCCACGATGGTGCCGGTCGAGGTTTTCAGCCCGGTCAAGTGCCTGAACGCGGTTAACGAGCGCAAAATCACTGCTATGAACGGCGTTCCCACAATGTTTATCGCGCTTCTCGAGCACGCCGATTTCCCGACAACCGACTTCTCACATCTGCGTACAGGAATTATGGCCGGTTCACCGTGCCCGATTCCCGTGATGGAAGCGGTCGTCAACAAGATGAATATGTCGGATATCACGATCGTTTTCGGACAGACCGAGAGCTCTCCGGGATGCACCCAGAGCCGCGTCGGGGATCCGCTCGAGGTTCGCGTTGCGACGGTCGGCCGTCCGCTGCCCGGTGTCGAATGCCGCATCGTCGATCCGGCAACGAATGAAGTTCTTCCGGACAACGTTCCCGGTGAATTTGTCGCGCGCGGCTACAACATCATGCGCGGATACTACAAGATGCCCGAAGCGACCAAAGCCGCGATCGATGAAGACGGATGGCTCCATACGGGCGATCTGGCCCTTAGGACCAAAGAAGGCAATTACAAGATTACAGGCCGCATCAAGGACATGATTATCCGCGGCGGCGAAAATATTTATCCCAAGGAGATCGAGGAATTTCTCTATACGCATCCCGAAGTCCGCGACGTACAGGTGATCGGTGTTCCCGATAAGACATACGGTGAGGAGATCATGGCCTGCGTCATCCGGAAGGAAGGCTCGAGTGTGACGGAAGAAGATCTCAAAGACTTTGTCCGAACGCACATGGCAAAGCACAAGACGCCGAAGTACATTTCCTTCGTGCAGGAGTTCCCGATGAATGCGGCCGGCAAGATTCTGAAATTCAAGATGCGCGAGGATGCGGTCCAGCTCTTAAACCTGCAGGCGGATGCCGCGATCGAAACAGCCTGAAGAGATTTTTAAGACACAGATGTGAGGTGCCCGTTCGGGCCGGTACAAAACCGGACGGACGGGCGTTTCTTCCGGCTCTGTTGCTTGCCGTATGAGCGATGGATCATAAGGTATTCGTCAATTTGTTCGCGATAAAGTGCACACAGACTGTATAGGATGACGCAGCCATATAGCGTTGGGGCTGCACACGTAAGGATGCGGCCTAGAATCGGTAAACTGCTTCGTCAGGCTGTACTCTTTGCCTCGACCCAGGGATTATTCACCTATGATTACAGCCTGCGGCGTTTCGTGCCCAATGTATCAGCCGAACCGCATCAAATCATGCAATCCGTATCAAACCACAGCCGAACCGCATAAATTTAGCCGATCCTCTTTTCCATCAGCCAGAAAATCCCCTTGCGCCAGTGTGCTTCGCCAGTCTTCTCGTAGCCGAGCTTCGCGTACATGCGGTTGGAGTATGGATTTTGGCTGAAGACATCGAGGCGAAGAGAGGAGTACCCCTTTTCGCGTGCAAGAGTTTCAATGACACGCAGTGTCTCGCTTCCGACGCCGATCCTCTGAAAATCCGGATGGACACAGAGCCGGTGGATGATCGCAAAGCGTCCGTCCGGATACTTCCAGTCGGCGAGGTCGTATTCGTCATCATATTCTTCGTTCAGAACAAAGACGGAGGCAATCCTGCCCTCCGTTTCACACGCGAAAAGCTGTCCCTTGGATATATCGGTCCGGAGGATTTCTTTCGTCGGGTAGAAAGCGTCCCATTGAGGAATTCCCAGATCATCCATGACCCGGATCGCTTTCTGGAACAGATCAAACACAGGATCCAGGTCCCGCGAATCGGCTTTTCGGACACTGAGAACAGGCGACATAGAAGCGTTTCCTCCAAACCGGCGGAATGATTTGCCGTATTTACGGCATGATCTGTTCTTTTCCGTAATATTCTTCCAGGGTCTGACCGGATTCATAGAGTATCGTTGCGAGCTCTACACCGACAAATCTATAGTGCCAGGCCTCGTAACCGTATCCGGTGATTGAGCCCTTTTCGCGCGGGTAACGAAGGATGAATCCGTATTCATGGCCGTGCTCGTTGACCCACTGGCCGGCGACCGATTCCGCGAATTCGTCGCGGATTTCCGGGTCGTCTGCCGTGTTGATGTCGAGCGCGAGCCCGAGGCAGTGTTCGGATCTTCCCTGATAAGCGTTCTTCTCGCAGACCTTATCAATGCCGCGGCGCACAATGGCGTTCGTAAAGCTATAGGTCTGATCGGCCCAGGAACGGTATCCCGATACGAGATAGAGTTCGTACCCGGTCGCTTCCTTGCAGGCCGCGCGCATGAGATCCCAAGCGTCGTCCGCTTCGGGGCGGAGGCGCTGTGATGCGGAGGATGCCGCGTCGACAAGCTCGGGCACATAGTCTTCGGGCATGGAGTAGTACTTGTCGATCAGAACCGTGATATCTTCCGGATTGGTGACGATCTCCGCACGGATCGAGCGGGGATCGACATAGCCGTTATACCAGACCGGGCTGTCGATAATCGGCTCAACGTATTCGGGAGTCGGTGTCGGCGTCGGTGTGGGTGTCGGCGTAGGAGTCGGTGTAGGTGTTGCCGTGGGCAGGGGCGTCGGCGTTGGGACGGCCGTCGGAGCGGAGGTCGCCGATGAAATTGCGGTGGTTTGCGGTACTCCGGGAAGAGAAGGAGGACTTATTGTTTCGGACACCGCATGGGCGGCACATCCGGTTAATAACAGAGAGCAAAGAAAAATTGGAAGAATTCGGGCTGCATTCGGGATAAGCTTCATCAGGCACCTCGCAGATAAAGAGAAACGAATTAAACTACATAAAGTATATTACAAGCATTGCCGCTTTTCTATATTTTTGTATTGACAGTAAAAAATACCTCACCTATAATCACGTTAGAACTTCGGGGCGGGGCGTGATTCCCCACCGGCGGTAATGCGGCAAATGCCGACGAGCCCGCGAGCGATATAGCTGAGCCGGTTGGATTCCGGTGCCGACGGTATAGTCCGGATGGAAGAAGTAAGGACCGGTCTCGCATATATGCGACCGGGAATTATTGTATGTTAGCTCTCCCGAAGACGTTGCGGGAGAGCTTTTTTTATCCCCGAATGGAGAGGGAGGAAAGAAAATGAGCCAGACAACAGACAACAAACCGACAGACAACCCCCTGACACAAGGTATCAACGGAAAGGGCAGAAGATTCACGACGCGGAAACTCACGACTCTTGCGATCCTGTCCGCCGCCGCGTACATTCTTATGTTTATGGAATTTACGCCGCCCTTTGTACCGGTCTTCCTGAAGATGGATTTCAGCGAAATACCTGTGCTGTTGGGCGCCTTCGCTTTTGGCCCCTTAAGCGCCGTGATGATCGAACTGATCAAGAACCTGCTGCACCTGCCGATGACAGCTACAGCCGGTGTCGGTGAGCTCGCGAATTTCCTGGCCGGCTCTCTTTTCGCGGGGACCGCCGGCATTATATATCGCTATATGAAGAACCGGAAAGGCGCAATAATCGCGATGGCCGCGGGCACTCTGGCCATGACCGTCTTTTCCTCAATGTTCAACTATTTCTTCATGATCGATTTCTATTCGCATCTCTACGGTATGCCGATGGATACGATCATCGGGATGAGCAGTGCCGTTAATTACTACGTCACCGACCTGAAATCGATGATCCTGTGGGCATTTCTTCCCTTTAATCTCGTAAAGGGAATCGCGGTCTCGGCCTTTACCGGATTGATCTACAAGCCGCTGTCTCCGATCCTGCACGGGAAGCACAGCCGGGAGGAAGTTAAGAACCGCGTGTCTTAATTCTACGTTCTTTGTGATGCGAAAACGACGCGAGCGATAAACATAGCCGCGTTTCCCGGTGCCGCGCGAAAAGGCCACTCCTTATGCCTATGATTGATTTATAGCGTTGCGGACTATACAATGTATATATTCATTCATGAAGCGAGGGGCAACACATATGACAAGTCGCATCGGGATTCTTTTTCGCGGACTTTCCCTTGTACTCGCTCTGACTCTTGCCGGCGCATTATGGACGCCCGCCTCGCGAAAAGTATCGGCGGCGGCTTCCCTCGAAATGACGATGACCAGAACGAACAGCTGGGAAGAGAACGGACGCACTTCCGCGCAGTACTCGATTTCTCTCGAGAACAAGGGCACGTCGAAGATCAATAACTGGACGATCACGATTCCGGTGCCGGAAGGTTCCGAGATGGGCTCCGGCGGCGGTTGGAACGGTGTTTTCAAGATCAAGGACTCGGTCCTCACGATCACGCCTGTCGATTACAACAAGGAAATAGCGGCCGGAGCTAAGATAAGCGACATCGGCTTTATCATCTCTATGAAAGAGGATATGGATCTGGCGGGTACGGCCGAGGCCGTCGGGGCTTCTGCGGAAACATCGGAGACCGGCAAGGTGACCGCCGCCTCGGAAACGGACACACAGGTGACATCGGAAACGACAGCCGTCGTCAGCGGGCCGACAGGAATCGACGTATCGGCCGCACCGGGAGGCGACGACTGGCTCCATACGGACGGAAGCCGGATTCTGGACGCGAACGGCACGGAGGTCTGGCTTACCGGACTTAACTGGTTCGGATACAATACCGGCACGAATATTTTCGACGGCTGCTGGTCGTGCAACATGCGCGAAGCATTGGCTTCGATCGCGGACCATGGCTTTAATCTTCTTCGCATCCCGATTTCGGCGGAACTCGTTCTCAGCTGGAAGAACGGCAGTTATCCGGACGCGAATTACAACCGGGCGGAGAACCCGGAGCTCGAGGGTCTTACGAGTCTTCAAATCTTTGACCTCGCCATAGCGACCTGCAAGGAGAATGGACTCAAGGTCATGCTCGATATTCACTGCGCCGAGACGGACAGCATGGGACACATGAAGAATCTCTGGTACTCCGACAAGATATCGACCGAAGACTATCTCGACGCGCTCGCCTTTCTGGCCGACCGGTACAAATCGGACGACACGGTGATTGCCTTTGATCTGAAGAACGAACCGCACGGCAAACCGAATGAGGAATCGGCAATCTGGAACGATTCCGATGATCTGAATAACTGGAAGGCCGTCGCGGAGAAGGCCGGGAACACGGTGCTCGACATCAACCCCAACGTTCTGATCATGATTGAGGGCATCGAGATCTACCCGAAAGACATAGCGGCGAACGGCGACTTCTCGTCGACCGACTCCGGCGATTACTATTTCAACTGGTGGGGCGGGAACCTCCGCGGCGTCAGGGATTACCCGATTGATTTCGGTTCCGATGCGAAGAATGCCCAGATCGTCTATTCCCCCCACGATTACGGTCCGGCCGTCTTTATGCAGCCTTGGTTCGAAGGTGATTTTACCTATGAGTCGCTTCAGAAGGATTGCTGGAACGACAACTGGCTCTTCATAGAGAAGGAGAACATCGCTCCGCTCCTGATCGGCGAGTGGGGAGGCTTCATGACCGAACCGAATCTGGCCTGGATGACCTGCATGCGCAGCCTGATCGCAGAGTATCACTTAAATCACACGTTCTGGTGCTTCAATGCCAATTCCGGCGACACCGGCGGTATGGTAAAAGATGATTTCAAGACCTGGGATCAGGAGAAGTATGAGTTTGTAAAAGAAGTTCTCTGGCAGGAGAACGGGAAATTTGTCGGTCTTGACCATGTCATTCCGCTGGGATCTTCCGGCATAGCCCTGTCCGTACTTTCCGGTTCTGTGACCACATCGCCGGAGACGGCCGCGACGTCCGCGCCTTCGCCGTCATCGGACACATCGGCGGCCTCGGATGCAACCGCGGCCGCATCGTCCGGATCGGGAACAGCGGCCGCCGGAACGAACAGCCCGACACCTGCCGGGACCTCCGGGTCGGAGGAGAAGGATGGCTGGATTATGTGGACGGCCGCGGCCATTTTTTTCACTGTAGCGCCCTCCGCTATAATCGGATATTTAGCGGGGAAGAAGAGAAACGCCAATACGAACAATACCGATAAAGGAAACAAAGATACGAATGATCATTAGGCGGATATGTTATGAATGAACCTAAAAGTTTGCCTGCACGCCGCAAATCAACCCCTTCGGGCGGCGGAAGAAGGCTTTTATCTATACCCGCATCCTTGCTGCTCGCGGGATTTCTTGCGGTTTCGGGGATGTTTTCATCGCCGATGCAGGAGGTTTTTCTGATCGGAAGCTCGGTAGCCGTGACGGCTTTGCTCTTTATTATATTGCGCGATTATCTGGTCTGCGCCGTCTCGCAGGCACTGGGCGTTGTTTTCTCGATGTCGCTCTATTTGTACCGCCTGATTTTTGAGAACCGGCCGATCGCCGGGTTTATGACTTTTGAGGATGCTTTCCGCGTCGGTCTGGTCTGGTTCTCGGGATTTGTCGTCATCATACTGATCCGGTTGTTTTCGCCCGCGCGCCGCGTCTCGAAAAAGAATCAATCCGACTGGAAACGGGCTTTTCATCTGACGAGCATTGTGTTTTTACTTGCCTATGCGGCGCTTCTCGTATGGCTCTTTTATGCCCTACGAACGACGGATCTGACAGGCGAGAGAAGCCTCAATCTGATCCCGCTGAAGGGCGCCTTTTCCGTTTACTGGCCGCATATACTGGCCGGTCAGTTCAAATACGGAATCTTTATTCAATTCTTCGGAAATCTTCTGATCTTTTCGCCGCTCGGCTTCTATCTTTGTGTCTATGCGAAAAAAATGCCGCTGCCCCTGCTGGCTCTGGTACCCGTTTTACTTTCGGGTACGATTGAGGCGACCCAATATATCTGGAATATGGGGAAGAGCGATATTGATGATTTCTGGATGAATGTGCTCGGCTTCTGGATCGGTGTGCTCATCTATTATCTGATGGGATGGATCCGCCGCCTTGTATCACATGGCTCCGAAAAGAATATCTGCTGATCTCTTATTAGGATTCTTTTTCGCCTTTCTGATTCTTGCCGCAGTACATACTGCACGAACCGCAGCACCCTCCGCAGCCGGATTTGGCCTTCTTTCTAAAGTGGATGCGCAGATAAATCGCAAGTACAGCCAGTGCCGCCACTAAGGCCAGAATCAGAATGTCGATTCCGTTAAGTCCGCCCATATGGTTTGAAGCTCCTTTCGTGTCCGGTTCACGCTAAAAAAGTTAGGTTCAACTAACAGTATACCGGAATGGCGCTCCTTTTCAATAGATTCCGTAAAGAATGTACAAAAAAACAGCCGCCCGGCGATTACGTTGCGCATGCCGGACGACTGTTTATGTGTTTTCCAGGATTAAGAATTACTTACCGTAATAAAGAACCTTCATGACACCGCCGGAAAGACGCTCATACTTAGCGACTTCCTTTGCTGCATATTCGGTGCCCTTTTCGGTGATGTGATAGTAACGACGGCGTCTCTTGAGACCTACAAGAACGTCCTCAGATGTTACGTAACCGTCTGCTTCGAGACGGTAAAGCGTTGTGTAGAGAGCGCCTTCTGTCAGGGAAACATCTCCTTCGCTGCGATCGCGGATAAGACGGACAAACTGATATCCATACTGGTCGCCTTCAAGAAGAAGCTGCAGCGCAAGAATCTCGGTAAGTCCTCTCTTAAGAGTAACAAGAGTATCGTACATTTTTGTGTCCTCCAAACAATTATTTGATTTTCTAAAACCAACATACAAATACTAACACGTCAGACAATAATTTAGCAACTCATTTATCGAAAAAAATACAAATTTGTGTGCCTAATACTATACAAAAAAGATTTAAAATTTTGGGCAATCTGTCAATTAGAAAATAACGAATTCATAATTACCGCTGATTATTAAAGAGAATTGAGCTTTTTCGATTCATAGTATTCAAAATCCCTTGCAAAGCACGAAGAAATAATCACATTATTATGCAGTAAAATCACGGCATTTTGCTTCCGAACCGCGACAGAATTTGCGCGGCCGCGTCGGAGGTTTCGGGGGTGCCTGCGGCCAAAGGAGCCTGAGGTTCCCCGGCAGTGCCGGAAAGAGGGGACTTTTCCGGTACAGCAGCACGGACAGAAGACGAATCGGAAGATGAATCAGGAGACGTCGCGGCGGAAGGCCGGACTTGCGTCACGGCATCGGCCGGAACCTGTACAGCTTCGGAGGAAGAATCCGGCACAACCTGCGCGGCCGCATCGTCCGCCAGAACAGACGGCTTCGCATCTTTTGACAGATGGGATGCAAGAAAAATCATGAAACGTGCCGGCAGCAGCTTCGACGCGACGTGCAGGAATTTCTGTGAGATGCCGTACACATACAGACCGCGCCCCTTTTTGGAGACGAGGATGGACTTTCTGACAAGCTTCTCCGGCTGTACGACAAACAGGGACTTAAAGCCCGAAGTCTTCGCACCCGGCTTCCCGGCTGCCTTCTCGACGAATCCGGTTGCGACCGGGCCGGGGCAGACGGTCGTCGACGCGATGTTGTGGCGCCGGAGCTCGGCGTGCATCGCGCGTGAAAACGAGATGACAAACGATTTGGTAGCGGCATATACGGCAAATCCCGGCTGCGGCAGGAATCCGGCCGAGGACGCGATGTTGATGATTCTCGGCCCTGTCGCGTAGCTGCAAAGATCGCCGTTCGGAATCATGTAGGGAAGACAAATCGAGGTCAGTTCGGCAAGAGCCGAGCAGTTGAGCGCAACCATATTGTGTGCATCTTCGCGCGCCGCCTCCTCGAAAAGGCCCGTACGTCCAACTCCCGCGCAGTTGACGAGAAGTCCGACAGACGGCTTAGTCAGGGACAATTCGTCGCGGATCCGGTTCAGGGAGGACGCGTAGGTAATATCTTCCGTGAATATACGGATACGTACCGGGTCAAGTTCGGTCTTCAGTGTTTCGAGAAGCTCGGAACGTCTGGCAACCACCCAGATTTCGTTAAAAGGAACGCTTCCGAAAGAACTTCTCTCCCGGACAATCTGACGCAGAAATTGTTCGCCGATACCGGAAGACGCGCCTGTAATAATCGCAATATTCATTGTGTACCCCCCAAAAACGCAGCACCCGAATGATTATGGGAATTAGTGCCGCAAGCTTACGGCTACTTCGATACTATCATACTTTAAGAATTCGCGGAGAAGAAATTTACACATCCGTCAGCGATGCCCTGAGATATTTTATCCGTCACCTGATCGTCGGTTAAATAGCCGCGGTCGCTCTTGTTTGTGATGAATCCGACCTCGATCAGAGCCCCCGTCAGATTGTGTTCCCGGAGGACCGCGTAATTGTCTTCGTTGGTGCTTCCGGCATTGGATTCCATCTCCGGCGCGGACGACGTGATCGCCTGATACAGGCACTCTGCCAACGCGGCGTTCCGGTCGTTGTCGCGTCCGTAATACGGATCGCGAACCGGAAAATCGGGATTATTGGCCAGCGTGGCATCATTGGCGATCGTATTCTCTTCGCTCTTGATAACGGAATCATCCGTGACGTAATAGATCTGCGTACCGTGAAGATCCGTATATTGATTCGAATTGATATGAACGGACAAATAGAGTACGTCGTCGAGGCTTGACTCAAGATCCATGAGAAAAGAGAGATCCGTTCCGACTCCGGTACCCGCCATGATTCCCATACCGCCCGAATCGACCGTGTCCGAGTTGATCGATATCGTATCGGAAAGTTCGTCGATGAGACGAGCTTTGTCGGTGTCGGACAAGGTGTCGATCCCCATCTGATCCGCATATTGGATACTATAGAGGTGGGCTTTCGAAATACGGTTGTAGAGTGAAATCCAAGCGTCGTCCGAACGCAGAAGAACGACAGTTGCCCCCATGTCTTCCAGGGCGGACTTCGTCTTTTCGGCAATGGCAAGGTTGATCGTGCTTTCGATGTACGCCGGATCGGTGGCCGGGTAGACACATCCGGAATCCTGGCCGCCGTGCCCCGGATCGAGAAGAATAAGCTTGCCGCTTAAGGGCTTTCCCGCGTCGTTCGAAAAATTAAGACGGCTGGTATCGACGGCCGCATCGCCGCCCGTCGGATTTGTATTCGCATGCTCGCCATTGTCGACAGCGGCGGAAGCCCCGGCGTACGAATCCCGGTAATGCTCGAAAAGGAGGACGCCTGAGATAATAAGAAGAATAAGAAAGATAACGAAGATACCTCGTGAACGGTTCCCGCCGCTGCGCTTGCGCGTTCTTCCGGGCGGCGTTCTTCCGGGCGGCGTTCGGCTGCCGTTCGGCTGCGCGTTCCGGTTCGGATTCGGGGAACGGTTCGATTGCGGGGAGCGACCGCGCGAAGCAGCGCCGGACCGGGATGACGCATCCCGTACCGGAGGGCGTCCCGCATCGCGGGCAGAAGGCTGATACCGGTTCTGATCGCTGCGCCCGGTCAGCTCTATATCATATGTATGGGGCCGGATCGGCCGGCGGTGTGGACGGTCATTCGGGTCGGTCATGAGAGAGTCTCCCTGTACGTTGTCACAAAAGGACATTTATGAAGTCTAGTATATACGCATTCGTACTTTTTAAAGTTTTACTCGGGTGTCGTTTTGGTTACATCTAAACATGATATCTTGTACAATTTGCAAAAGGCAGGTAAAACGAAGGCATTTACGGAAAATAGTCTGTCAGAATCCGGAAATATGTGTTGACCCGTTTATGTTTTAGACGGTATGATGTACGGTGGATTTATAGGAATATAAGGAGAACAATATGCTTGATGTAACCGGAGTGACACTGCGTTTTGGCGGTCGTACACTTTTCGAAGATGTGAATATTTCCTTTACCAAAGGAAACTGCTACGGAATTATCGGCGCGAACGGCGCCGGCAAATCGACCTTTCTCAAAATTCTCTCGGGTGATATCGAACCGAGCAAGGGTTGGGTAACGCTCTCCGCCGGAGAACGCATGGCAGTCCTTGAGCAGGACCACTTTAAATACGATCAGTACCCGGTCCGCGAGACCGTCATCATGGGCCACAAGCGCCTTTACGAGATCATCGGCGAGAAAGAGAAGCTCTATGCCAAGAGCGATTTTTCCGACGAAGACGGAATCAGACTCGGCGATCTTGAGGGCGAGTTCTCAGACCTTGACGGCTGGTCCGCCGACAGCAACGCAGAGATGCTTCTGCAGGGACTCGGTATCGGAGAGGACCTTTACGAGAAAAAGATGTCGGATCTGACCGGCTCACAGAAGGTGAAAGTACTTCTCGCGCAGACGCTCTTCGGGAGCCCGGACGTGCTGCTCCTCGATGAACCTACGAACTATCTTGATCTGGATTCCTGCCGTTGGCTCGAAAATTACCTGATCAACTTCGAGAACACCGTTCTGGTCGTATCGCATGACCGTCACTTCCTGAACCATGTCTGCACGCATATCGCGGACATCGATTTCTCGAAAGTAACGCTTTTCCAGGGCAATTATGACTTCTGGTATGAATATACGCAGCTGTCCCTGCGTCAGATGAAGGATCAGACGAAGAAGATCGAGACCCGGCGGAAAGAGCTCCAGGAATTCATCCAGCGATTCTCGGCCAACGCTTCGAAGTCCAAGCAGGCGACTTCACGTAAGAAACTTCTCGAGAATCTGGAGCTGCCCGAGGTTGTGTCATCTTCGAGACGCTACCCGTTCATTTCCTTTACCCAGGACCGGGAGATCGGCAATGACGTTCTCTTCGTACGCGGGCTTACGAAGACGATCAACGGCAGAAAGGTTCTCGACAATTTGAGTTTCACCGTCGAAAAGGGCGATGCAATCGCGCTGGTCGGCGATGACGAGGTCGCGAACACGACGCTTTTCCAGATTCTGATGGGCGAGGTCGAGCCGGACGAGGGCGAATACAAGTGGGGCATCACGACCACGCAGTCGTATTTGCCGAAGGATAACGCCCAATACTTTGACGGATGCGAGCTGTCTCTGGTCGACTGGCTGCGCCAGTATTCCAAGGATCAGAACGAGACCTATATACGCGGTTTCCTGGGACGGATGCTTTTCTCGGGCGAAGAAGCCCTGAAGCAGGCTTCGGTCCTTTCGGGAGGCGAGAAGGTCCGCTGTATGCTGTCCCGGATGATGCTCTCCGGATCCAATGTGCTGATTCTCGACGATCCGACGAACCATCTCGATCTCGAATCCATTACCGCGGTCAACGAAGGCGTTAAGGGGTTCAAGGGAACGATCCTCTTCACGTCGCACGACCGTGAATTTGTCGAAACCATCGCGAACCGTATCTTTGAAATTCGTCCTCAGGGTCTTCTCGATAAGCGTATGGACTACGACGAGTTCCTGGAAAGACATGCGGAGTTCTGAGAATTTACAATGTCAAAAGCCGCAACACGTAATTATTAAAATTAGATGTTGCAATTATAGAGGTTGCGAGTTACACTTGTATTAATGATAATAACAAGGCGGTGATTGCATGTCTGTAATAACGAAAATCGACGTAATCGGAGATTCGATTCTGAAAGGTGTTGTTCTGGATGACATCGGAGGACGCTACCGTTTGCTGAAGACCGGAGCTGTCAAAGCTTTTTCGCAGCTTTTTTCCATAGACGTCAAGAACCATTCGCATTTCGGCTGCACAGCGCCGAAAGCACTTGCCTCGCTGGAACGCACACTCGCGACGGACAACGCCGCGGATCTGGTGCTTCTCGAATTCGGCGGCAACGACTGTGATTTCAACTGGGCTGAAGTTTCGAAAAATCCGACCGGCAAGCACAGCCCGAATACGCCCTATGAAGAGTTTGTCCAGGCGATGCAGACGATGATCGCGACCTGCCGCAGCAAGGGCTGCACGCCGGTGCTGATGAGCTTGCCGCCGATCGATTCCATCCGCTATTTTGACTGGATTACGAAACCGGATAATGTGAATCCGGATCACATCATGGAGTTTCTCGGAGACAAGGACTTTATATACCGCCATCAGGAAAGATATTCACGGGCCATCGTGCGGCTTGCGTATGAGAACCTGCTCCCCTTAGTCGACGTCCGCGACGCATTCCTGAACCAGAAGTACTTGAGCAAGCTCCTCTGTGCGGACGGAATTCATCCGACGGAGGAAGGCCAGAAGCTGATCGAAGACGTGTTTACGGCCCGGTACATGGAGTACAGAACGGCATTTTAACCGCTTGATCCTATAAAAGATTTTCACAGGGACTGTCACAAAAGACTTGAAGGAAGCGCATGCCAAATGTTGGACGAAGAGTCCGCCATTCGGGGTACACTTCATGTAACACAAGTCGGATGAGGCAGTCTTTTTAAGTATTTTTCTGATTCTTTCCTGCGTTGAGGCGAGAACACCGCCTGAATTGGCTCCGTGATTTTTAGGCGGAATTCTTCTGTACACCGGCGTGGTAGGTACGCAGGTGCCCCGATACGTTGATTTTTATCATTGCGAGCCTACTCAATCGACATCCGCGTGCATTTGAGTAGGTACGCCGGCGCCTCGATGCGTTGTTTTTTATCATTGCGAGCCTACTCAATCGGCATCTGCGTGCATTTGAGTAGGTACGCCGGCGCCTCGATGCGTTGTTTTTTATCATTGCGAGCCTACTCAATCGAGATCTGCGTGTATTTGAGTAGGTACGCCGGCCTCCCGGAGCAGGTTTCTTATCATTGATATACCTACTCAATCAGCATCTGAGCGCGTTTGAGTAGGTTCGACGGTGCCCCGAAGGGCGTTTCTTATCATTAATAAGCCTACTCAATCGACATCTAAGTGTGTTTGAGTAGGTTGAACTTCAATTCAAGTTCTGCGTACGAAATAGGTTGTTTGGTGCCTTTTCGTACGCATGTCGTGCGTGGACGCTGACGTTAATACATTTACGCACACCGTATGCAGACTCCGTGTAACGGCGCCAATACCACTACGCGCGCCGGCTCGAGGTGCAGACTACCGCCTGGAGTGGACGCGTAAGGGTTTTAGGCTGTACCCATAGATGAATGTTTCCCGAACCGAGGCGGAAGACTCTCGCCTTGATTCGAATTTTGGCTGATCCGGCTTGTGTTCGGCTTGCGTTCGATTTGCGTTCGGCTTGCGTTCGATTTGCGTCCGGTTTGCATGGATAAGCTGAAACCGGGTGCATGGATTCAGGCGTATAAGCAGGAATAACACGAACCGAAGGGTACAAGAAAGCCCCTTTTTTCTATTGTTTCCACACCCCGCGGCATGCGTTATAATTTTTTACAAGCGGTGTCTTTTCGCGCGGGAAAGCGGCATCAACAGCCCCCGCGCTAGAACCTCAAAATATCGTGTCTTTTCGCGCGAATAGGCGGCGGCTCGGAGGCTTGCGGCGCACGGCGTGACATTTGGCAGAATGCGTGGATGCCTTAAGGAGGGAACATGCCCAAAAAGAAGAAGATGCAAGTCGAAATGCGGTACTACGAGATCCCGCAGAACGAGTACTCTCTGGCGCTTCTGGGCCAAAGCTGGCGCAGAAATTACCATAATCCGCCGGAAATCCTTCATTTTCACAATCTGATGGAGATCGGATACTGTCATGACGGCGCAGGACTCATTTATTTCGAGGGCATGTCGCATGATGAGTACGCGAGCGGATCCTTTACGATTATTCCGTCGAATCTCCCGCACACCACGTGGAGCTTCGGCGAAGAACCGAATTTCTGGGAATATCTGTTTATCGATGAGGATCTTTTCCTGCATGAATTGTATAAAAATGATACCATTCCGGCCTATGAGCTGATCGACCGCATCAAGAAGAGGTCTTTTGTGCTGTCCGAAAAGGAATATCCGGTTCTGGCCGGATGTATTAAGGGTCTGATTTTCGAAAAGGAAGAAGCACGCGAGTACGGAGCGGAGATCGAGAAGTGCATGGTTCAGAAGCTTCTCCTGGAAATTGCCCGCCTGAATCCGGCGGAGAAAGAGAAGACCGAGCATCCGCAGAAGCGGATGAGAGCGATACAGGAAGCGATGGACTACATCGAGGGGCATTACCGTGAGGCGATCAAGATCGCGGAACTCGCCGACATCTGCCACATGAGTGAAACGCATTTCAGGCGTGTGTTCGAAGACGCGATTCATATGATGCCCGTCGACTATATCAACTTTGTCCGGATCCGGAAAGCGTGTGAATATCTGAATGATTCGAACGACTCCATGGAGCACGTAGCCGCACGGGTCGGATTTGCGTCTCAGTCCACATTCAACAGGAATTTCCTCAAATTTGTCGGAGTTACCCCCTATAAATGGAAGACCGCGGCGGATAATTATCGCATGCGTTTATTGAATTATAAAATAACAGCACTTAAGGGATGGTAACGAATTACACCTAAAATGGTCGAATATGCTCATTTTTCGCACGGATACGAAAACACAGCATCTTCAAAGCGTGTAATAATGTGCACATAAATCGTCAATGAAAGCGTGCAAATATTGCGCAAATGCACAAAAAGTAGAGCGAAACGTTGCGCTCTAACTTACTTTCACAGGCGAAATGACACTTAAGCGTTTTGAGGAGGAAAATTCATGAAGAAGTTTTTTGCCATTTTATTGGCCTCGGCTCTCTGTCTCTCTCTTGCCGGCTGTAACGGTACAACGACGCAAACGGATGCTACAAAAGTTGCCGGTACAACCGCTGCCGGCGCGACCGCTGCGGGTACAACCGCTGCCGCCGGTGACAACACCCTTACCGTATGGTGCTGGGACCCGGCATTCAATATCTATGCTATGAACGAAGCTGCGAAAGTCTATCAGCAGACGAATCCCGATTTCAAGCTGAACGTCGTCGAGACACCGTGGGCTGATATTCAGACCGCTCTTACCGTCGCCGGATCTTCCGGAGATTACAGCACGCTTCCCGACATCGTTCTTTGCCAGGACAACGCTTTTCAGAAGAACGTCATTACTTTCCCGGAAGAATTCCAGGATCTTACCGGTACCGGAATTGCTTTTGACCAGTTCGGCGCCGCAAAAGTTGCTTATTCTACGGTTGACGGCAAGAATTACGGTGTGCCGTTTGACAACGGTGCCGTTATCAGCTGCCTGAGAACCGATGTTCTTGAGAAGGCCGGTTACACGGTTGAAGATTTTACGGACATCACATGGTCCAAATACATTGAACTCGGCAAGGACGTTCTCGCCAAGACAGGTATGCCGCTGCTCTCGATGCAGGCCGGTGAGTCCGACCTGATCATGATGATGATGCAGTCCTGCGGAGCCAGCCTTTTCGACGCGGAAGGCAAACCGAATATTGCCAATAACGCCGCTCTTAAAGAAGTTCTCACCACATATTCCGAGCTCGTAACATCCGGTGTTCTTACACAGGTCAACAACTGGGACGAGTATATCGGAACACTGACAACCGGCACCGCAGCCGGCACAATCAACGGCTGCTGGATTCTCGGATCCATTCAGACCGCTGCTGACCAGTCCGGAAAATGGGCCATCACGAACATGCCTAAGCTGGACAGCGCACAGGGTGCGACCAACTATTCCAACAACGGCGGTTCGAGCTGGGCTGTTACGGCAAACTGCAAGAACATCACTCTCGCAGCTGATTTCTTCTCGAAAACTTTTGCCGGAAGTGTTCCTTTCTACGAGACCATTCTCCCCGCATCCGGTGCTCTTGCCACCTATATCCCGGCAGGCTCGAGCTCGGTATATGCAGAGCCTCAGGCATTCTTCAACAATCTTCCGATCTATTCCACAATCACCGAATTTGCTTCCAAAGTACCGAGCAACAATACCGGTGTTTACTACTACGAAGCACGTGATGCAGTTGCAACCGCTCTGACCAATATCATCGGCGGTGCGGACGTTGACAAGGAACTCGCGGCCGCTCAGGATTCGGTTACGTTCCTGATGGAGAGCTGATCGTAAAGCATCCGTCGACATCATCTGAACCCAAAAGGCAAGGGGGGCGCCCTTAGTAAGGACGCCCCCTTTTTCAGGGGACCAAAGGAGGAATCACGAGTGAGTAAGCCGCGGGGAATCACACTCAATAAAAAACAGAATCTGACAGGATGGGCTTTTCTGGCACCGGCTGCGATTATGATCGCAATCATGAGCTTTATCCCGATGATACAGGCGCTTCTGCTCTCATTCAAAACAGGATCCGGAGCGAAGCTGAACTGGAACGGAATCACGAATTACGTCCGGATGTTTCAGGACAAGATCTTCATGCAGGCGCTTTTCAACAACTTTATCTATCTGATTGTTCAAGTCCCGATTATGCTCATCCTGGCATTGATTCTGGCATCTATGCTGAACAACAAATCCCTGAAATTCAAAGGCTTCTTCCGTACGGCAATCTTTCTTCCGTGCGCAACCTCTCTGGTCTCCTACGCGATTATTTTCCGCGCATTGTTTGCGAATGACGGTCTGGTGAATCGTCTCCTGATGAGCCTGGGAATCCTGGATACGGGATATAGCTTTCTTACCAATACCACCTCCGCGAGAATCGTTATCATTATTGCCCTTGTCTGGCGCTGGACCGGATACAATATGGTCTTCTATCTGGCGAGTCTCCAGAATATCGATTACTCCATTTACGAAGCCGCCAGAATTGACGGCGCATCAACAGCGAAGATTTTCTGGAAAATTACCGTGCCGCTGCTAAGGCCGGTTATTCTCCTTACTACGATTATGTCTACCAACGGTACGCTGCAGCTTTTCGACGAATCGGTGAACCTGACCAAAGGCGGACCGTCCAATACGACGATTACCATGTCCCATTACATCTATGATATTTCTTTCAAATACGTACCCAAATTCGGTTATGCAGCGGCTATGTCATACCTGATTCTGATTCTGGTAGGAGTGCTTGCATTTATTCAGATGAAAGTAGGTGACAAGCGTGAATAAATTGAAATATAAGAATGTAGTCAGCTATATCGTTCTCACCTTTGCGTCGTTGATCTCTATATTCCCCATGTACTGGATGCTGGTATCTGCGACGAACAAGAGCGTCGATGTAACGCGCGGAATTCTGGTCCCGGGAACGGCGCTTCTCGAGAACTGGGGCAAACTCTTAAAGTCTCAGCCCCTCGCAACATCAATGTTGAACTCATTCAAATACGCGATTGTACTTACGCTTTTATCGCTGATCATCTGCTCGCTGGCCGGATACGGCTTCGAGATCTATCACGATAAAGGTAAAGACGCAGTCATGGGCATCATCCTTCTGGCCATGATGGTCCCGTTCGCAGCGACGCTCATTCCGCTGTTTCAGATGTTCTCCTCGGTGCACCTCTTAAACAGCACTGTCGGCTTCATCCTTCCGACGATCTCGACGCCGTTCCTGATCATGCTGTTCCGCCAGAGTGCAAGATCCTTCCCGCATGACATTATCGAGGCCTCCAGAATTGACGGGCTCACCGAGACGCAGATTTTCTTCAAGATGTTTATACCGACGATGCGCTCGACGTATGCGGCTGCGATGACGATCACCTTCATGAATGCCTGGAACAGCTATCTGTGGCCTAAGGTTATCATGACGGACAACAAGAGTATCACGATGCCTATGATGGTTGCGAACCTGGTCGAAGGCTATGTCACGGATTACGGAGTACTGATGCTGGGCGTTCTTCTTTGTACGATCCCCACAGTCATTATCTTCTTCTTCCTGCAGAAGAGCTTCGCAGAAGGTATTACCGGCGCCGTCAAGTAAATCTGTTCTTTCTATTAAATTTGATAAGGCTGCCCCCCGGCTGCCGGAGGTTACTATGACAGATTTTAATTTGAACGTAATTGATAATCCGGAAATTTTCGCGGTAAATACGGAGCCCGCACACTCCGATCACGCATTCTTCTCCTCTCTCAGGAGTATGGAGAGAGAGATTCAGGATTATCGCTATTCTCTTAACGGCCTATGGAAGTTCGCGTACGCGCAGAGTCCGAGTGAGGCAATTCCCGGATTCGAAAAGCATGAGTATGACGCAAAGACCTGGGCGGATATCCGCGTACCGGCTCATATTCAGACCGAAGGTTACGATGTCCCGCAATACGCAAACGTCCAATATCCGTGGGACGGCCGCGAATCCGTGAAACCGGGCCATTCGCCGATGCGATTCAACCCGACGGCTTCCTATGTCCGGTATTTCGAGGTGCCGGCCGCCATGCAGGGCAAAAAGGTTTACATATCTTTTCAGGGAGCGGAGAGTGCGCTGGCGGTCTGGCTGAACGGCCGTTATGTAGGATACGCAACGGATAGCTTTACTCCGTCCGAATTCGAACTGACTCCGTTTCTCGAGGCGGGCGAAAACAAGCTGGCCGTGCAGGTCTTCAAGTGGACGGCAGCCTCCTGGTGTGAGGATCAGGACTTCTTCCGGTTCTCCGGCATTTTTCGCGAAGTGCTCCTGTATGCGATACCGGAGGTGCATATCCGTGATCTCTCTGTGAGGACGATTCTTGACGAGGATTTCGCGAATGCTGTTCTTCAAGTCACGACGGACACATTAGGAAGCGGCCGCGCAGCGTTCACGCTTCTCGAGGACGGCAGGGAAGTGATCTCAGGCGAGGCGCTGCTTAACGGCAAATCGACGGTTGAACTTAAGGTCAAATCGCCGAAGCTGTGGAGCGCCGAAACACCATATCTTTACAAACTTATCATCACTGTATACAAGGAAGACGGCGGGATTTCCGAGCTCGCAGCGCAGAGTGTCGGGTTCCGGCGTTTTGAGATCAAAGACCAAATCATGCGGATTAACGGGAAGCGGATTGTTTTCAAGGGCGTCGACCGTCATGAATTCAGCTCCGTTTCCGGACGTGTCGTTTCTAAAGAAGAGATGCTTATTGACGTGTTCACGATGAAGCGGAACAACATCAATTCGGTTCGGACGTCGCATTATCCGAACGATTCGTATTTCTACCGCCTTTGCGACGAATACGGCCTCTATCTGATCGATGAAGTGAACCTTGAATCGCACGGTACCTGGGATGCGTATGAACGGAAGTCGATTTCGCTGGACGAGATGATTCCCGGCAACCAGGCGATATGGCGGGAGCCGCTTCTTGATCGCGTGAATGCGCTTTTCGAGCGTGATAAGAACCACGCGTCCGTCCTGATCTGGTCCTGCGGCAACGAGTCATACGGCGGGAGCGTCATCTATGAGATGTCGGAACTCTTCCGGAAGCTCGATCCGACACGGCCGGTCCATTATGAAGGGATCTCGCACGATCGCAGATACAACGGTACATCCGATATAGAGAGCCGCATGTACACGCCGGCGGCCGAAATTCAAGAGTACTTGAAAACGCACCGGGATAAGCCGTTTATCTTATGCGAGTATGCGCATGCTATGGGCAACTCCTGCGGCGCGATGTACAAATACACGGATCTCAGCGATTCCGAGCCCCTGTATCAGGGCGGTTTCCTGTGGGATTATATCGATCAGACGTTGACCGTAAAGAACCGTTACGGCGAGGAGTATCAGGGGTATGGCGGCGATTTCGGCGACCGTCCCTGCGACTACAATTTCTGCGGCAACGGCATTGTCTACGGCCGCGACCGCGACGCTTCACCCAAGATGTCCGAGGTCAAATTCAATTACCAGAACATCACGGCTGTCGTTTCGAAGAACTCGGTTAAGGTGATCAACAGGCATCTTTTCGTGAACACAAGGGAATTCACCTGTCTCGTACTTCTCGAAAAGGACGGAGAGCCGATTCTCAAAAAAGAGCTCGCCACCGATGTCGACCCCCTGTGCGAAAAGACGTACGAACTCTCGCTTCCGGAAACGGTCGATTCCGGCGAATACGCCGTGACGGTTTCCTTCGTACTGAAGAACGGCTGCAAATGGGCGGATGCAGGCCATGAGATCGCATTCGGTCAGCATGTATACAAAGTCGCGAAAACGGAATCGACGATCGCGAAGCCGTTCGAGGTGGTTCGTGGTTATCTCAATCTCGGAGTCCGCGGCGAGAATTTCGAGGTGTTGTTCTCCGGCCTGAACGGCGGAATGGTCTCGTACAAATACGGCGGCCGGGAATTCATCAAAGAGGTACCGATGCCGAACTTCTGGCGCGCTCCGAACGACAACGATCACGGCAACAACATGACGGCCCGGTACGGCCAGTGGAAGCTTGCGAGCCTCTATGCATCGCACCGGTCGGCCGACGGCAAGGCCCTGATCGAGCCGAAGCTGACCGTGTTCCACGACTCCGCGCAAATCGAATACCGTTATCTGATTCCGACGACACCGGCCGCCGAATGCACCGTCACATATCAGGTGTACGGGGACGGTACGATCCGGGTTAGGCTCGATTACGATCCGGTCGCGGAACTACACGACATGCCGGAATTCGGAATGATGTTTAAATTCGATGCGGATCTTAACGAGATCAAGTGGTTCGGCTTAGGCCCGGACGACACCTACGCGGATAGAAACCGCGGTGCTAAGCTCGGAATCTACAGCGGAACACCTTCAGGCAACATGGCGAAATATCTGGTGCCGCAGGAATGCGGAAACAAGTCCGGCGTTCGCTGGGCACTTCTGACGGACCGCCGGAAGAGAGGACTTCTTTTCACGGGAGATTCGATGTACTTCTCGGCGCTTCCCTATACGCCGCACGAGCTCGAAAATGCCGGACATGCCTACGAGCTGCCTCCCGTCCACCATACGGTGGTCCGGATTGCCGACATGCAGATGGGACTGGCCGGCGACGACAGCTGGGGAGCTCAGACGCATAAAGAGTTTCTTCTGGACGCAAGTTCGCACAAATCATTCACATTTTCGTTCAAGGGCGTATAAAGGGTCCGGTTTTCCCTCGTATTGCCGCAAAAGGGGCTGTCTCTTAACTTTACATTCATGGTGAATGAAGTTGAGAGGCAGCCCCGCTTGATTACCATGAACCAATTTGTTTGTCGAATAAACGTAGTATTGGGCAAGCGTAGATATCTCGGAAAAACGGCTCATCTTCATAGAAATGTTACAAACAGAAATCGTCAAATATATTTGACGATGATATACTGAAGTTGTGAATGTGACAAGGATTTTGAGTCTTCATGGCCTCCTTTAATTCTTTCGGGAAAGGGCTTCCGGTTTCTCCTTACCGGAAGCCTTTTTACGTCACAGAAAGACCCCCGGACACGGACCGATCCGTGAACCCGGAGCGCACTTATACGATAAGAGCAGCGCGAATCCACACGCTGACAGAACCGCCTTTTACCGGGAAACGCCCCGCACCATTCTCCGAGAGCGTAACCGTATCCGCGAGGTTTCCGGTCATATCCGTCCAGACACTCCGCGCGGCAGCCGGGCCGAAGGAGAGATCCTTATAGCCGTCGTCACCGGTACTGATTACCGTGGCGAGGCCGGAGCCGGGATGCTCCGCGTCGCCCATTCGCTGCCATGCGATGACATTCGGATGATCGAAGACATCGATCTGCTCGCCGTACGCATATTTTTGGCGAATCATAAGAAGCCGGTCCAGAACGCTGCCCATACCCGGCAGCGGATCATTGCCGCCGATACCGTAATAATCGCCGTAGAAAACACAGGGATATCCGTCTTTTCGAAGAAGGATAAGAGAGTAGGCGGAAGGCTTGAACCATGCCGGAATCCAGGACTCGAGAGCCTGATGACGCTGCGAGTCGTGGTTGTCGACGAAGGTGACGACGTTCATCGGGTTGCTCTTTACCAGAGTGCCGTCAAATACGGTCCTTAAGTCAAATTCGCGTCCTCTTGTGCCCGCCTCGAAAAGATTGTAGTGCAGAGGCACGTCAAAGAGCGTCAGACAGTATTCCTCGTCACATAAATATTTCTGCAGGAGACCGTCATTGTCCTTCCAGTACTCGGCGACCGTAAAAAAGGGCCGCTTCACATAAGCGCGCATTTCATCCACAAATCGCTCGATGAAATCTTCGTTGATGTGTTTTACCGCGTCAAGGCGCATGCCGTCCAGGGCCAGTGTATCTGTGAACCACTTGCCCCAGGCGATCGTATCGTTCACGACATCCGGGTGATGGTAATCGATATCGGCGAACATCAGGTAGTCGTAATTGCCGTATTCCTGATCGACGTTTTCCGAGAAATTCTTATTCTCGCCGACGATCCTGTAAACGGCCGAGCGGCCGGTCTTCTGGTCATAGTCCGTTGCCGTGAAGTGCTGCCATCCCCAATGAAAGTTCGAATATTTGTCCGCACGGCCGGGGAAATCAAACTCGGTCCATGCGTAGATCTGAAACGGAGCCGACACGACTCTGTCGCGGTTCTGACGGTCTACCTCGAGGACGGTAATGTCCTCTGTCCGGTCGGCGCCGGCCTTGTGGTTCAGGACGACATCCGCATACACCGAGAGGCCGCACGCGTGAAGCGCCTGAACGGCGGCGAGGAGGGAAGACCTATCGCCGTACTTGGTCCGGACCGTGCCCTTCGCGTCGAATTCTCCGAGATCGTAAAGATCGTATACTCCGTACCCCACGTCGTCGGCGGACGTCGCCTTGGTGCAGGGCGGAAGCCATACACCGGAAATGCCGAGCGAAGACAGATGGGCAGCATCGTCCCGTAATCGGTTCCAGTGATTGCCGTCCGAAGGCAGGTACCACTCGAAATATTGGATCATTACACCGTTTGCCATAAGCTCTCCTTAATAAACGAATAGAATCAGTATACATCAACTTGCGTTTTTCACATTTTTGATATGCTCGAAAAGAAACATATATTCGTTTTCGTGATATACTGGTAAAAGAAAAACCGGAGGAAAAGCGCCGCCTGCGCTTCGGTCGTACAAAGGGCCGCCGGAAGAGCGCCGCTTGCGCCTCGGTCGTACAAAGAGCCGCCGTGCCTGCGCCGAATCGATTCCGGACTGCTTAAACAGGGAAAGGATGATCATTATATGGATCCTTTGAACAAAGAACAGATTGCATTTCTGCTGCGCGCCAAGAGAGCCACCTACGCAGGGCACGGTGCCGAGACGGCATCGTGCAGGCCGTCTTCACACGATCTCCGTTACAGGGAGGGAGATCTTCTCTACATCGACACGTATCTCGGCGGCGAGAGGTTCACGGGGGAAGAGGCTCTGTGGATCGGCGACAAACCGGTATGGGCGATGAACTATTCCGGGCGCACGACGGGCACCCCTTTTTCCGGCGACTTCCTGAAGGACGCGCTGGCGCAGTGCCTTCCGGACACGCCGTACCGCGGCCCCGGGTATTATACGGACGGGTCATATGAATACAGAATGACCGTTAACGGAGACGTCTCCTGGTTTAACGGTTACGAGACAATAGAATATAAAGGCCAGCCCGTGTACGAGCTGACCTTTAGCGGCGGTATGGTAATCTGAAGAAATTTACGATCAGGGCTTTCCGAAGAAGCTCCACTTGCGGATGGTGATTCCTTCTTCAAGTGCCTTCGCGCATTTGTAAGCGTCGATAGCGGCGATGACCACGCAGGGGATCGCCAGAATGCCGCAGGATATGGAGGAAATCAATATACTTCCGCCCAGTATCACAATACCTTTTACGAGCTGGCCGTTGATCATCTGTCCGAGTCCGGTAAGCAGAATGGACAGGATGCACGCGATAGCCGGATCGATCTTCTTGTCGGAAGGATATACATAATCGGAGTTGGCGCTTCCGGACTGAGAACCGCTCTGCGTGCTGCCGGTATTGCCCTGGGTGCTGCCGTCGTAGATGGGCGGAACCGGAGCGGGCGCGCTCTGCGAAGTCTGCTGCGCAGCTGCCTGTGTCTCTGTCACGGGCTGTGTCGTACCGCAGATCATACAGAACTTGGCGTCGTCGGCGATGGGAGAATGGCATTGAACACAATTCTTACTCATATGTAATCTCCATAATCTTTAAAGATATGTTCGGATGCTGCATATTATCGAGGCACCCGACGTGACAAATATAACATAAACATGCTAACACGGAGCGCGGTTTGAGTAAAGAGCGAAGGCGGTACAGATCCTATACAAGTTTTGAATATAAAGCAAAAACGGCTATAATAGAAAGGCTACTTAATCCGATGTCATGCACCCGGCGGTCAATACCGGCCGGGAAGCCGGAGAAGATGAGGTTTTATGCAGAAGAGCGAAAAGCCCGGACGTACGGGTACTCTAAACCGGAACCCCGGGATTCCGGCCGCCCGGGGGAAGGTGCCGCATCTTTTTTGGTACGGCCTGATCCTTTTCGCGTACGCATCGCTTCTCCTCTTATTCTGCACGCGCAATTCGCCGCTCTTCGCCTATCAGGAATGGATCGATCCGAACATCTATATGGATGTCGGCAAGGCCGTCCGCAAGGGGCTCGTACTGTACCGCGACGTGTTTGACCACAAGGGACCGCTGCTTCTCCTGGTATTCGCCGTGCTCTCGATTCCGTCGCAGTATTCGATGATCGGGCTCTACCTTCTATTGTGTCTGACGCTCGGGATTTCCCTTGTATATCTGTTCCGGACCGCCTGCCTTTTTGTGTCCGAAAAGACCGCGCTCGGCATCAGCCTTTTGTTTCCGTTCTTTCTTCTCAACAACCTGACCTACAGCCAGGGAGGCGGCTCGGCGGAAGAGATCCTGCTGCCGTGTTTTGTCGGATCCCTCTACTATCTGATCCGCTTCTTCCTACGCGAAAAAAACGAAGGCGTAGTTCGCGGGAATTTCCGCGAACTGGCGCGCCCGTTCTTCCTTCTCGGCGTTTTTGCCGGAATTGTCCTCATGGTCAAGATCAATCTCGCCGCGTTTTTCCTTATCATGTGCGGACTTGTGTTTCTCCGGATGCTTTTCCGGAAGCAATTTGCAGCTTTTCTCAAATCGGCGGGAGTCTTTCTGGGCGGCATAGCGGCCGCCTGCCTGCCCGCGGTTCTCTATTTTGCGGTGACAGACAGCTTCCGCGAATTCTTTGATGTCTATATTCTTTTCAATCTGAAATATGCGGGGCATCAATACGATTCGGCCAATCTGCTCTCGTTCCCCGATGCGCTTTCGTCGAGCCTTTTCCTGAACCTCGCTGCCGTGCTTGTTACGGCCGTCGGGATTGCCGTCCTTGCCTGGCGCGCGAAAAGGATGAGCGTATTCGGCATCGTCACGCTGGTACTCGGCTATGCGGCGCTTCTCGTCGCGATCTACATCAGCAGGCGCGCGTATCAGTACGAGTATATTCCGCTTACGGCCTTTGCCGGCATCGGTGAAATTGGCGCCTGTTACGGTCTTTCGGTGTGGTGGGCAGCGCGGCCGCCCGAACTGGCCCGACTCCGGATGCCATCCGCGGTCCAAATGCTGCTTTGTATCGTACCGTTTATCCTGATCATCGCTTCGAACGAATTATATAAGGAGACGATCTTCCTGCGGCCCGAAGTGACGGGTGTCGAGCGAATAGCCGCGTCGATCAACGACAGTTGGGAACCGGATAAGTCCGGTGATCAACCGAGTATCCTTCTCTATAACAGCGGCGACAGGGGATTTTTCCAGCTTACGGGATGTTCGCCCGAGCTTCGCGTGTTCTATATGCCGATGATGAATTATGCGGCGTATCCGGATCTGGTAGACGCACAGAACGAATATGTCACGAAAGGTCTTCCGGATTATGTCATCACGATTTGGAACGCCGCCGAATTCATGTATCCGATATCGGAAATGAATCCGGCTTATACAATCATCGCCAGAGAAGAGCAGCATATCGAAGGCGCTCATGTGTATATGATGCTTTTCGCGAAGGAGTGACGTAAGGTTTATATGGATTACACGAATTATGGCAATTCCGGGAAGAACAGATGACCCGGCGCCCCGATCTTCCGGGATTTGGTTGACGGTCTTACCGCCATATTATATAATTCTTGCGATAGCGACGACGAAGAGGAGTAGCGTGAAATATCGTTCCCAGTGAGCGGGAGACAGTGAGAACCCTGCAGAGTGATTTCGCGTGAAGAACACTTTACCAGCTGCAATCCGAAATCCGGTCTTTTAGGGGCCGGGCAGTAGGTGCGCCGTATGCCGTGCGATAAACGGGAAGGTTATTATTAACCGTTGAGCGACTGCTTAAGGCAGTAATTCAGGTGGTATCGCGGACATGAACTGTTCGTCCTGGACTTTCGTTTCGGATGGGCAGTTTTTTTGTGCTCAAGCAGCAAAAAGGAGACTTTATGAACACAGCGAATATCTACCGCAGCAGAACCATGAACAAGATCGCGGAGAGCGACGTCGGACAGACACTGAAGATCGCGGGCTGGGTCGAGAATATCCGTGACCACGGCGGCGTTTCTTTCATCGACTTAAGAGACATGTACGGCGTTATGCAGGTCGTCATGCGCGACACGACACTTCTCGAAGGCATCAATAAGGAAGACTGCATCAGCGTCGAGGGCCCGGTCTGCCGCCGCGACGAAGAGACCTACAACCCCAAAATTCCCACAGGCACAATCGAGCTCGAGGCCAAGGCCGTCGAAGTCTTAGGCAAGGTTTATAAGCCTCTCCCGTTCGAGGTCATCTCCTCCAAGGAGACCCGTGAGGACTTAAGACTCAAGTACCGTTTCCTCGACCTGCGCAACAAGAAGGTCAAGGACAACATCCTTTTCCGCTCGGAAGTGATTTCCTTCCTCCGCGCGAAAATGACCGAGATGGGTTTCCTTGAGATCCAGACTCCGATCCTTTGCGCCTCCTCACCGGAAGGCGCCCGCGACTACATCGTTCCGTCGCGTAAATTCAAAGGCAAGTTCTACGCGCTTCCCCAGGCACCGCAGCAATACAAGCAGCTTCTCATGGTATCCGGCTTCGACAAGTACTTCCAGATCGCGCCGTGCTTCCGCGACGAAGACGCCCGCGCCGACCGTTCGCCGGGAGAATTCTACCAGCTTGATTTCGAGATGAGCTTCGCGACCCAGGAAGACGTTTTCGCCGCCGGCGAAGAAGTCCTGACCGCCGCGTTCAAGAAGTTCGCACCGGAAGGCGCCGCCGTAACGGACGCTCCGTACCCGATCATCAGCTACAAGCAGGCGATGCTCGAATTCGGCTCCGACAAGCCCGACCTTAGGAACCCTCTTAGAATTATCGACGTGTCGGAATTCTTTTCGCGCTGCACGTTCAAACCCTTCGTGGGCAAGACCGTCCGTGCCGTCAAGGTTCACGCCGAGATGTCCAAAGGCTTCCACGAGAAGCTTCTCTCCTTCGCGCAGTCGATCGGCATGGGAGGCCTCGGGTATCTCGAAGTCGCCGAAGACATGTCCTACAAAGGACCCATCGACAAGTTCATTCCGGACGACATGAAGGCGGAGATCCGCGAGCTCGCAGGCCTTGCCGCCGGCGACACGATCTTCTTCATCGCCGACAAGGGAGAGCGCGCGGCACTTTGCGCCGGTCAGATCCGCAACGAACTCGGCGCCCGTCTTGAGCTTTGCGAGAAGAATGCGTACAGGTTCTGCTTCGTCAACGATTTCCCGATGTTCGAGTACGACAAGGAAGAGAAAAAGATCATCTTCACGCACAATCCCTTCTCGATGCCGCAAGGAGGCCTCGAGGCCCTGAACACAAAGGATCCACTGGACATTCTCGCCTATCAGTACGACATCGTATGCAACGGCGTTGAGCTCAGCTCCGGTGCCGTCCGCAACCACAACCTCGACATCATGATCAAGGCATTCGAAATTGCCGGATATACCGAAGAAGATCTTGAGAAAAAGTTCGGCGCCCTCTACAACGCCTTCCAGTACGGCGCTCCGCCGCACGCAGGCATGGCTCCCGGCGTCGATCGCATGATCATGTTATTAAGGAACGAAGAGAACATCCGCGAGGTCATCCCGTTCCCGATGAACGGCAACGCGCAGGACCTTATGTGCGGCGCGCCGAACGAAGTCTCGGAGACACAGCTTCGCGAAGTACACATCAAGATCCGGCAGTAAAGGGCGTTTGTCGTCGGACGGCGGGTGTCGGGCGTCGGGCAAAGCCGGCCTTCGGGCGAAGCGATTTTTCGCGAAAAGTCATGTTCGCGAAAAGTCACGTGCACAAAACTTCACGCGCGAAAAGGCCCTATTGTAAGAACTGTATGCGCGAAAAGACCCATTCGCGATAACTGCAAAAACCAAATGAATAAGACCCCGCAAAGTCCCTGACGAGGAGATTGCGGGGTTTTTACATGCCGTGGCAGGCGATAGCCGTGATAGTGGGGAGGTGAGATGCGGATTACACACCAAAATGGAAATAAGCTTGATTTGGTGTGTAATTCTCGAGCCGGTGTGTGGTACGCAAAGACGGGATTACACACCAAAATGGGAATAAGCTTGATTTGGTGTGTAGTTCGTAAGCGGTAAGCTTTATGCACCTTGACCCCGAAAATAGATGAATCGAAGATCTGTTATGCAGATTACATTGGCAATTTGCATTCATCCGGCAGAACATCTGCCCACGGGAGCAGGGAATCCAGTT
>Ga0209467_1000221_pt1 | contig 100625 bp, 91 predicted proteins | sample Higcelwee11metaG_FD_187175 | JGI IMG/M metagenome (GOLD analysis project Ga0209467, IMG submission 187175) | Freshwater pond sediment microbial communities from the University of Edinburgh, under environmental carbon perturbations - High... | ecosystem: Environmental > Aquatic > Freshwater >...
GAAGACGGTGGGAGGTCTGCGCAAGACCAAGCTGATCGGCCGGGCGAAGTTGAGTGCCCAACTGCTGCTGGGCTTCTCGGTCTACAACCTGATCCGCCTGGGGAGCCTGTCGGGCTGGTGGCGAGGCGCGCATGTATAGGGCGAGTTGCGCCCGGAAAACGCCGAAAGGCGTGGAAACGGCGCTGGAATCGTCAAAAAGGGCCTGGAGCCAGGCCTTTTGAGAGAAACGTCGGGGGCCGAGCGCTTGAGAAAACGTCAAGCCTGGCGGGTTGGGGGAGTTGGAGCTGAATTTTTCAACGGCCTGCTAACCCCGTTTCGCTGGCTTCGTTGCTCTTTGTCGCGAAACCTGTAAACAAGCTGCGCACGCCCGCCGTGCGATCATCCTCTGCGCCGCCCTGTGCGGTTATGACGGCTGAGTCGGCATCAAGGCTTTCGCTCGCGAAACGAAGTCTGGCCGCACAAGTCCCTACTGTTGGCCAGCGGCATTCCTTCGCGCGTTCCCTTGGTGCGTGTCATGGGGTTGTGTTGTAAGGCTTTCGCCGTCGGCGGTCAGTGTATGTGCTCCTGCGCCGGCGAGGCGAGTAGCGTCAGGCCCGGTTGCTGTTTGGTCCTGATGGTTCGATATTGCTCTGGTTCTTGGCTGCCCAAGCGGGCAGAATCTCTCTAGTATCCGCATTCGTCCAACCGGAAGCCTTGTCCAGCATGTTCGCAAGCAGTCAGATTCGACTAACATTCAATCAGGATCGCCCCGAGTCGCATGGGGACGACTCTTTCGGGTTGGCCGTTCAGGAGGCGAAGCCGGTATTGCAGGTGCCGCCTATGTACAAGGTGGTGATGTTCAACGACGACTACACGCCGATGGATTTTGTGGTCGAAGTGCTGGAGAAATTTTTCAACCTTAACCGCGAGTTGGCAACGAAGGTCATGCTGACTGTCCATACAGAGGGGCGGGCAGTGTGTGGGATGTTCACTCGTGACGTTGCGGAAACCAAGGCCATGCAGGTCAACCAATATGCAAGGGAATGCCAGCATCCGCTGCTCTGTGAGATCGAGAAGGACGGTTAATGCCGACCGCTTGGGTATGAGGTGAAGCTATGTTGAACCGTGAGCTCGAAGTCACTCTCAATCTTGCCTTCAAGGAGGCTCGTGCAAAACGTCATGAATTCATGACGGTAGAGCATCTCCTGCTGGCTCTTCTAGACAACGAGGCTGCGGCTGCCGTATTGCGAGCCTGCGGCGCAAATATCGACAAGCTCCGGCATGACCTGCAAGAGTTCATCGACTCCACAACCCCGCTGATTCCGCAGCATGACGAAGAGCGCGAGACTCAGCCGACCCTTGGGTTTCAGCGGGTGCTGCAGCGTGCGGTCTTCCATGTGCAGAGTTCCGGCAAGAGGGAGGTGACCGGAGCCAATGTGCTTGTGGCTATCTTCAGCGAGCAGGAAAGCCAGGCCGTTTTTCTGCTCAAGCAGCAGAGTGTAGCCCGCATAGACGTGGTGAATTATATTGCCCATGGCATTTCCAAGGTGCCGGGGCATAGCGACCATCCTGATGGTGAGCACGAGATGCAGGACGAGGAGGGTGGAGAAGCTTCGGCTGCCGGTCATCCCCTGGAGGCCTATGCCAGCAATCTGAACGAACTGGCTCGCCAGGGGCGGATTGATCCGTTGGTCGGGCGCGAGTTCGAGGTTGAGCGGGTTGCACAGATTCTGGCTCGGCGGCGCAAGAACAATCCCTTGCTGGTTGGCGAGGCGGGCGTCGGCAAGACGGCCATTGCCGAGGGTCTGGCGAAGCGCATAGTCGACAATCAGGTTCCGGATCTTCTGGCGCACAGCGTCGTATATTCCCTGGATCTTGGTGCGCTGCTGGCCGGAACCAAATATCGTGGCGATTTCGAAAAGCGTTTCAAGGCCTTGCTCAACGAGTTGCGCAAGAAGCCTCATGCCATTTTGTTCATCGATGAGATTCACACCATCATCGGTGCCGGGGCTGCCTCCGGTGGAGTGATGGATGCCTCGAACCTCCTCAAGCCGCTGCTTTCATCTGGCGAGATCCGCTGCATCGGCTCGACCACTTTCCAGGAGTTTCGTGGCATCTTCGAGAAGGATCGGGCGCTGGCCCGGCGTTTCCAGAAGGTTGATGTGGTTGAGCCATCGGTCGAGGATACCGTGGGTATTCTTCGCGGACTCAAGCCCCGCTTCGAGCAGCATCACGGAATCGAGTACAGCGATGAGGCGCTGCGTGCCGCGGCAGAGCTGTCTTTTCGGTATATCAATGATCGTCACATGCCGGACAAGGCGATCGACGTCATCGACGAGGCTGGAGCGTTCCAGCGGCTCCAGCCGGAAGAGAAGCGTGCCAGGCTCATAGATGTGGCTCAGGTCGAGGATATCGTTGCCAAGATCGCCCGTATTCCACCCAAGCACGTTTCCAGCTCCGATAAGGAGTTGCTGCGCAACCTCGAGCGCGATCTCAAGTTGACTGTGTTCGGCCAGGATGCAGCCATCGACTCGCTCGCCACGGCGATCAAGCTGTCGAGGGCGGGGCTAAAGTCTCCGGACAAGCCGGTTGGTTCCTTCCTCTTTGCCGGACCTACTGGAGTGGGCAAAACCGAGGCTGCTCGACAGCTGGCCAAGGCGTTGGGTGTGGAGTTGGTGCGTTTTGACATGTCCGAGTATATGGAGCGGCATACCGTTTCGCGTCTGATCGGTGCACCTCCGGGGTATGTCGGCTTCGATCAGGGAGGTCTCCTGACCGAGGCGATTACCAAGCAGCCGCACTGCGTGTTGTTGTTGGACGAGATCGAGAAGGCGCACCCGGAGGTATTCAACCTCCTGCTGCAGGTCATGGATCACGGTACTCTGACCGACAACAATGGACGCAAGGCTGATTTCCGTAGCGTCATCATCATCATGACTACCAATGCCGGCGCGGAGACCGCGGCCCGTGCCTCGATCGGCTTCACCTTGCAGGACCATTCTTCCGATGCCATGGAGGTCATCAAGAAGAGCTTCACGCCCGAGTTCCGCAATCGACTGGACACTATCATCCAATTCGGTCGACTAAGTCATGAGGTGATCAAGAGTATCGTCGACAAGTTCCTTACCGAGCTTCAGGCGCAGCTGGAGGATAAGCGCGTGCAGCTGGATGTTTCCGAGCCGGCGCGTGGCTGGCTTGCGGAGCATGGCTATGATGCGCAGATGGGTGCGCGGCCGATGGCTCGTCTTATCCAGGACAAGATCAAGCGTCCCTTGGCCGAGGAGATTCTTTTCGGCGAGTTGGCCGAGCATGGTGGTCTAGTGCATATCGATCTGAGAGGGGGCGAGCTGTCCTTTGAGTTCGAGACTGCTGCCGAGGTGGCTTGAGCAGGGTATCGATAGGTCTACTGGAACGAAAAACGCCCGGCCATGCCGGGCGTTTTCATTTGATCCGTTTCAGCGGGCGCGATAGGTAATGCGACCCTTGCTCAGGTCGTAAGGCGTCAGCTCGACACGCACCTTGTCGCCGGTAAGGATGCGGATGTAGTTCTTGCGCATTTTGCCGGAAATATGCGCGGTAACGACGTGCCCATTTTCCAACTCCACGCGAAACATGGTGTTGGGCAGGGTGTCGACGACAGTACCTTCCATTTCGAAGCTGTCTTCTTTCGACATTCAATAAAACCCTCGGTATGCAGTGAATGGCCCAACGTAGCTGGCACGCCGAGCAAAACGGCGTGCATTGTGCCTGAATATGGCTGTTGACGCCAAGAGTTCTCAGGTCAAAGTGACCCAGCGATGATTCACCAGCAGCTCGATCGGGCGATATTGGGTCTTGTAGTTCATTTTTCGGCAGTTTTTGATCCAGTAGCCCAGATACACTGCCTGCAGGCCGAGGCGCACGGCTTCGCCAATTTGCCAGAGAATGGCATAGCGGCCGAGGCTGCGTCGCTCTTCACTTGGATCGTAGAAGGTATAGACGGCCGACAGGCCATTGGGGAGTGCGTCGGTCACGGCGACAGCCAGCAGGCGGCCAGACAGGCGGAGCTCGTAGAAGCGGGAAAAAGGCAGGTCACGGACTAGGAATGTGCAGAATTGGTCCCGGCTGGGAGGGAACATGTCGCCATCGGCATGGCGCTGTTCGATATAGCGTGCGTATAGCTTGTAATACTCTTCGTTGAAATTGGGGCGCACTGCTTGCACTGAAAGGTCTGCATTGCGTTTCAGGATGCGCTTCTGTTGTCGGTTCGGTAAGAAGCTCGCGGCAGGGATGCGGGCCGGAACGCAGGCATTGCAGCCTTGGCAATGGGGGCGATAAAGGTGATCGCCGCTGCGCCGGAAGCCGAGTTCCGAGAGTTCGGCATAGACATGCACGTCCATCGGCTGGCTGGGGTCGAGGAACAGCGTCGTCGCCTGTTCGTCGGGCAGGTAGCTGCAGGTATGCGGTTGAGTGGCGTAGAATTTGAGACGAGCCAGCTCGGTCATGATCAACCCCCGGAGAGCTCTTGGCGGGCCGTGATTGTTCAACGGCACTCAGAAGTGTATGCCAGGCCGTGGGCCTCTACTAGGCGACCCAGTCAGCCGTGCTCGGCCGATCCAGATGACGCTGCAGATAGTCGGAAAACTCGCTGCGTGGAATACTGCGAGCACCAAGGCTTTGCAGGTGCTGGGTGGGCATCTGGCAGTCGATCAGCACGAAGCCCCACTGCTCGAGCCGTTTCACCAGCGTTGCAAAGCCAACCTTCGAGGCATTGTCGGCATGGCTGAACATGGATTCGCCAAAGAATAGCTGGCCGATCGCCAGGCCGTAGAGCCCGCCGACAAGTGTGTCGTCCTGCCAGACCTCGACCGAGTGGGCGACGCCGCGGCGGTGCAGCTCCCGATAGGCGGCTTGCATTTCCGGCGTTATCCAGGTGCCGTCGGCATAATCTCGAGGGCCGGCGCAGGCTTGGATCACGGCGGAGAAGTCGTGATCGAAGGTGACTTGGAATACTCTCTGGCGGAGGATCTTGCGCAGGCTGCGGGAGACGTGCAGTTCGTGTGGAAACAGCACGGTACGCGGATCCGGTGTCCACCAGAGAATCGGCTGCCCTGTCTGATACCAAGGGAAGCAGCCGTGCCGATAGGCTTGGATCAGGCGCTCGGCAGAAAGATCGCCCCCGACGGCCAGCAGGCCGTTGGGGGTGCGCAGGGCTCTCTCCAAGGGAGGGAAGCTCAGGCTGTCGCGTTGCAGGCAGGGCAGCATGTTGACGCCGTGGTGTGGATGGTGGCGTGCGAGAGTCCGCCAGGGGGCTCAGTTGTCCAGATAGCGCTCGGCGTCTAGGGCCGCCATGCAGCCGGCGCCGGCTGAGGTGATAGCCTGGCGGTAGACGTGATCGGCCACATCGCCGGCCGCGAAAACGCCTTCGATGCTGGTGGTCGTGGCGTCGCCCGCGCTGCCGCCTTTGACCGACAGATAGCCGTTGTGCATCTCGAGCTGGCCCTGGAAGAGTTCGGTATTGGGCTTGTGGCCGATGGCGATGAACACGCCGGTCAGGGGCAGCGTTTCGGTCGTGCCGTTCAGGGTGTCCTTCAGGCGCACGCCGGTCACTCCGGAGGCGTCTCCGAGCACCTCGTCCAGGGCCTGGTTCCAGTGCAGGCGGATATTGCCGTTGTGCGCTTTCTCGAAGAGCTTGTCCTGGAGGATCCTCTCGGAGCGCAGTTTGTCGCGACGATGGATCAGGTGCACTTCCTTGGCAATGTTCGACAGGTACAGTGCTTCTTCCACCGCGGTATTGCCTCCACCGATCACGCAGACCACCTGATTGCGATAGAAAAAACCGTCGCAGGTGGCGCAGGCGGAAACGCCTTTGCCGGAGAAGGCTTCTTCTGACGGCAGGCCGAGGTACTGGGCGGATGCTCCGGTGGCAATGATCAGTGCGTCGCAGGTGTAGGTCGTGCTGTCGCCGACCAAAGTGAAGGGGCGCTGCTGCAACTTGGCGGTGTGGATGTGGTCGTAGGCAATCTCGGTATCGAAGCGCTCGGCGTGTTTTTGCATGCGCTCCATCAGGCCGGGGCCGGTCAGGCCTTCGACGTCGCCGGGCCAGTTGTCCACTTCGGTGGTGGTGGTCAGTTGGCCGCCGGGCTGGATGCCGGTGATCAGCAGGGGCTTCAGATTGGCGCGTGCAGCATAGACGGCAGCAGTGTAGCCGGCCGGGCCGGAGCCCAGGATGATCAGCCGCGAATGCTTGACATCATTCATAAAAAGTCCCCGTAAGCCTTTGTCACAAAAGAAAATGCATGGTCCAATGGAACAGCATGGCAATGATTGCCGGCTATGCTACACCGAAGCGCGAGAAGTCGGCAAAAAGGGGGGAGCAGGCTCCCCGCATGGCATCGGATAGGTAAAGCCGTACAATGGGCCCCTCTTCTGACGATGGCCTTGCTGTCTTCTCGCGGGGGATTGGCGAATGTGCTGACGACCCTCATCGGAGTCAAGGGCGTGACGAGGGCAGGATGAGACGGGAGAAGTGAAATTTGGCTGAAGACATGGAATTTGCTCATTGTAAATGAGTAGTCTGAGCTTGGTTCCAACGCTGCATGATTGGGCCTGCGGATCATGCCTGAGTTCCAGTCGGCGTTGCCGCACTTCTGGCTCTTGACCGATACGTAACCTACTAGATGGAGCGCGCCATTGGCGCAGGAAAAGAAGCGTTTTGAAGAACTCATCTACTAAAGTACGGCTCCCGGCGTGGCAGCAACAGTTGAGCTCCCGCCTCAAGGAAGGTGCCCTGATTGCCCTGACTGCCCTGTGCTTGTACCTCTGGATGGCACTGTTGACCTACGACCCCTCCGATCCGGGCTGGAGTCACAGCAGCAGTGTGGCGCAGGTGCAGAACGCTGCCGGCCGGGCAGGGGCCTGGTTCGCCGATGTCCTGTTCATGGCTCTCGGCTATTTCGCCTATCTCTTTCCCCTGTTGATGGTGATCAAGACGGCCCAAGCATTCGCTGCGCGTCACGAGCCCTGGCCCTGGAGCGGCTGGCTGTTATCCTGGCGCTTGACCGGTCTGGCAATTCTGATCCCAGCGGGGTCCGCGCTGGCCTACATCCATTTCCATTCGGCCTCCGGGCTGCCGGCCTCGGCGGGTGGTGCCTTGGGCGAGGTTCTGGGCAAGCTCGCTCTGGATGCGCTCAATGTGCAGGGCAGCACGCTGATGTTTCTGGCGCTGTTCCTCTTTGGCCTGACCGTGTTCGCCGATCTGTCCTGGTTCAGGGTCATGGATCTGACCGGGAAGATCACTCTCGATCTGCTCGAGCTGGTACAGGGCGGCATCGGCCGCTGGTGGAGTGCTTTGGCCGAGCGCCGGCGACTGGTCGCTCGGTTGCGCGAGGCCGAGAGGCCGGTCACCTCTCGTAAGGTCGATGAGCGGCGCAGTGAGCCGCAGGGCGAGCTATCCCGTGTTGTCTCGCCCCGGCTCGCCGAGCCGCCGACCGCGGTGCTTGCCGAGCCGGCCAAGCCCGCCCCCCATCGCCGTGGTACTGCCGCGGATATTCCGGCCAGATTCCAGCGCCCGCCGGAGTCTGCCGTGCCGCGTAAGCCCCGTATCGAGCCCGTGGCCGAGACGCCCAAACCGCGCATCGAGCCCGAATTGGTAACACCTAGGCCCCGCCGTATCGAGCCTGAGTCCGCAGCCGTCAGGCCTCAGATCCACAAGGAGCCCGAGGAGGTTTCGACCTGGTCCGGGGATTTCAGTGAGTTCAACGATCTGTCGCCGAGCTTTCAGGACCGCGCCGCATCCGAGGAGGAGCTGCCGGCCAGGCCCGTGGTCGAGCCGGAGCGGCGAGCCGCCCCGGTCGCTCCGCTGTCGGAGTCCCTGGCCATGGGGTCCAGACTGCATGCCAGGCCCCATATCCACAAGGAGCCCGAGGAGGTTTCGACTTGGTCCGGGGACTTCGGTGAGTTCGACGATCTGTCGTCGAGCCTTCAGGACCACGCCGCACCCGAGGAGGAGCTGCCGGCCAGGCCCGTGGTCGAACCGGAGCGGCGAGCTGCCCCGGTCATCACTCCGCTGTCGGAGTCCCTGGCCATGGAGCCCAAACCGCACCCCGTACCCATGCCTGCGATGAGGGAAAGGCCCACCTCGTTCGTTGACAGCACTCTGGAAGGTACCTTGCCGCCGCTTTCCCTGCTGGATGCGCCCGAGAAGAAATCGCAGAACTACTCGCCCGAGTCGCTCGAGATGCTGTCGCGTCTGCTCGAGATCAAGCTCAAGGAATTCGGTGTCGAGGTGATCGTCGAATCTGTGCATCCCGGCCCGGTGATCACCCGTTTCGAGATCCAGCCGGCTCCGGGCGTCAAGGTCAGCCGGATTTCCAACCTGGCCAAGGATCTGGCGCGCTCGATGGCGATGATCAGCGTGCGGGTGGTCGAGGTCATTCCCGGCAGGACCACGGTGGGCATCGAGGTGCCCAACGAGGATCGGCAGATCGTGCGCTTCTCCGAAGTACTGTCATCCGTTGAGTACGAGGAAGCCAAGTCGCCGGTCACCATGGCGCTCGGCCACGACATCGGTGGCAAGCCGGTCATCGCCGACCTGGCGAAGATGCCGCACCTGCTGGTGGCTGGCACCACCGGCTCCGGCAAGTCGGTGGGGGTCAACGCCATGATCCTGTCGATCCTCTTCAAGTCGACGCCCGAAGAAGCACGCCTGATCATGATCGACCCGAAGATGCTTGAGCTGTCGATCTACGAGGGTATTCCCCACCTGCTTTGCCCGGTGGTGACCGACATGAAGGAGGCCGCCAACGCCCTGCGCTGGAGCGTGGCCGAGATGGAGCGCCGCTACAAGTTGATGGCGGCCATGGGCGTGCGCAACCTGGCCGGCTTCAACCGCAAGGTGAAGGATGCCGAGGAGGCTGGTACGCCGCTCTATGATCCGCTGTATCGGCGCGAGAGCATGGACGACGAGCCGCCGCTGCTGGCGCCGCTGCCGACCATCGTGGTGGTGGTCGACGAGTTTGCCGACATGATGATGATCGTCGGCAAGAAGGTCGAGGAGTTGATTGCGCGTATCGCCCAGAAGGCCCGCGCCGCCGGTATCCACCTGATCCTGGCGACCCAGCGTCCCTCGGTGGACGTGATCACCGGCCTGATCAAGGCGAATATCCCGACGCGGATGGCCTTCCAGGTGTCCAGCAAGATCGACTCGCGCACCATCCTTGACCAGGGTGGCGCCGAGCAGTTGCTCGGCCACGGCGACATGCTCTACCTGCCGCCCGGTACCGGCCTGCCGATCCGTGTGCACGGCGCCTTCGTCTCCGACGACGAGGTGCACCGCGTCGTCGAGGCCTGGAAGCAGCGCGGCGCGCCGGACTATGTCGAGGACATCCTCGCCGGCGCCGAAGAGGGGGGTAGTGGCTTCGAGGGTGGTGGCGGAGACGGCGGCGAAGGCAGCGAGGAGGATCCGTTGTACGACGAAGCCGTGCGCTTCGTGACGGAAAGCCGGCGTGCCTCGATTTCTGCGGTACAGCGCAAGCTGAAAATCGGCTATAACCGCGCCGCACGGATGATCGAAGCCATGGAGATGGCGGGTGTGGTGTCCTCGATGAACACCAACGGCTCGCGGGAAGTGATCGCTCCCGCACCGGTTCGCGACTGATTTCCCAACGCTTCCATGAGGATTGTCATGCGCCTTTTCCGCATGCTGTTGCTGTCCGCTCTTACCCTTGTCCTCCTGCCAGTGCAGGCCGACGAGCGCTCGATCCAGCGCCTGACCCAGTTGCTCGACCAGGCGCAGACGCTGACCGCGCGCTTCTCCCAGCTCACCCTCGATGGCTCCGGCACCCAACTACAAGAAACCTCGGGCGAGATGGCGCTGAAGCGCCCTGGGCTATTCCGCTGGCACACCGATGCTCCGCTGGAGCAGTTGCTGGTGTCCAACGGCGAGACGGTCTGGCTGTACGACCCGGACCTGAAGCAGGTGACCATCCGCCGTCTCGACCAGCGCCTGACCCACACTCCGGCACTGCTACTTTCCGGCGATGTGTCGAAGATTGGCGAGAATTTCGAGATCAGCCACAAGGAGGCCGGTGGCGTGGTGGATTTCATCCTCAAGCCGAAATCCAAGGACACCCTGTTCGACAACCTGCGCCTGTCCTTCCGCAATGGCGTGGTCAACGACATGCAACTGATCGACGGTGTCGGTCAGCGCACCAACATCCTGTTCTCCGGGGTGAAGATGAACCAGTCGATCGATACCGCGCAGTTCAACTTCAAGGTGCCGGAAGGCGCCGACGTTATCCAGGAGTGATCCGGGCAAGCCCATGGACCTGTTTCGCGCCGATCCCGTCGCCCAGCCCCTCGCCGCGCGCCTGCGCCCGGCCTGCCTGGACGAGTATGTCGGCCAGGGGCATCTGCTGGCCCGCGGCAAACCGCTGCGCGAGGCGCTGGAGCAGGGCGCCCTGCATTCGATGATTTTCTGGGGGCCGCCCGGAGTTGGCAAGACTACCCTGGCACGGCTGCTGGCCAAGGTATCCGACGCCCATTTCGAGACGCTTTCCGCGGTGCTCGCCGGGGTCAGGGAGATTCGCCAGGCGGTCGAGACCGCCCGCCAGCAGGTGGCCCAGTATGGCCGGCGGACTATCCTCTTCGTCGACGAGGTGCACCGCTTCAACAAGTCCCAGCAGGACGCCTTCCTACCCTATGTGGAGGACGGCACCCTGATCTTCATCGGCGCCACCACTGAGAATCCATCCTTCGAGCTGAACAACGCGCTGCTCTCACGGGTCCGTGTCTACGTGCTGAAAAGCTTGGACGAGGATGCCCTGAGCCAGCTGGCCGAGCATGCCCTGGGCGGGGAGCGCGGGCTCGGCCAGCGCCGCCTGAGCCTGCCCGAGGAAAGCCTCAAGATGCTACTGTCGGCAGCCGACGGCGATGGTCGGCGCCTGCTCAACCTGCTGGAGAACGCCGCCGACCTGGTCGAGGACGGCGAGACGATCGACGCCGAGCTGCTCGGCAATCTGCTGGGCGACAGCCGCCGGCGCTTCGACAAGGGTGGCGAGGCCTTCTATGACCAGATCTCCGCGCTGCACAAGTCGGTGCGCGGCTCGAATCCAGACGCCGCGCTCTACTGGTTCGCGCGGATGCTCGACGGCGGCTGCGATCCGTTATACCTCGCTCGCCGCGTGGTGCGCATGGCCAGCGAGGATATCGGCAACGCCGACCCGCGGGCGCTGCCCCTGTGTCTGGCCGCCTGGGACGTGCAGGAGCGTCTGGGCAGCCCCGAGGGCGAGCTGGCGGTGGCCCAGGCCATCGTCTACCTGGCCTGCGCGCCGAAGAGCAATGCCGTCTACACCGCCTTCAAGGCGGCGATGGCCGATGCTGCCCAGCAGGGGGCGTTGGAGGTGCCGCTGCACCTGCGCAACGCGCCGACCCGACTGATGAAGGAGCTCGGCTACGGCGAGGAATACCGCTATGCCCACGACGAACCGGAGGCCTATGCCGCCGGCGAGGACTACTTCCCGGAAGGCCTCGAGCCGCGCCGCTACTACCAGCCGGTACCACGAGGTCTGGAGCTGAAGATTCGCGAGAAACTGGCCCACCTGGCGGCGCTGGACGCGGCCAGCCCGCGGCAGAGGAGAAAACCATGATCGGCGTGACCCTGGCGGTGGCGGCGGGCGGCGCGCTCGGCTGTCTGCTGCGCTTCGCCACCGGCAACTGGGTCTCCGCGCACTGGCCGCAGCATTTCTATGCGGCTACCCTGGCGATCAACATAGTTGGCTGTCTGCTGATCGGCTATCTCTATGGCCAGTTCCTCCTGCGCCCCGAGGTACCGCTGGCGTTGCGGGCCGGGCTGATCGTCGGTTTTCTCGGCGGTCTGACCACCTTTTCATCCTTTTCCCTCGACACGCTGCGCCTGCTGGAAAGCGGCCAGGCCCCGTTGGCCTTCGGCTACCTGGCGCTCAGCGTGCTGGGCGGCCTGCTCGCTACCTGGGTCGGCCTGACACTCACCAAGCTCTGATCGATAGACGAGAACATCCCATGCTCGACTCCAAACTGGTTCGTACCCAACTGCAGGAGATTGCGGACCGCCTGGCAACCCGTGGCTTCCAACTGGACGTGGCGCGTTTCGAGAGCCTCGAAGCCCAGCGCAAGGCCGTGCAAACCCGCACCGAACAGCTGCAGGCCGAGCGTAACGCCCGCTCCAAGGCCATCGGTCAGGCCAAGTCGCGCGGCGAGGACATCGCTCCGCTGCTCGCCGAAGTCGATCGCATGGGCAGCGACCTGGAGGCCGGCAAGCGCGAGCTGGATGCCATCCAGGCCGAGCTGGACGGCCTGATGCTGAGCATCCCCAACCTGCCCCACGAGTCGGTACCGGTCGGTGCCGACGAAGAGGGGAACGTGGAAGTACGCCGCTGGGGCACCCCAGCTACCTTCGGCTTCGAGATCAAGGACCATGTCGCTCTCGGCGAGCAGCATGGCTGGCTGGACTTCGAGACCGCGGCCAAGCTCTCCGGTGCCCGCTTTGCCCTGATGCGCGGCCCCATCGCCCGCCTGCACCGCGCCCTGGCGCAGTTCATGCTTGACCTGCACACCGGCGAGCACGGCTACGAGGAGGCTTATACTCCCTATCTGGTGCAGGCCCCGGCCCTGCAGGGCACCGGCCAGCTGCCAAAGTTCGAGGAGGATCTGTTCAAGATCACCCGCGAGGGCGAGGCCGACTTCTACCTGATCCCTACCGCCGAGGTGTCGCTGACCAACATCGTTTCCGGCGAGATCCTCGACGCCAGGCAGCTGCCGCTGAAGTTCGTCGCCCACACCCCATGCTTTCGTAGCGAGGCTGGCGCTTCCGGTCGCGACACCCGCGGCATGATCCGCCAGCACCAGTTCGACAAGGTGGAGATGGTGCAGATCGTCGAGCCGGCGAAGTCCTACGAGGCGCTGGAGGAGTTGACCGCCAACGCCGAGAAGGTGCTGCAGCGGCTCGAACTGCCATATCGCGTATTGGCCCTGTGCACCGGCGACATGGGCTTCGGCGCGACCAAGACCTACGACCTGGAGGTCTGGGTGCCGAGCCAGGACAAGTACCGGGAAATCTCCTCCTGCTCCAACTGCGGCGACTTCCAGGCGCGGCGCATGCAGGCGCGCTGGCGCAACCCGGAAACCGGCAAGCCGGAGCTGGTGCATACTCTCAATGGCTCCGGCCTGGCGGTCGGCCGCACCCTGGTGGCGGTGCTGGAAAACTACCAGCAGGCCGACGGCTCGATCCGCGTGCCTGAAGTGCTCAAGCCCTACATGGGCGGCATCGAGGTCATCGGCTAGGCCAGGTCGATCGGCTCTGAATGCGGGGTGGCCAAGGCCACCCCGTTTTGTTTTCATCCGTCGAGAGGCGCCCCATGGACTATCTTCCGTTGTTCCACAACCTCAAGGGCCGCCGCGTGCTGCTGGTCGGCGGCGGCGAGGTCGCCCTGCGCAAGGCGCGGCTGCTCGTCGACGCTGGCGCCGTGCTGCGGGTGGTGGCGCCGCAGATCGAGGCGGCGCTCGCCGAGCTGGTGCGGGAGAAGGACGGGCACTGCCTGGTGCGGAGCTACGCAGCAGCGGATCTGGAGGGCTGCGTACTGGCCATCGCCGCCACCGACGACCACGAAGTGAACGCCCGGATTTCCGGCGATGCCCAGGGCCGTGGCGTGCCGGTCAACGTGGTGGATTCGCCGGCCCTGTGCAGCGTGATCTTCCCGGCGATCGTCGACCGTTCGCCACTGCTCGTCGCGGTTTCCAGCGGTGGCGACGCGCCGGTGCTGGCGCGGCTGATGCGCGCGCGGATCGAGACCTGGATTCCGGCCAGCTACGGCCAGTTGGCCGGGCTGGCGAAGAAATTCCGCGAGCAGGTCAAGCGCCTTCTGCCCAACGTCCAGCAGCGCCGGGTGTTCTGGGAGGAGGTGTTCCAGGGACCGATCGCCGAGCGGCTGCTGGCCGGGCAGGGCGCCGAGGCCGAGCGGCTGCTCGAGGCCAGGCTCGCCGGGGCGGCGCCCAAGGCGCTCGGCGAGGTCTATCTGGTCGGTGCCGGACCGGGCGATCCGGACCTTCTCACCTTCCGGGCCCTGCGTCTGATGCAGCAGGCCGACGTGGTGCTCTACGACCGCCTGGTGGCTCCGGCGATCATTGAGCTGTGCCGGCGCGATGCCGAGCGCATCTATGTCGGCAAGCGCCGCGCCGAACACGCCTTGCCGCAGGAGCAGATCAACCGCCTGCTGGTGAAGCTGGCGAGCGAGGGCAAGCGGGTGCTGCGTCTGAAGGGCGGCGATCCCTTCATTTTCGGCCGCGGCGGCGAGGAGATCGAGGAACTGGCCGCCCACGGCATTCCCTTTCAGGTGGTGCCGGGGATCACCGCAGCGAGCGGCTGCGCCGCCTATGCGGGCATCCCGCTGACCCACCGCGATCATGCCCAGTCGGTGCGCTTCGTCACCGGCCACCTCAAGGACGGCAGCTTCGATCTGCCCTGGGCCGATCTGGTGGCGCCGGCCCAGACGCTGGTGTTCTACATGGGGTTGGTCGGCCTGTCGGTGATCTGCCAGCGACTGATCGAGCACGGCCGTGCGGCGACGACCCCGGCGGCGCTGATCCAGCAGGGCACCACCCCGCAGCAGCGGGTGATCGTCTCCACCCTGGCCGAGCTGCCCGAACGGGTCGCACAGGAGAAGGTTGCGGCACCGACCCTGCTGATCGTCGGCGAGGTGGTGCAGCTGCGCGACAAGCTAGCCTGGTTCGAAGGCCGGCAGAGCGTCGACTGAGCCCCGTTTCCGGGGCTCGGCCTTCATCCGTCACTTCGAGCGGTCGCGGGCTTCCCAGAAGCGTTGCGCCTGGGCCTGGGCCTCCTCGCGCGGCGTGCCGAGGGCGCGCAGGGCCAGGGCCATGGTGCCCAGCACGGCCAGGCGGCCGTAGTCGTCCTCGTCCTCGCCGCGCCAGAAGGCCTGCAGTTGCGCCGGGTCGAGCCGCTCCGGCTTGACGTGGCGCTGGGGGGCCATGGCCGGCCATTCCTCGTCCCAGCTCTCGCCGCCGACGGTGCCGTACAGGTGGCTGACGGCATCCGGATTGATCTCGATCTCGCCGCCGTCGCCCTTGATCACCACGGCGGTGTCGCCGAGCAGGCGGCTGCCTTCGCGGTGAATGGCCTGATAGCCGGGGTGGAAGATGCTCTGCAGGCTGCAGCGTGCGCCGAGGGGGTTGAGCATGCGCGCCAAGGAGTGGATCGGCGAGCGCAGGCCGAGGGTGTTGCGTAGCTCGATCATCCGCTGCAGGTGTGGCATCCAGGCGCCGAGCGGAATGAACGCCAGGTTGCGGGTTTGCAGCGCCTGCTCGACCTCGCCCCAGTTCTGGCACTGGGAAATGTCCAGCAGGCCGAGCAGCTGCTCGCTGTAGAGGCGTCCGACGGTATGCGCGCCGCCGCCGTGCATGAGGATGCGCACGCCGTTCTGCGCCAGGCATTTCACCGCCAGCAGATACCAGGGCAGGTGGCGCTTCTTGCCGGCGTAGCTCGGCCAGTCCAGGTCGGCGGCGAGGCCCGCCGGGGGCTGCAGGCGGTCGCGCACGGCCTCGGTGAAGCCGGCCAGCTCCTCGGCGCTTTCCTCCTTGTGGCGCAGCAGCATCAGGAAGGCGCCGAGCTGGATTTCCTCGGTCTTGCCATCGAGCAGCATGCCCATGGCCTCGCGGGCCTCCTCGCGGGTCAGGCTGCGCGCGCCGCGCTTGCCCTTGCCGAGGATGCGGACGAACTGGGCGAACGGGTGTTCCGGGGGCGTGACGATATTCATAGGCAGTTGCTCGGCTTCGGCAGGCCGGCCAGCTTGGCGGCCAGTTTGGCGGGAGTACCCTTGAACAGGCGGTTCAGGTGCAGGCTGTTGCCCTTTTCCGGACCGAGTTTCAGGGCGACGTATTTGATCAGCGGGCGGGTCGCCGGCGACAGCTGGAACTCCGCATGAAAGTCGCGCAGCAGGCGGAGAATCTCCCAGTGTTCGGCGCTCAGCTCCAGCTCCTCGCGCCGGGCCAGGGCCTCGGCGGCGGCCTCGGACCAGTCCTGCAGGTCGCTCAGGTAGCCGTCCTTGTCCAGCGCCAGGCTGCGGCCGGCGACGTTCAGCGTGTTCATAGCCAGCCGTTGACCTTGTCATAGCGGGTGCACAGCTCGACGAAGCCGGGATAGTCCACCACCTGTACGCGCTCGGGCGCCGTGAGGTTGCGCGCCTGCAAGTCTTCTTCGAGGGCATGGATGGCGATGGAGGCGGGCAGGTGCTCCAGCAGCTCGAGTGGCGCGCTGCCGGGTTGCAGTGCATGACAGGCGTCGCCGCAGAGCAACAGGCCGTCGCGAACCCCGAGCGGGCGCAGGGTGCTATCCAGCGGACTGGTGAACGGCGATTGGGAAAGCAGGTGCAGGGTCGTCATCAGAGGGTGATCACCAGATCGTAACGGTCGAAAAGGTCGGCCAGCTCCGGTCCTTCCAGCGCCGTGGCCGGCAGGGCCAGGGGCTGGCCGTCCAGGCCGCGCAGGCGCAGGCTCTGCCGGCAGACGTAGAGGTCTTCCACGCCGAACAGCGGCAGGGCCTGCAGGTTGGCGGCAAGATCCTTCTGCTCGACGACGGCGGGCCGCTGGCCGGGCTGCAGCTGGAGCACCCCGTCGTCGAGGAACAGCAGGCCGATGGGCAGCTCGAAGGCGCCGCCGGCCAGGGCGATGTCTAGCGCCTCGCGGGCGCCCAGACCGCTCCAGGGGCTGTGACGGCTGACGATCAGCATCGATTTGGCCATTTCACACACCTCCGAAGCAGACCAGGCGGTCGGCCTGCTGGGCGGCCTCGTGCAACTGGCCGAGGCCGGACAGTTCCCAGGGCGGCGTCACCGCGACCGCCGCGCGGCCATAGCGCTGCGCTTCCTGCGCATCCAGCACGCCGCGGCGCAGGGCGGCGGCGATGCACACCACCGCATCCAGCGCGTGTCGTTCGACGAAGGCGCGCCACTGCGCTGCCAGATCTGTCTCGTCCTGGGGCGTGACGATGCCGTCGGAGGCGTTGTACACGCCGTCCTGGTAGAAGAACAGCCGGTTGATCTCGTGGCCGCCGGCAAGCACGGCTTCGGCGAAGCGCAGTGCGCGCCGCGAGGAGGGCGCATGGGGCGGGGCGAACAGGGCGATGGCGAATTTCATGGGCAACGGCCGCGGGAACAGAAAGGAAAATGATACGCCAGAAAAGCGAAAGCCCGCATCGCGCGGGCTTTCGTGAGGCCGGGACGGCGATCAGTCGTCGCTGCTCATGATGCCGAAGATCTGCAGCAGGCTGACGAACAGGTTGTAGATCGACACGTACAGGCTGATCGTCGCCATGATGTAGTTGCGCTCGCCGCCGTGGATGATCTCGCTGGTCTGGAACAGGATGCAGGCCGACGAGAACAGTACGAAGCCGGCGCTGATCGCCAGTTGCAGGCCGCTGATCTCGAAGAACAGGCCGGCCAGGCTGGCGCCGAGCAGGACGAAGAAGCCGGCGGTGATGAAGCCGCCGAGGAAGCTCATGTCCTTGCGGGTGGTCAGCACGTAGGCGGACAGGCCGCCGAACACCAAGGCGGTCATGGCGAAGGCCGAGGACACCACCTCGCCGCCGTTGGGCATGCCCAGGTAGCGGTCGAGGATCGGGCCGAGGGTGTAGCCCATGAAGCCGGTCAGGGCGAAGGTGGAGAGCAGGCCCCAGGCCGAGTCGCGCAGCTTCACGGTGAGGAAGAACAGCCCGTAGAAGCCGATCAGAACGACGAAGATGTTCGGATAGGCCACCTTCATCTGTTGCGCCACATAGGCCACCACGCCACTGAAGGCGAGGGTCATGGCCAGCAGGCCGTAGGTATTGCGCAGGACGCGGCTGACTTCCAGCTGCTCAGCCTGGACGGTTTGAAGGACATAACTGTTGGGTTCGTGCATGGCACAGCTCCTTGGATCGAGGTTCCGTGATCGATGGCGGGGATCATAGCAAAGGACGCAGTGCTGCCGACTGTCAGAGTTTGACAGTGTATTTCCTGTCTGCTCCCGCTTCGCGCGAAGGCCGGCGCCCTGCGGGCGATACGCCGGGTGTGGGACCAGGGATCGCCTGCACGGGCTATTGCGGGTGGGATGTCGCGCGGATCGTCGCGCTTATTGCGGTTCCTGCTCTTCCTCGCCGTGAGAGAGCTTGCCGTCGTTCGGCGGGGTGTATTTGATTTCCTCGGCCGGTTCGTATTCCGGCATCTGCGGGAAATCTCCCGGATGGTTCCAGACCACCGGGTCGGGCTGAGGGATATCGGATCGCTGGCTCATGTCGTCCTCCTGGCCGCCGGGTTGCCTGAAGTCCGTGACGGGCGGCATTTCCTATCTATGACCCATGGATGGCATCACATGCCATCGCAATCAGCATGGCCGGCCGACGCCACCTGCGCCAGTGGCCCGGGATGTCGCCGGTGTGCGGCGTTTGATCGACTACGCTGCAGAAATGGCCAAATGCGACGCGTAGGGTATCGATTGTCCACCCGAGGCAGGCCCGTCGGCGGATCGCCGAGCTGTACCGTTGCCGCGCGCACCAGGCCTTCCTCGCCGTCTATTGCCCGGTTGTGGCCGGCCGGCAGGCGAGGAGGCTGCCACGCTGTTCGGCCAGGAAAAGACCGCCTGCGAAATCGTCTGCAAAGCCGCACACCGTCATGCCCGGCTGGCGCACCGCTGCGGACCCTGGCGAAGCTGGCGCAACCGTTACTGGATGGAGAAGTACCATGACCCAACGGCGGACCCTGACCCATTCCGGTGAGCCTCTGCTGCCGCGCGATGCCGATGCCGAGGCCCTGCTGCGTGCCGAGCACGCCGACCCCTTCGCTGTCCTCGGCCCCCATGCCGATGGCGAGGGGCTGATCGTGCGCGCCTTCCTGCCCGGCGCGCTGGGCGTCGACCTGCTCGACCGGCACAGCGGCCTGGCGCTCGGCCACATGGAGCAGGGCCAGGTGCCCGGACTGTTCTTCTGCCGTCTCGAGCGTCCGCAGCCCTATTTGCTGCGCATCCGCTGGGAAGAGGGCGAGCAGATCGGCGAAGACCCCTACAGCTTCGGCCCGCTGCTCGGCGACGTGGACCTCTACCTGTTCGCCGAGGGCAATCACCGCGAGCTTGGCCGCTGCCTCGGCGCCCAGTGCATGAGCGTGGAGGAGGTGGAGGGCGTGCGCTTCGCGGTGTGGGCGCCGAATGCCCGGCGGGTCTCGGTGGTCGGTCCGTTCAACGGCTGGGACGGCCGTCGCCACCCGATGCGCCTGCGTCATTCGGCCGGCATCTGGGAAATCTTCATTCCGCGCCTCAAGCCGGGCGAGGTCTACAAGTACGAACTGCTCGGTCCCCACGGCATCCTGCCGCTGAAGGCCGATCCCGTGGCGCTGGCCACCGAAGCCCCGCCGCACACGGGCTCGGTGGTCGCCGCGCCGCTGGCGCACGAATGGCAGGATGGGCCGTGGATGCGTGGGCGCGCCGCCCGCCAGACGACTGCCGCGCCGCTGGCGATCTACGAGCTGCACGCCGGCTCCTGGCGCCGGGAGAGCAGCGAGGACGGCGTGCCGCCGGACTGGCGGCAACTGACCGAACAACTGATCCCCTATGTGCTGGAAATGGGCTTCACCCATGTGGAGCTGCTACCGATCATGGAGCACCCCTTCGGCGGCTCCTGGGGCTACCAGCCGCTCTCGCAGTTCGCCCCCAGCGCCCGCTACGGCAGCCGGGAGGACTTCGCCGCCTTCGTCGATACCTGCCACCAGGCCGGCCTCGGGGTGATCCTCGACTGGGTGCCGGCGCACTTTCCCACCGACGCCCACGGCCTCGGCCATTTCGACGGCACCGCCCTGTACGAATATGCCCACCCCTTCGAGGGCCTGCACTGCGACTGGGATACCCTGATCTACAATCTCGGCCGCAACGAGGTGCACGGCTTCATGATCGCCTCGGCGCTGCACTGGCTGCGCGAGTTCCATGTCGACGGATTGCGCGTGGATGCGGTGGCCTCGATGCTCTACCGCGACTATTCGCGCAACGCCGGCGAGTGGATTCCCAACTGCCTCGGCGGGCGGGAGAACCTCGAGGCCATCGCCTTCCTCCGCCACCTCAACGAGGTGGTCAAGGCCGAGGCACCGGGCGCGTTGGTCATCGCCGAGGAATCCACCGCCTGGCCGGGGGTCAGCAAGCCTATCGCCGAGGGCGGGCTGGGCTTCGACTACAAGTGGAACATGGGCTGGATGCACGACACCCTGCAGTACATGGTCGAGGACCCGCTCCACCGCCGCTATCACCACGACAAGATGACCTTCGGGCTGATCTACGCCTTCTCCGAGCACTTCATCCTGCCCATCTCCCACGACGAGGTGGTGCACGGCAAGCGCTCGCTGATCGACAAGATGCCCGGCGACCGTTGGCAGAAGTTCGCCAACCTGCGCGCCTACCTGGCGTTCATGTGGAGCCAGCCGGGCAAGAAGCTGCTGTTCATGGGCTGCGAATTCGGGCAGTGGCGCGAGTGGAGCCACGACCACGAGCTGGACTGGTACCTGCTCAACTACGCCGATCACCAAGGTGCGCAGCATCTGGTCAAGGACCTCAACGTGCTGTATCGCCAGGAGCCGGCCCTGCACGAGCAGGACTGCGTGCCCGCCGGCTTCCAGTGGCTGATCGGCGATGACCGCCATAACAGCGTGTTCTCCTGGTTGCGCTGGAGCGCCGGTGGCCAGCCGCTGCTGGTGATCGCCAACTTCACCCCGGTGGTGCGTCACGGCTACCGGATCGGTGTGCCGGTCGGAGGCAACTGGCAGGAGGCGCTCAACAGCGACGCCGAATGCTATGGCGGCTCCAACGTCGGCAACGCCGGCGGAGTGGTCGCCGACCAGTTGGCCAGCCACGGCCAGCCGTTCAGCCTCAACCTCAAGCTGCCACCGCTGGGCGTGCTGATCATGCGACCGGCCTGAAAGACCAGGCGGGCGGCTGGCGTGGCCCGACGGGCGGGCACTCCTGCGGACGGCCCGGCCTTGGGCTGGAGGCGGTACTACGCTGAGAGGCTATCGGTCTTCCGGACCGCTCGGGAGCCGTCCATGAGCCAGGCCATCGACGCGCTGCGTCACGAACACGGCGCGATTCTTTCCACCCTGCAGATCCTCCGGCACATGGCTGGGCGGGCCCGGAAGGGCAGCGCCGACGCCGGCGACATCGCCGCGCTGCTTGGTTTCCTGCAGGAGTTCGTCGACAAATGTCACCATGGCGAGGAGGAGGGGCTGCTGTTCCCGGCCCTGCGGCGCGCCGGCCTGCAGGCCGATCTGGTCGGCGAGCTGAGCGCCGAGCATGAGCAGGGCCGCGCCTTGGTCGCTGCTCTGCGCCGGGCCAGCGCGCCGGTTCTCGACGCCGAGGCGTTCGGCGCTGCCGCCGGGGACTATGTGGCGTTCCTCGAGCGGCACATCGCCAAGGAGAACGACGTGCTTTTCCCCCAGGCCGAGCTGGCGCTCGGCGCGGACGAGTTGGCTGCATTGCAGCAGGCCTTCGCCGCGTTCGAGCGGCAGGTCATCGGGCAAGGCCGTCACGAAGAGCTGCACGACCTGCTGCACCGCTGGAAGGCCACCTATCTCGGCTGGATGCTCTCGTGAAGCCCGCCGGATGGCTCAGGCCCGAGGGGCGCAACCCATCGACGGCGGTGCGTCTGCCTCAGACCTCCGCGGCCCCGATTTCCTTGTAGGCATGGTTCAGCCAGATCTTCACCCGCTGCCTTTCCAGCAGGCTCAGGGCGTCGTCGCTGGTGTCGTCGCGGTTCTTGGCTGCCCAGAAGCTGTAGCTGTTGCGATCGATCTTGCTCATCACCGGCGGATGAAGCCGCTTCAGGGTGATGACGGCGGCGTTCAGGTCCTGCGCACGCTGCTGGACCTCCGAGTTCTCCAGGGCGGTGAAGGTCTCGTCGCGCAACTGGTTGCGGACCAGCACATAGTCGAGGCGGGAGCCGAACTGCCCGAGCAGTCTTTCCAGCAGATCCACCGAATCCTTCCCCGAGTCCATGACGTTCCAGTAGCGGATGAAGATGCCCAGTTCCTCAGCCAACTCCAGCACGCCCGACTCCTCCATCCAGCGGCTCAGCGGCTGATGGGTCTGCGCGGCGAGATCGACGAGGATGCGTTGTTCCGGCTGCTCGGTGGCGGCCTCGACGATGGCATCCAGACTCTGATAGCTGTCGATGACGGTGGGCGAGGCATAGTCGGCGTAGTAGCGCAGCAGCGCCCCGTGGGACCTGTCGGTATCGAAGCCGATGAACGGCAGCTCATGATCGATCATGTACTGGGCCAGCAGACGGGCAACCACCGACTTGCCCACACCGCCTTTTTCGCCGCCAACCAGATGAATGGTCGCCATGTTTTCCTCTTGCACAGGGTTGTTAGTCGGGAAATTGTACAGGTGATCCTGTCGCGTTTTTATGACCAGGGAATAAAGCTCCACCCTTTTCGGATCAGGGATGGTCCGGGCGGACCTCTTCCTGGGCGGCGGCGAGCAGTTCGCGGAGGATCCCGCACTCGCCGGCGAGCCGTCCGGCGGCGCAGCGCCCACGCAGTGTCGAAAGCTGGCGCTCCAGCGCCTGCAGGCTCTCCAGGCGTGCTCGCACCCGCGCCAGTTGCGTCTCGATCAGCCGGTCGACATCGGCGCAGTCGGTTTCCGGATGTAGCAAGAATTCCAGCAGGCGCCGCACCTCCGCGAGGGGGATGTCGAGTGCCCGGCAGTGGCGGATGAAGGCCAGTCGATCCTGGTGCTCCGGGCCATAGGCGCGGTAGCCGTTGCCGCTGCGCGCGGGGGCGGGGAGCAGGCCGGCCTTCTCGTAGTAGCGGATGGTTTCGGTGTCGACGCCGGTGGCCTTGGCCAGTTCACCGATGCGCATGATCTTTCCTCTGCAGGCAGCCCCGATCGTTCAAGGGTAGCGCGCTTGACCCTGGAGTCACTACAGGGTGTGCAATGCGGGAAAATCGCCTTTTGGAGGAGAATCCCATGCCCGGTGCCTGCTGCAGTTCCTGCTCGACCTCGATCCCCGTCAGCCCACGCTTTCGCAGGGCCTTGTGGGTGGCGCTGTTCGTCAATGCGGCGATGTTCGCCGTGGAGATCGGCGCCGGCGTGAAGTCCGGCTCGGTGTCGCTACTCGCCGACTCGCTGGACTTCGCCGGCGATGCGGCCAACTACGGCATCTCCCTGGCCGTGCTGGCCATGGGGCTGGCCTGGCGGGCGCGGGCGGCGCTGGTCAAGGGCATCACCATGGCGGCGTTCGGCGTGTTCGTGCTCGTCAAGACCGGCTGGAGCGCCTACGCCGGCATTCCTCCCGAGCCGCTGACCATGGGCGCGGTGGGGCTGCTGGCGCTCTTCGCCAACGCCGGCGTGGCGCTGATGCTCTACGCCTTCCGTGACGGCGATGCGAACATGCGCGCCGTCTGGCTGTGCAGCCGCAACGACGCCATCGGCAACCTGGCGGTGATGCTGGCCGCGGCTGGGGTGTTCGGCACCGGCAGCGGCTGGCCGGATGCCTTGGTGGCGCTGCTCATGGCCGCTCTGGCGCTGAGTGCGGGTACCGCCGTGGTACGCCAGGCCCGCCAAGAGCTGGCGCAGGCTGCGCAGACAGTCCCGGCCGCCGCCGCCCCGGTTCCCGTGGCGAGCGTCTCCCTGACTCAGATCGGCCTGTAACGCTGGGAGCGGCCTTGGCGCCGCTGCTGGCTTTACGGCCGAGCGATCTCATCCGCGATCATTCGGGGTCGGTCGCGGATGAGTCGCTCTTGCCAGAGAGGGCTGTCTTTCAGGCATCTGCCCAGCTTTTTACGGCTTCTTTACGGCGGACTCCCGGCCGAGCGGCGATACTGGGTTCCTATCCAGGCCGCTCCATGCTTTCCCATCCATGACTCCCTCGCCGCCGAATGCCGCATCCCCCGACCTTTCTCCTCCGCCCGCGACGCCGCCCGGAGCCGGTAGACGTGCCCGGCACGGCCGGCTCAGGGTCTATCTCGGCGCGGCGCCCGGCACGGGCAAGACCTTCGCCATGCTTCAGGCCGCCGGGGAGTCGCTGCGACAGGGCCTCGACCTGCGGGTCGCCAGTGTCGAGAGTGCCGGTCGTGCCGATCTCGAGGCGCGGCTCGCCGCCCTTCCGGGTGGTCGGGACAGGGCCGCCGAGCTGGATCTCGACGCCTTGCTGGCCAGGCCGCCGGCCCTGCTGCTGATCGATCGGCTGGCCTACGCCAATCCACCGGGTAGCCGTCATGCCTACCGCTGGCAGGATGTGCAGGAGCTGCTCGCCGCGGGCATCGACGTCCACACCACGCTCGACGTGCTGCACTTGGAAAGTCTGAAGAATCGGGTCGAGGCGCTCACCGGACAGCCGGTGGCGGAGACGGTGCCCGACTGGGTACTGGACGAAGCCTATGAGGTGGTACTGGTCGATCGCCCGCCGGCCGAGCTGCCCGGCCAGGGCTACGATCTGGCGACTTTGGCCGCGCTGCGTGCCCTGGCCCTGCAGGTGGCGGCCGGGCGTGCCGATGGCGAACTGCAGCGCCGCTATCGTCCCTCGGGCCGAGAGGCTCCGGCCGTGCTCGGCCGCCTGCTGGTGGCGGTGGATGGCGACGAGCAGGCCGAACATCTGGTGCGCCATGCCAGCCGGGTGGCGCGGCGTCGCCAGTTGCCCTGGAGCCTGGTCCATGTGGGCGGCGGCCGGTTGCGCAGCGCGGAGTCCCGCCGGCTGCTGCAGGCGGCCCAGCAACTGGCCGAGCGTTTGGGCGGCGAGGTGGTCGGCCTGCTCGGGGATGAGGTGGCCGACACCTTGCTGCGTCATGCCCGGGAGCGGCGTGCCAGCGTACTGTTGGTCGGCAGTCGCCGCCCCGGCTGGTTCGGCAGGGGCGTCGCGGAGCGCTTGCTGCGCCGGGCGCGCGGCCTGGAGATCGACGTACTGGCTGGCGAGGAGGCGGTGTCCGCCCCGGCATTCGCGCCCCGCGAGCGCTCGGCAGGCCTCTCGGACTACGCCTTGGCGTTGCTCGCCACGCTGCTGGCCAGCGTGGCGGCCTGGGGGATTTCCCGGGTTCTCGCGCTGCCGAACATATCCCTGGTGTTTCTCGTCGCGGTCCTGCTGGTCGCCGTACGCAGCGGCTTCGGCCCCGCACTGGCCTGCGCGCTGCTGTCCTTCTTTGCCTACGACCTGCTGTTCATCTCGCCGGCCTTTTCGCTGGCCGTGAAGAGTCAGGCCGATGTGCTGACTCTGATGTTCTTTCTCTTCATGGCGGCGCTGACCGGCAACCTGGCGACCCGTCAGCGTCGGCAAATGCAGGCGCTGCGCGAAACCCAGGTGGAAACCTCGGCGCTGCTCGAACTCACCCGCAAGCTGAGCGCTGCCACCGACCGCCGTGCGGTGCTGGCCGCCGCCGTGCAGCAGTTCTCCGCCTGGCGCGAGCTCGACGTCTGCCTGCTCGGCCCCGACGGCACCGGCGGGCTGCGGGTCGAAGCGGGTGTCTCGGCCGGTTTCGGCGAGCACGAGCAGGCCGCCGCCGACTGGGTCTGGCAGCACGAGCTGCCAGCCGGTCTCGGTACCGATACCCTGCCGGATGGGCGCTGGTGGTGGTGGCCGTTGTCCGGCGAGGAAGGGCCGCTGGCCCTGCTCGGCATTGCCCCCCGGGACCGCCAGCCGCTGCCGGCGATCCGCCGCCGCCTGCTGGTCGCTCTCGGCCAGCCGCTGGCCCAGGCTCTGGCGCGGGCCCAACTGGCCCAGCAGTTGGAGGCCGCCCGCTTGCGCGGGGAAACCGAGCAGTTGCGCAGCGCCCTGCTGGCCTCGGTGTCCCACGACCTGCGCACGCCGCTGACGGTGATGCACGGCGCCATCGACAGCCTGCTGACCCTGGACGGGCAGATCGGCGCGGCGGACCGTCGCGAGCTGCTGGAAAGCACCCGCGACGAGGCCGAGCGGCTGGACCGCTATATCCAGAACCTGTTGGACATGACCCGCCTCGGCCACGGCGCGCTCAAGCTAGAGCGCGACTGGGTGGCACCGGTGGACATCGTCGCCACGTCCCTGCAGCGCCTGCGCCCGGTGCTGGCGCCCTTCGCCATGGAAACCCGCATCCCGGAGGAGCTGCCGCTGCTCCATGTGCATGCGGCGCTGATCGAGCAGGCGCTGGTCAACGTGCTGGAAAACGCCGCACGTTTCTCGCCCCCCGGCGGGCGGCTGCGCGTGGCGGTCGAAAGCGACGGCGCCGAGCTGCGTCTATCGGTGGGCGACCAGGGACCGGGCATTCCGCCCGCCGAGCGGGAGAAGATCTTCGACATGTTCTACACCGCTGCGCGCGGCGACCGTGGCGGGCCGGGCACCGGACTGGGGCTGGCGATCTGTCAGGGTATCCTCGGTGCTCATGGCGGGCGGATAACGGTGGGCGAGGGTCTGGACGGGCAGGGCGCCACCTTGATCCTGCACCTGCCGCTGCAACCGCAGCCGCTGGGCGAGGCCGAGTGCGACGATGAGTCGACCGGAGGCAGCCGATGAGCGGCGCGTCGCAGAGCATCCTGGTGGTCGACGACGAGGCGCAGATCCGCAAGTTCCTGCGCATTAGCCTCGTTGCCCATGGCTATCGGGTTCTGGAAGCCGGCAGCGGCCGCGAGGGGTTGGCCCTGGCGGCAGAGGTGCGGCCCGACCTGCTGGTGCTCGACCTCGGTCTGCCGGACATGGATGGCAAGGAGCTGCTCGCCGAGCTGCGCCGAAACTCCCAAATGCCGGTGCTGGTGCTTTCGGTACGCGCCGGCGACAGCGAGAAGGTGCTGGCCCTGGACGGCGGCGCCAACGACTACGTGACCAAGCCCTTCAGCATCCGCGAGCTGCTCGCCCGGGTGCGCGCGCTGCTGCGCCGGCCGGCGCAGCCCGGCGAGCCGCCGGGCACAGTGTGCTGCGGCCCGTTGGCGGTGGATCTGGACGGTCGGCGGGTCAGCCTGGACGATCGGGAAATCACCCTGACCCGCAAGGAATACGATGTGCTGGTCGCGCTCGCCCGCCATCCGGGGCGCGTCGTCACCCAGCAGCAATTGCTCAGGGACATCTGGGGCCCGACCCATGTCGAGGACAGCCATTACCTGCGGGTGGTGGTCGGCCACCTGCGCCAGAAGCTCGGCGACGACCCCGCCGATCCCCGCTTCATCATCACCGAGGCGGGTATCGGCTACCGCCTGCGCGAGCATGCCCCATGAGGTGGCAAGCTTTCCCTCGCCACGGCCGGATAGCCAGCCATTTTCCAGGAGTGAATCCATGAGTGAACTCGCCTTGCAGTCCAGCCATCCACCCCGCCACGGCTCGTCCGCCCTGGGCTTGTTGATTGCCGCCACCGGCGTGGTCTACGGCGACATCGGCACCAGTCCCTTGTACACCCTGAAGGAGGTCTTCGCCGGCCATTACGGGGTGGAGGCCGACCACGACGGGGTACTGGGCGTTCTCTCGCTGATCTTCTGGTCGCTGCTCTGGGTGGTGTCGATCAAGTACGTGCTGTTCATCCTGCGCGCCGACAACGAGGGCGAGGGTGGGGCGATGGCGCTGACCGCTCTGGCCCGGCGTGCCACGGCCGACCGGCCGCAGCTGAGCCGGGTGCTGGTGCTGCTCGGCTTGTTCGGCGTCGCGCTGTTCTACGGCGACAGCATGATCACTCCGGCGATCTCCGTGCTGTCGGCGATCGAAGGCCTGGAGCTTGCTTTCGAAGGTGTCGGCCAGTGGGTGATCCCTCTGGCGCTCGCGGTGCTGATCGCCTTGTTCCTGATTCAGAAGCACGGCACGGCGCGCATCGGTATCCTCTTCGGTCCGGTGATGGTGGTTTGGTTCGGGGTGCTGGGGCTGCTCGGCATCTATGGCATCCTGCAGCACCCCGAGGTGCTGCTGGCGCTGAATCCCTGGTGGGCGGCGAACTTCTTCCTCGTCCATTCGGGCGTCGGCGTGACGATTCTCGGCGCGGTGGTGCTGGCGCTGACCGGCGCCGAGGCGCTCTACGCCGACATGGGCCACTTCGGCCGCCGGCCGATTGCCCGCGCCTGGTTCCTGCTGGTGCTGCCGGGGCTGGTGCTCAACTACTTCGGCCAGGGCGCGCTGCTGCTGGCGGACCCGGAGGCGGCGCGCAACCCCTTCTATCTGCTGGCCCCGGAATGGGCGCTGCTGCCGATGATCGTCTTGTCCACCCTGGCGACCATCATCGCCTCCCAGGCGGTGATCTCCGGTGCCTTCTCCCTGACCCGCCAGGCGATGCAGCTCGGCTACGTGCCGCGTATGCAGGTCCAGCACACCTCCAGCGCCGAGGAGGGGCAGATCTACGTCGCCACGGTGAACTGGGCGCTGATGGTCGGGGTGGTGCTGCTGGTGCTCGCCTTCGAGAGCTCCGGGGCACTGGCCTCGGCCTATGGGGTGGCAGTGACCGGCACCATGCTGATCACCACCCTGCTGGTAGCGGCGGTGATGCTGCTGCTGTGGAAGATGCCGCGATGGCTGGCGATCCCGCTGCTGCTCGGCTTCCTGCTGGTAGACAGCCTGTTCTTCGCCGCCAACGTGCCGAAGATCGTCCAGGGCGGCGCCTTCCCGGTGATCGCTGGGATCGGCCTGTTCGTCCTGATGACAACCTGGAAGCGCGGCAAGGAAACCCTCTTCGAACGCCTCGGCGAAACCGCGCTGCCGCTGCCGGCTTTCATCGACAGCGTGCGTCTGCAGTCGCCGCACCGGGTGCAGGGCACCGCGGTGTTTCTCACCGCGCGGCCGGACGTGGTGCCCCACGCGCTGTTGCACAACCTGCTGCACAACCAGGTGTTGCACGAGCGGGTGGTGCTGCTCACGGTGCTGGTCGAGGACAGCCCGCGGGTACCGGAGGAACGGCGCTTCCAGGTCGACGGCTACGGCGAGGGCTTCTACCGCGTAGTGCTGCACTTCGGCTTCATGGACGAGCCGGACATTCCCGCCGCCCTGCGCCTGAGCCATCTCGAGGAGCTGGACTTCAGCCCCATGCGCACCACCTACTTCCTCAGCCGGGAAACCGTCATCCTGAGCAAGCACATCGGCATGGCCCACTGGCGCGAAGCGCTGTTCATCTTCCTGCAGAAGAGCGCCAACAGCAGCATGCGCTACTTCCAGCTGCCGGCGAACCGGGTGATCGAGCTGGGAACGCAGGTGGAGATTTAGAGGGGCTCCGGGATGTGATGGGGGGATCGGAAACGGTCCCGCTCGCTGACACCGCCGCGGGCCATTACATGCGCCGCACGCAAACCTTCTGTGTCAAGGGATACGCCGGGGGACCGAACTGGTTGTAGACCGCGACATCCGCCGCATCGCGACCATAGCCGATCGCCACGTAGCCGCCCCGCAGCTCGGCCTGCGTCGGGTCGAAGGTGTACCAGCGCCCGCCGACGTATGCCTCGAACCAGGCGTGCAGGTCCATGGGCTCCAGCCCTTCGAGATAGCCCACCACCATGCGTGCCGGAATGCACAGGCTGCGGCACAAGGCGATTCCGAAGTGGGCGAGATCGCGGCATACGCCCGCCTGCCTGGCGTTGATCTCCACCGCCGACAGCGGGATGTCGCTGTAGCCTGGGGTATAGCGGATCGTGGCGCGCAGCCAGGCCTCGATGGCTGCGACCTGATCGTAGCCCGCCCATCGACCCGCGGTGATCGAGGCCGCCATCTGGCCGAAGCGGTCCGACTCGCAGTAGCGGCTGGGCAGCAGGTAGCAGAGCACGGCATCGGGCAGGTTCTGGATATCGACGAAGGGCGCTCCGGGGGCGCGGTCCATGTAGTCCACGGTCATGACTTCGGCGGCGGTATACAGCGCGAAGTGGCCGGGCGAGACGGTCAGCCGCTGGCAGAGGTTGCCGTAGCCATCGGTGAATTCGAACGCGGGGACGCTTGGCACCAGCCGGTATTCTTCGCGGGCCACCCATTGCTGTGCACCGCTGCGTGGTCGCAGCATGAGCACGAAATGCGTCGGTATCGTGATATCGAAGGTCAGGTCACAGCTCGTATATAGCCACATATGGCAAGTCCCTTGAGGGGCGAGGTGAGTCAATCAATATAGCGCCACCGGCAAGTCGAATGAATGACGCCCCTAAACGGGCGATGCTTGTTTGTCGGCTTTGTCGGCCGCCCGTGCGGATCTGTGCCTCATGCGCAGGGAGCGACCGGGCGGGTTGCCTTGACGCCCGGTTTCTCGAGGATTGCCGTCGAGCCGTTCCGGACATCCATTCCCTCGTCCGATGCGTGCAGGACGGGGAGAGTGTCCCGAGGGGGGCTGGCCAGCTTACAGGACGGTGAAGATGTCTTCGGCGGGCAGGCGTGACTTCGGCAGCTTGGCGTTGAAGTCGTCGTCGCTGCGATACCCCAGGCTGACGATCACCACACTGGTGAAGCCGCGCTCGCGCAGGCCCAGCTCCTCGTCGAGCTTGCCGAAGTCGAAGCCCTCGATGGGGGTGGCGTCCACACCGAGCGCGGCGGCGCCGAGCAGCAAGGTGCCCAAGGCCAGGTAGATCTGCTTCTCCATCCAGTGCTGCAGATCCTTCCTGTCGTAGCGGTGCAGGTTGACGTAGGAGCTGCGCACGTTGCCCTGGCCGGCCTTGCCTTCCGGATTGGCGAAGCGGCCGTCGAGGTCTTCCTGGTTCAGTACGGCCTTGAGGTGGGCCGCGTCCAGGTCGGTGCGGGCACAGAGCACCATGACGTGGGAGGCGTTGAGGATCTTCGCCTCGTTATAGACGTAGCCGTCCTGGGTCGCCTTGGCGACGCGGGCCTTGCCTTCCTCGCTGGCGGCGATGACGTGGTGCCAGGGCTGCGAGTTCACCGAGGACGGGCTGTAGCGCAGCAGGGTGCGCAGTTCCTCCAGGGTGCTCTCGGGAATCTTCCGGGCCGGGTCGTAGGCCTTGGTGGTGTAGCGGGTCTTGGCGGCGGTGGCGATGGTCAAGGTGCGTTCTCCTGTCGGGGTTTTCCGTGAGTGATGGGCTGACTCCGCTCCCGTCGTCGGGTGCGGCAAGCGGCCGGTGGATGTTCGGCCGTGCGGCTTTCCATAAAAAGCCGCAAAATCAGCCAACACTTTCTCTCAAGGAGTGAAAATGATTCGCCTGGAGGATCTGGCCCTGTTCGTCCGTTCCGCCGCCCTCGGCAGTTTTTCCGGCGCCGCGCGGGAGGTCGATCTGCTGCCCGGGCAGGTCAGCGCGGCGATCAAGCGCCTGGAGCGGGACCTGGACATCCGCCTGTTCGCCCGTTCGACGCGCAGCCTGCGGCTGACCGCCGAGGGTGAGCAGTATCTGCCGTATGCCGAGCGGGTGCTGGAAACCCTGCGCGAAGGCCACGAGCGCCTGCACCGGGAGCGGGCCGAGCTGCAGGGCCTGCTGCAGGTCAGTGCGCCCTCCGACCTGGGACGCAACCTGTTGCTGCCCTGGCTCTCCGAGTTCTGCCGCGAGCATCCGCGGCTGACCCTGCGCCTGCTGCTGTCCGATCAGGTCGCCGATATCTTCCGCGATCCCATCGACGTGGCGATCCGCTACGGACCCATGGAGGACGCCAGCTTCGTCGCCCTGCCGCTGGAGCCGGGCAACCGCCGGGTGCTGGTGGCCGCGCCGGACTATCTGGCGCGCTGCGGGCGGCCGCAAACGCTCGACGAACTGGCCGGGCACGCTTGCCTGGTCTACCTGCTGGGCGGGCGGGCCCACGACAAGTGGGGATTCGAGGAGGAGGGGCGCCGGCGGGTGATCGCGGTGCGCGGGGTGCTGCTCAGCGACGACGCCGACGTGGTGCGCCGCTGGGCCATCGCCGGCCACGGCATCGCCTACAAGTCCTGGCTGGATGTCGACGAGGACGTGGCCGCCGGGCGTCTGCAGGTGCTGCTCGGCGATTGCCCGGGCGAGCTGGCGCCGCTGCATCTGGTCTGTCCGCACCGCAAGCAGTTCTCGCCGGCGGTCCAGCAGTTCCACGCCCTGCTCAAGAGCCGTTTCGCGGAACTGGGCGAGCGCCTGCCGCGGCTGGCCGAGGCGCCCTGAGCGCTCAGCGGCTCACATCCACCACGACTCGTCCACGCACCTTCCCGGCAAGCAGCTCGCCGGCCATGGGGATGGCCTCGTCCAGACCGATCTCGCGAGTGATCTCGTCCAGCAGCGCCAGATCGAGGTCGCGGGCCAGGCGCTCCCAGGCGACGATGCGGTCTGCGCGGGGACGCATCACGCTGTCGATGCCGGCCAGGGTCACGCCGCGCAGGATGAAGGGCGCCACCGTAGCCGGGAAGTCCATGCCCTGGGCCAGGCCGCAGGCCGCGACGGTGCCGCCGTAGCGGGTCGTGGCGCAGGCGTTGGCCAGGGTATGGCTGCCCAGCGAGTCGATCACACCGGCCCAGCGCTCCCTGGCCAGCGGCCGGCCGGGTTCGGAGAGCGTGGTGCGGTCGATGATCTCGGCGGCGCCGAGTTTCTTCAGGTACTCGGCCTGTTCCGGCCGGCCGGTGGAGGCGACCACCCGGTAACCCAGGCGGGCGAGCAGGGCGACGGCGAAGCTGCCGACGCCGCCGTTGGCGCCGGTGACCAGGATCTCGCCCTGTTCGGGCGTCACGCCGTGGCGCTCCAGGGCCAGCACAGAGAGTATCGCGGTGTAGCCGGCGGTGCCGACAGCCATCGCCTGGCGAGCTGTGAAGCCCAGGGGCAAAGGGATCAGCCAGCGGCCGTCCAGCCGCGCCTTCTGTGCCAGCCCGCCCCAGTGCTGCTCGCCGACGCCCCAGCCGTTGAGCAGCACCGCATCGCCGACCTTGAAGTCAGGGCTGGCGCTGGCCTCGACCGTTCCGGCCAGGTCGATCCCCGGAACCATCGGGAACGTGCGCACCACCGGCCCCTTGCCGGTGATCGCCAGCGCGTCCTTGTAGTTCAGCGTGCTGCAGTCTACTCGCACGGTCACGTCGCCTTCGGGCAGCTGCGTCTCGTCCAGCGTAGTGCTCCATGCACGGTAACCCGTCTCGTCCTTCTCGATCAGAATCGCCTTGAACATGCCGTTTCTCCTATTTAGACCGATCGTCTATAGCGTGCCGAAAAATATGCCAGGACGCTCGCGAGCGTACCTGGCCTTTTCTTGCAGTCGCTTGAGTGGTGCTGCGACCCCGGTGCGGCATATTATAGACTTATCGTCTCAAAATAAAGGTCGGCGACAGATCGGCTATCGACAAGCGAGTTGACGCTGCACTGATTTCACTGACGCAAAAAGCAGGCTTTTGTAAACTATATTTCCGTAAATCGGAAATATAGAAAGGTGAAACCCGTTACCCCAATAAAGACCATGCAACCACTGACACCAACAGCAATCAGGAACGGAAACGGCAATCCGATGGTGCAGGGCACGGACTGAGATGCAGGCAGTGGCGAGGGCTCCAGCGGCTGGATGCGCGGCGGATGCGAGGAGCGAAAACCAGCGCGGTGGCCTGCTTTGGCAAGCGAAGAAGAGGGGGAAGTGGCTCGGGGGCGTCCTTGCTCGAGCGGAGGGCGTTCCTGCCGAAGGTCCGGCGAGGTTTTGCAGGCTGCCGACGGGCCTTATGCCGCCACGGGGTCCATGACGAGAGGCCGACCAGCGCGTTCGAGGAAGTCGAGGGCGGCCCGCTTGGCTTTTTCTACCGCCTGGCGGTGCCGGTCGCCGGAGTCCAGGCTCTGCTGCAGAGTACGACGGAACTCGGACTGCAGATTGCCCAGCAGCCGGCGCTGCTCGCCGGTCAGGGTGGCAGGGTGGCCACTGGCGAAGCCCATCACCGAATCGATTGCCCTGGCGGCATCGAGATGGAAGCTCCGTTCCGGGGCTCCGCAGATGCAGCTCTCGGCTCTCTGTGCGAGCAGCTTCACCTTCTCGCATAGCTCCCGGTACAGCGGGATGAATTGCAGATCGGCAACAGCAGCGGTGCGTTCCCATGCACCCATGGCATCCCTGTGGCTCTGCTGTTCTGCCGCACGGTAAGAGTCCAGGCGAGACTCGCCTCTGGTCGAAATGATTCCCCAATCGTTCATGCTGCAGCCTCCTCTTCAAGGGCTGACCTGCCTGCCGGGCCGGGTCCTGAACCGGAAGGCGGGGTGCGCCCAGATCGTTGGCGTTCCGGCGGATCGGCGCCGGAGACGTTCCTCTCGAACCTTGCATGGGAGCTACCGCGACCGTTCGCCGCAGTCCCCATGACGAATGGATAACTGATTGTTAGGGAGATAATCAACTGTTGCGTTACAAAGTGCCACTCGCTAAAGGTTGTAAGTCCGGCTGTTCGCGAATCGTCCGGCGGGGTTGGCCAACCCCCTAGTGGAGCGGCTAGGATGTACGATCACTCATCAACCTGTAAGGAAAAGGCCCATGCTGGCCGAGCTATTTGCCGTGATGGCGCCGATCTTCATCGTGGCCGGAGTCGGCTATTTCTGGGTGCGCTTTGGTCAGATCTATCCCACGGACTTCGTCACCCGCCTGATTCTCAACATCGGTACACCCTGCCTGGTGTTGTCTACCCTGAGCAATTCCCAGATCGATCCGCGGGCTTTCGGCCAGATGGCCGCTGCCTGTGTGGCGGTGACTTTCTCCATGGGGCTGGTCGGTCTGTTGCTCAGCCGGCTGCTGCGCTACGACTGGAAAGTGCTGGTGCCGGCCTACCTGTTCCCCAATTCCGGCAACATGGGGTTGCCGATCAGCCTCTATGCCTTTGGCGAGGAGGGGTTGGCGCTGGCGGTGGCCTTCTTCTTGGTGCTTTCGGTGGGACACTTCACCCTGGGCATGGTGCTTTCCGGCGCCGAGCAATCCCTCAGGAAGCTTCTGGTCAACCCGATCATTGTCAGTCTCGGGCTGGCTTTGCCGATCCTGCTGCTCGACCTCGAACTGCCGCGCTGGCTGGGTAATACCGTGCAACTGCTCGGCGGCATGACCATCCCGCTGATGCTGGTCACCCTCGGCGTGTCGCTGGCCAGCATCCGTACCCGCCAACTCGGTCAGGGGATGCTGCTCGGTGCGCTGCGGCTGCTCTGCGGGGCAGGCGTGGCCTGGGGAGTCGCTCTGGCACTGGGGTTGTCACCGCTGGCGCAGGGCGTTCTGGTCATGCAGTCGGCCATGCCGGTGGCGGTATTCAACTACCTGTTCGCCGTGCGCGCCGGACGCTCCCCGGAGCAGGTGGCGAGCCTGGTGCTGTGCTCGACCTTTCTGGCATTCGGTTTTCTTCCGCTGCTGCTGGCCTGGTGCCTGTCGGTAGTTCGTTGAGCCGATGAATGCAGCGGGCAGGCGACGTTCTACCCCATCAGGTGGTTCAGGTTGGGCAGGATCAGGAGCACCGTGATGGCGAAAACGATCAGGCCGACCTGCCTGACTTTTTGGGGTTGTTTGAACATGCTCTGCCTTTCTTATTGTTTTATTGTCGATATAGCGTTGGGTCATTTTTACAAGGCATGTCTTGTGCCACAAGGCGGCTTTTTTCCGCGATGAAAAGGAACCGACTCGTAGAGAAGACTCTAAAGGGTTCCCGTTCGATGCTTAGAATTTTTTAGATATGTTTTTTCGTTACTTATATTTATTGGACACTTTTGCCGACCGGTCCAGCGATTGCCTCCATGTGTTAGGGCATGTTCCGGGGAACTCCCCAGCCATTACCGTCTGTCCGAAAGCGCTGAATCAAGCGGGGTTCGGCGCTGAGTGGTGGCCAGTGGCCCAAAAAGGCGCAGACGCACTCTATTAATGTGCGGTGTATTGAATTTATTGGCAGAAGTGATTGGCTGTGCTGTTGCCCTCGCAGTACGGTGATGTTTTCTTGGGCGAAAGGAGTCATGTCGATGACTCGGTGCAAACTTTCCAGCGCGTCTACTCTGGCCTGCCTGACTGGGTTGGCACTCGTGGCTTTGATCGGCCTGGCTCTGGCTTCGTCGATCCATAGTCCGTGGGGAGTGGTGCAGCTGTTCTTCAGTAGCCTCTTCGTTTCCCTGGCCCTGGCTTGGCCCATGGTGGCACCATTCCGCTATGGCAAGCTGGTACTGCGGATCCGACTCACAGGCTAAACGCATGAATTTTTTGAAAAAAGCTTTGCTTTCTGGTCGTCGTTCGGATAAATTGCGCGCCATCGACGGGTGAGAAGGACCCGTAGATGTCCGGTGGGGTGTCCGAGCGGTTGAAGGAGCACGCCTGGAAAGTGTGTATACGGGAAACCGTATCGTGGGTTCGAATCCCACCTCCACCGCCATATTGAATCAGCGCTGAACCCCTGAATATTTTTCAAGATTTCAGGGGTTTTTCGTTTGGCCAGGCGTTTTAGGAAAAACTCCTTCGTGCAGCGGTGGCACAGATCAGCGCGGTCGCCGCCGCGACTCTCCAGATGCCCATTCGCCTATCAGGCGGCCCACAGATCGTAACTGATTCCTTGGGCACCTTTGCTGGCGAAGTTTTCGATTGCCTCGGCAGAGCCGACAATACCTACCGCCACATCGGCGCGCTGAACGCCGGCGGCCAGGCCATCCCTCCAGAATGCCAAGCCATCAGTGTCAGCATCGCGCGCGAGCACCGATTGATACAGGTGGTTGAGGAAGTCCGTATCGTTCAGGGTGTTCAGCCCCCCATCGGTAGCCTCGGCGGATTGCAGAAAGCTCTCTGCAATCTGTCCATGGGATATGCCGTCCTCCAGCTGATCCATCCAGAAGCCGAGACCGGCGGCATCGCTATCGCGTGCCAGCAAACCGTCATACAGGCGCTCCAGAAAGGCGGCCCCGGTATCGCTACCGAATACTGTGCGGTGGTCGTCGGTACCGATTTGGTCGATGTCGATCAGGGTCGTGGTGCCGGAAATCTCATAGGCCACCGCCAGTTGTGGCTTGCCGCTGGCGCTGTTGCCGCCATCGATGAACTTGATGACTTCCGGAGCCAGATCGCCGTTGGCCGCCGAGTCGATGTAGCTGACGAAAGTCGAGCCGGCTGGATCGGTGACGTCGTACACCATGATGCCGCTGTCGCGCTCTAGGCCGACGAAGGCATAGGTGCGATCACCCAGCCGGCCGATGGCCAGGGCCTCGGGCTCCGGTCCCTTGTTGTCCGAGCGGGCATCCGGCTCGTCGCCGTCGATGTTGAAGGATTCGGGGTGCAGCGAGGCGATGATCTGTTCGAAATCGTCGCCGCTGTCGAAGACCAGATTGCCTTCGGCATCGAAAATGCTGAAGGAGCGGCCGCCGTAGCTGTACAGCGCGTCATAATCGCCGTCGCCGTCCGTATCGCCGTCGATGCTGGAGACGTTCAGGCGTCCCAGGTTGGCATTTTCCCGCAGGCTGGCGGCATCGGGAAACGCGCTGGAGTCCAGGGCAATGTCTTTTACCCGGACATTTTCCCCGCGATCATCGCCTTCGTTGGCTACCACGAAGTAGGTCTTGTCATCGGCCGCATAGCTGGCGATGGCATCGGGCATGCGCAGACCCTGAACCGGCCAGTTGGCAATGTCGATGGTGCCGTCCTTGTCGGATGCGTCGATGCCGCTTCCGGCCGCGCGGTGATCGACGGTGCCGAGCGGCAGCAGCGCGGATACGTTCAGCGTGGCCATGTCGATGGTCGCGACGGTGTTGGCCTCCTGCAGGGTGACGTAGGCCGTCTGGCCGTCGGGAGAGAAGGCGATATATTCGGGCTCGAAGTCTTCCGAGGCGCTCTGATCGGGAAAAATGCGCATGCCCTGTTCGCGCAGGGCTTCTTCCTGGCCGTCGAAAGCGTCGAAGTCGATCTCGGTATGGGTGGCGGCCGCCACGCCCTGGCTCAGGTCGATCACCGAAACCGAGCCGGGATTGCTGTCGCCGCTGGCGCTGGGTTCGCCTTCGTTGGCCACGAAAACCTGGCTGCCGTCCGGCGAGAAGGTCACCATGTCCGGACCATAGCCGACTTCGATGGTGTTCAGCCGCTGGCCGCTCACGTTGAAGAATGCCACCACGCCGCGATCCAGCACCGTGGTCTCGCCGCTGAGGGTCGTCCGGGTAACGGCCACGGCGATCAGGCCATTGGAAACGGTGACCGAGTTGATGCCGGCAAAGCCGGGGATGCTACTGGCATCGGCAATGCCAATCTTGGTGCCGGTTTGGGTATCGAAGATGTCGATGCGCTCGTCCGCACCGTTGGTTACGAACAACTGACTGCTTTCGAATGCCACCACCTCGGAACCGGCCTCGCCGGAGCCGCTGTCGAACTGTCTGTAGACCGAGCTTTTGAACGCCGTATCGACTGCCATTACCTGAACCCTTGAACGATCATTAAAAAACGAAGTGTTATGCGAACAGGGCCTGCGGCCACTAACAGAGACAAAACCCTATCGGCCGGGTGTTACAGGGCGTTTGCAGTCGATTTCCGGCAGTTACCAGTTTGTTGCCGGGTTTTTCTTGAATAAAGGGGCGCAAGGCAACCAGAACGGGCGAGGAGGGGAAAAGTGGCTGGATGGATTAACGGCACGCGGTGTTCGGCCCCGGCAGCCGGCGAGGCTTGGTCGCGCCGGCTGTCGGGGGTGTTCAGAACTGATCGTCGGCAAGGTTCTGGATCGGAGTGCTACCGGCGCGGATGACGGCTTCCAGGGAGTGGATGCGCGGCAGCAGCTTGGCGAAATAGAAGCCTGCGGTAGCCAGCTTGGCGCCGTAGAAGGTCTCGTCGGAGGTACGACTGGCCTGGGCCGCGGCGGCCATGCGGACCCACATGTAGGCATAGGCGACGTAGCCGAACAGATTCAGGTAGTCCACCGCCACGGCACCGACCAGTGCCGGGTCCTTGCCCGTTTGGTCGAGCAGCCAGGCGCTGACGCTTTCCAGGCGCTCCAGGGCGGCCAGCAGTTCGCGGGCGAACGGCCGCGAGGCCGGCTCGTCGACGAAGGCACGCATCTCCTCGGCGAACAGGCGCAGTGCGGCGCCGCCGTTGGCCGCGACCTTGCGACCCAGCAGGTCGAGGGCCTGGATGCCGTTGGTGCCTTCGTAGATCTGTGCGATGCGCACGTCGCGTACCAGTTGCTCCTGGCCCCACTCGCGGATGTAGCCGTGCCCGCCGAATACCTGCTGGCCGTGGATGCAGCTTTCCAGTCCGGTATCGGTGAAGAAGGCCTTGGCGATGGGGGTGAGCAGCGCGACCAGCGCCTCGGCGTGGCGGCGTTCGCCGGCATCTTCGGCATGCTTGGCCAGGTCCAGCTGCTGGGCGACGTAGGTGGAGAAGGCCCGTCCGCCCTCGGTCAGTGCCCTCATGGTCAGCAGCATGCGGCGCACGTCGGGATGGACGAGGAGGGGATCGGCGCTCTTCTGCGGTGCCTGGGCGCCTGCAGGGGCACGCCCCTGCAGGCGGTCGCGGGCGTAGGCCGCCGCGTTCTGGTAGGAGGCCTCGGCGCAGCCGATGCCCTGGATGCCGATGGACAGGCGCTCGTAGTTCATCATGGTGAACATGGCAGCCAGGCCCTTGTGGGGTTCGCCGACCAGGTAGCCGCTGGCGCCGTCGAAGTTCATCACGCAGGTGGCCGAGGCCTTGATGCCCATCTTGTGTTCCAGCGAACCGCAGGACAGGGCGTTGCGTGCGCCGAGGGCGCCGTCGGCTTCGACCAGGAACTTGGGCACCAGAAACAGCGAAATCCCCTTCGAGCCGGCCGGCGCGTCGGGCAGGCGGGCCAGCACCAGATGGACGATGTTCGCCGTCAGGTCCTGCTCGCCGCCGGTGATGAAGATCTTGCTGCCGCTGATCGCATAGCTGCCGTCGGCCTGCGGTTCGGCGCGGGTGCGCAGCAGGCCGAGGTCGGAGCCGGCCTGGGCTTCGGTCAGGCACATGGTGCCGGCCCATTCGCCGCTGTACAAACGCGGCAGGTAGCGTTGCTTGAGTTCCTCGCTGGCGTGAGCATCCAGCGCCAGGCAGCAGCCGGACGTCAGCGCCGAGTACAGGGTGAAGCTGGCATTGGCGGAATAGAGCATCTCTTCGAACTGCACGGCGAGCATCTTGGGCATGCCCAGGCCGCCGTAGGCGGGATTGCCGGCCAGGCCAACCCAGCCACCCTCGATGTAGGTGGCATAGGCTTCGCGGAAGCCGGCCGGTGTGCTGACGACGCCATTGTCCCAGCGCGCACCTTCCTCGTCGCCGCTGCGGTTGAGCGGTGCGAGCAGTTCGCCGGTGACCTTGGCCGCTTCCTCGAGGATGGCATCGGCGGTCTCGGCATCCACCGTCTCGGCCAGTGCGGGCAGGCGGGCCCAGAGTGTGTCGGCGGCAAAGACCTCGTGCAGGACAAAGCGCATGTCGCGCAGGGGGGCATGGTAGTGGGGCATGACGGACCTCGTGTTCTGGTCATGGAGTGGCCGCCCGGCGCGCTCCGGGCGGTCGGGTATCGGGGTCGGCGAATCAGGCGTGGACGTGGAAGCCGCGGCCGCTCTTGCGGCCCAGATAGCCGGCCGCGACCATTTCCTTGAGCAGGGTGGCAGGGCGGTACTTGGGATCGCCGAAATCGCGGTAGAAGGTTTCGAGAATCGCCAGCAGCGTGTCCAAGCCGATCAGGTCGGCCAGTGCCAGCGGGCCGATGGGATGGTTGCAGCCGAGTTGCATGCCGATGTCGATGTCCTGGGCGCTGGCCAAGCCTTCCTGAAGGACGAAGATCGCCTCGTTGATCATCGGGCAGAGGATGCGGTTGACCACGAAGCCCGGGCTGTTACGTACCGAGACGGCGGTCTTGCCGATGTGCTCGGCGAACTCCAGTGCCCTGGCATGGGTGGCGTCGGAGGTCTGCAGGCCGCGGATGACTTCCACCAGGGTCATGACCGGCACTGGGTTGAAGAAATGCAGGCCGATGAAGCGTTCGGGGTTGTTCAGGGCGCTGGCCAGTTCGCTGATCGACAGCGAGGAGGTGTTGCTGGCGACGAGGGTGCCGGGCTCCACCACTTCGTCGATCCGGCCGAGGATCTGCCGCTTCAGGTCGAGATTCTCGGTGGCCGCCTCGATGACCAGGCTGGCGCCGGCGAGGACGGCGTAGTGGGTGTCCGACTGGATGCGCGCCAGTGCGGCCTGCTTGTCCGCCTCGCCGATCAGGCCCTTCTTCACCTGCCGCTCCAGGTTGCCGGACAGGGTGGCGAGGCCACGCTCCAGGGCGCTGGTGGAGATGTCCACCAGGGTGACCGGCAGGCCCGCCAGCGCGCAGATCTGGGCGATGCCGTTGCCCATGGTGCCGGCGCCGATGATCGCGATGCGCAGATCGCTCCCGATTTTCAGATGATCGCTCATGCTCATGTTCCGTGTAGACAGGTTTGGCTGATGCCCTGAGGTTCTGGCGGCGTTTGCCGCCAGGACGCGATGGTGCCGAATCGAGACCATGCTCTCGAGTACCTCGACAGCTTAGTCCGGACCCGGCCGGATCGAACTCGGCGACCGCGCCCAGCTCTTGCAGGGCGCGGTCTGGCCGGCACCTCAGTGCGCGCTGGCCGCGGCAGCCCCCAGGCCGGTCTGGGCCCGGACGAACTGGTCGTCGAAGGCCGCCCGCTCGCGCTTGGCACGGGTGCTGCGGTCGAGCTTTGACACCACGACGATGACCAGGAAGGCCAGCGGCATGGAGAACAGTGCCGGATGGTCGTAGGGGAAGATCGCCTTGGCGTTGCCCAGCACGGTGACCCACACCGCCGGCGACAGGATCACCAGCAGGAGGGCGCTGACCAGGCCGGCACAGCCGCCGCAGAGGGCGCCGCGGGTGGTCAGGCCCTTCCAGTACATGGCCATGATCAGCACCGGGAAGTTGGTCGAGGCGGCGACGCCGAAGGTCAGGCCGACCAGGAAGGCGACGTTCTGCTTCTCGAACAGGATGCCGAGACCGATGGCGACCAAGCCGAGGCCGATGGTAGCGATGCGGGTCACGCGCATCTCGTCCTTCTCGCTGGCCTGGCCTTTCTTGAACACGGTGGCGTACAGATCGTGGGAGATCGCTGAGGCGCCGGCCAGGGCCAGGCCGGAAACCACCGCGAGGATGGTGGCGAATGCCGTGGCGGAGAGGAAGCCGAGGAACAGGTTGCCACCGACCGCCTTGGCCAGGTGCATGGCGACCATGTTGCCGCCGCCGATCAGCGCGCTCTTGAGGTCGCCGCCGACGAAGTACTGCGGGTCGGTGCCGACGATGACGATGGCGGAGAAGCCGAGCGTGATGACCACCAGGAAGAAGAAGCCGATGAAGCCGGTGGCGTAGAACACCGATTTGCGGGCTTCCTTGGCGTTCGGCACGGTGAAGAAGCGCATCAGAATGTGCGGCAGGCCGGCGATGCCGAAGGCCAGGCCCAGCGACATGGAGGCGGCGTTGAGCGGGTCGGCGAGCATCGAGCCGGGGCCCATGATCGCCTTGCCGATGGCGTGGCTGTCGATGGCGCGGGCGGCGAGGGTTTCATAGCTGAAGCCGAACTGGGCCATCGCCAGCAGCGCCAGGGTGGTGCCGCCGGCGAGCAGCAGCACCGCCTTGATGATCTGCACCCAGGTGGTGGCGAGCATCCCGCCGAAGATCACGTAGACCAGCATCAGCGCGCCGACCACCAGCACCGCCACCGGGTAGTCGAGACCGAACAGCAGCTTGATCAACTGGCCGGCGCCGACCATCTGTACCACCAGGTAGCAGCACACCACGGTCAGCGAGCCGAAGGCGGCGAAGGTGCGGATGCGGGTCTGGTCGAGGCGATAGGACACGATGTCGGCGAAGGTGAAGCGGCCGAGGTTGCGCAGTCGTTCGGCCATCAGGAAGGTGATCAGCGGCCAGCCGACGAAGAACGCCACGGTATAGATGAAGCCGTCGTAGCCCTTGGCGAAGATCAGGCTGGACAGGCCGAGCAGGGTGGCGGCGGACATGTAGTCGCCGGCGATCGCCAGGCCGTTCTGGAAGCCGCTGATACCGCCGCCGGCGGTGTAGAAGTCGGCCGTGGAGCGGGTCTGGCGGGAGGCCCACCAGGTGATCGCCAGGGTGCCGAGGACGAAGACGAAGAACATGCCGATGGCATGCAGGTTGAGCGGCTGTTTTTCCGCGACGATCACCGGGGCGGCGAGGGTGCTGACGGAAAACAGGCAGAGGCCGGCAAGGCCAAGGGCGCGAAGCGGATTCATTGCTGGCTCTCCTCGAGGATCTGGGCGCTGAGGGTGTCGAAGCGGGTGTTGGCGCTGCGCACGTACCAGCCGGTGAGCAGCCAGGAGAAGACGATGATCGCCGCGCCGACCGGGATACCGACGGTCAGCAGACTGGCTTCGCCGAGTGGCCGATGCAGCCATTGCGGGGCGAAGGCCACGGTCAGCATGAACAGGCTGTAGACGCCGAACACCGAGGCGCTCAGCGACCAGGCCAGGCGCGAACGGCTCTGCACCAGCTGGCGGAATTTCGGGTTGTTGCGGATCTGGTCGTAACTCTGGGCGTGTTGTGAAACGGGTCGGTCCATGTTGGGGCTCCGGATTGTTGTTGTTGTCGCCGTACCATTCGCGGCGGCCTTTTCGGGCGCGCCGCGGCCTGAGGCGTCCAGCCGGGGGCTGGACGCCATCATCTGCTCGATCTGTCTGTCGGAATCGCTACGGGGGCGCTACAGCGCCCTGGCCCTGTCGCGCAGGACGTATTTCTGGATCTTGCCGGTGGAGGTCTTCGGCAGTTCGCTGAAGACCACGCGCTTGGGGATCTTGAAGCCGGCCAGATGCTCGCGGCAGAAGGCGATGATTTCCGCCTCGCTGGTCCGTTCGTGGCCGGACTTGAGGGTGACGAAGGCGCAGGGGGTTTCGCCCCATTTCTCGTCGGGACGGGCCACCACGGCCGCCTCGAGGACGCCATGATGGCGGTAGAGCACGCCCTCCACCTCGATGGTCGAGATGTTCTCGCCACCGGAAATCACGATGTCCTTCAGACGGTCCTTGATCTCCACATAGCCGTCCGGGTGCCAGACGCCCAGGTCGCCGGTGTGGAACCAGCCGCCCTCGAAGGCCTCGGCGGTGGCGGTGGGGTTTTTCAGGTAGCCTTTCATCACGGTGTTGCCGCGCATGAAGATCTCGCCGATGGTTTCGCCGTCGCGCGGCAGCGGCTCCAGGGTCTGCGGATCGGCCACCATTACCCCTTCCAGGGTCGGGTAGCGCACGCCCTGGCGCGCCTTGATCCGCGCCCGGTCGTCCAGCGGCAGCTCGTCCCATTCCTCGTGCCAGGCGCACACGGTGACCGGGCCGTAGACCTCGGTGAGGCCGTAGACATGGGTGACCTTGATGCCCATTTCCTCCACCGCGCCGATCACCTTGGCCGGCGGTGCGGCGCCGGCGACCATGGCGTTGACCGGATGGTCGATGGCGGCCTTGGCCGAGTCGGGCATGTTGACCAGGGCGTTGAGCACGATGGGCGCGCCGCACAGGTGGGTAACGCGGTGCTCGTGGATCAGGGTGAGGATCTTCTGCGGGTCGACCCGGCGCAGGAACACGTGGGCGCCGGCCAGGGCAGTGACGGTCCAGGGGTAGCACCAGCCGTTGCAGTGGAACATCGGCAGGGTCCAGAGATACACGGGATGGTTGCCCATCGCCCAGACCATCTGGTTGCCCAGCGAATTCAGGTAGGCGCCGCGGTGATGGTAGACCACGCCCTTGGGATTGCCGGTGGTGCCGGAGGTGTAGTTGAGGCTGATGGCCTGCCACTCGTCATCCGGCCATTGCCAGGCGAACTCCGGGTCGCCCTCGGCGAGCAGCGCCTCGTAGTCGAGAGCGCTGACCGGCTGGCCTTCGCCGTATTCCGGATCGTCGACGTCGATCACCAGCGGCGGATGGTCGAGCATGCCGATGGCGGCATGGATCACCTCCTGATACTCGCGGTCGGCGATCAGCACCCTGGCTTCGCCATGCTGCAGCATGAAGGCGATGGCCTCGGCGTCCAGACGCACGTTGAGGGTGTTGAGCACGGCGCCGATCATCGGCACGCCGAAGTGCGCCTCGAGCATCTGCGGGATGTTCGGCAGCATCACCGCCACGGTATCGCCCTTGCCGATGCCGCGGCCGGCGAGGGCGGAGGCCAGGCGCCGGCAGCGCGTATAGGTTTCGGCCCAGTTGCGGCGGATCGAGCCATGGATCACGGCTGGGCGCTGCGGATAGACGGCGGCGCTGCGCTCGATGAAGCTCAGCGGGGAAAGGGGGACGTGATTGACGGCAGAGCGCGGCAGACCCTGTTCGAAGATCGACATGTTTTTATCCTTTAGGCTAATTGTTAGCTCTTATTGCCTTCCAGCTTCCCCGTTCCGGCGGGGAGTGGTACATCCTTCGTCGATCTGTATAGCAATCTCCATTTAATCTGTAAATACTACTGAATATTTATAGTGTTTTTACTATATTTGTTCTGAGCGACGGAAGCCCCATGCCCACACACTCCGCCCCCCCCAGTGTCTCGCCGCTGCTGGCGCTCGACCCGCAACCGGGCCTGCTGCTGGATGTCCGGGCAAGTCCCCTTGCCCTGAACGCGGCCCTGCTGGCGCTGCTCGGCGGTCCCGGTCCGGAAGCGCTGGCCGGCTGTCTGCCGGCAAATCATGTGCAGCTGGTGCGCGCCTGCCTGGAACAGCGACGGGCCATCGAGGACGTCGAGGCGCAATTCGGTGAGCGGGTCCTGCTCTGGACCTTCATTCCCGATCCGCAAGAGAGGCGGGTACTGGCACGCTGCCGGGACGCCACCGCGCAGCTCCTCGGCGAGCGCGAGGCAGCCAGGGCGCGCCGCTTGTACCGGCTGATCACCGAGAACACCACCGACCTGATTTCCCGCCACGATCCCGACGGCCGCTTCCTCGACGCCTCGCCGGCTTCCTGGACCCTGCTCGGCTACTGGCCGGAGGAACTGCGCGGCATGCCGGTGCGCACGCTCCTGCATGTCCGCGAGCGGGCGCAGTTGCGGCGTGCCCAGGAGGCGCTGGAGCAGCATGGCTATCACACCATGAGCTACCGCATCCGCCATCGCGCCGGACACTACCTGTGGTTTGAAACCGCCAGCCGGGCGATCCGCGATACCTATACCGGGGCTGTGGTGGAAGTGATCAGCGTGTCGCGGGACATCACCGCTCGGGTACGGGCCGAGGAGAACAACCGGCGGCTGGCCGGGGTGGTGGAGGCTAATACCGATCTGGTGCTGTTCATCGATCCGGCCGGGCAGGTCACCTATCTCAATCCGGCTGCCCGCCGGACCCTGGGTATCGGCGAGCGGCAGCCGATGCCGGCGCTGGCCGGACTCTTCGCCTGTGCCGATCTGGCACGCCTGCAGGAGGAGGGCTGGAGCACCGCCGAACGGCTGGGTGCCTGGAGCGCCGACCTGCGCCTGCAGCCTTCCGGCGGCGGCCCCTCGGTACCGGTGTCGCTGGTGCTTCTGGCACACTCGGCGATCGGCGGCGAACGCTACTATTCGCTGGTGGCGCGCGACATGACCGAGCGCGAGCTGCGCGAGGCGCAGCAGCACCGCCACCAGGACGAGCTGGCGCATACCGCGCGGCTGGTCAGCCTCGGCGAGCTGGCCTCGGGTCTCGCCCACGAGATCAACCAGCCGCTGGCGGCGGTGGTCAATTACGCCAGTGCCAGCCAGCGCTACCTGCAGTCCCTGGGGAAAAACCCTCAGGCGGTGCTACGCGTGGCCCAGGGGCTGGAGCGCATCACCGAGCATGCCAACCACGCCTCGGAGGTGATCAAGCGGCTGCGCGCCTTCCTGCGCAAGGGCCAGCGACGCATGCAGGCACTCGACGTGGCCGACGTGGCACGGGGGGCGGTGCGGCTCTGCGGCTGGGAGGCGAGCGCCAGCCAGGTGGCGATTGAGGAGCAATTGCCGGGCGATCTGCCGCCGGTCTATGCCGACCGGGTGCTGCTCGAGCAGGTGTTGCTCAACCTGCTGCGCAATGCCATCGACGCCAACCGCGAGGCCCATCCCGGGCAGCCCACCCGCATCGTGTTGAGGGCCCGCGCCGAGGCTGGCCGGGTGGCGATCGAGGTGCGCGACTGCGGACCGGGGCTGAGCGACGCCGAGATGGAGCGGGTGTTCACGCCCTTCTACACCAGCAAGCCGGAAGGGCTGGGGCTGGGCCTGTCGATGAGCCGTAGCATCGTCGAGGGCTTCGGCGGCTCTCTGGAAGCACAGCGTGCCGAGGGTGGTGGGTTGTCGATGTGCTGCCTGCTGCCGCTCCAGCAGGGCGATGCGCGGCCGGACGCCAGATAGCCCTGACGGGCGGCGAGATGGAGCGTCCGTCCGAAGAGGGCAAGAGCGCTCAGGGTCACCAGTGGCAGATCGCGCTTGTGCCGTGGCGCCTCGTACGCGAGGACGATACACCGGCAGAGGTCGCCGGGCTAACCTCCCCGCCGTGCAGGAAGGCATCGATTTCGGCGTAGGAAACGCCATGTGCATCCTCGTCCGGCCTGCCCGACCCGGCTGCAACTCCTCGAGGTCCGCACCTTGCGGACCAAGCGTTCGGGCGCGCCCAGGTAGCAGGCCAAGGCGCGTACCTGCTCCTTGACCAGGCCGGCGAGAGGGGCGAGATCGCTGGCGCCGTCGCCAAGCCTCGCGTGATCGGTACCGATCACCAGCCCGCCATAGGCATTGGCAATCGCGTATTGGGCGACGCGCGCCGGTGGCGATGAAGGCCAATGCGTCCTAGGCGTCCCGTTCGTCGTGCTCGATCAACTTGCTGGCCATGTGGCCGGAGAGGTCGCGCTTGAGGAGGCCCACCAGCTCCTCCTAGACCCGGTAGGAGAAGCGTTGGCGAGTCCAGAAATCGGAAATCGGAAGGCCAGCCAACTCCTCGATGGAGGTCGAGCGCCTCAGCCTCTCGAGCTTTTCCTGGAGTCGTTCGCATACCGATTCGACCGGCATGCCGGATAGCGCTGGCGATTTCCAGCAGGGGAGCCTCGTAGAGGCTGACGTGCAGCCAGGGATCGCGGATGCCCAACTGATAGGAGGCATCGGTGGCTACCTGCAGGTAACGAAGATGGAAGTGGAACAGGCTGAGGAAGCCTATGAAGTCCGGCTGATGTACGGAATGTGTTCGAGGAACGCCAACTGCTCGTCCGCGATCCCGGTTTTGGCCAGAGTCTGATCTCCCAGCGAGTCTCGGTGGTGCAGGGCCTCAGGTTCTCGTTGCTGCGGCAGTGGAGTGGGGTAGTTGTGCAGGGCCGCCATGCATCATGGTCAGCTTGTAGAAGTCAGTATCGAGCAGGCTTTGCACGATACGCTCGGGGAACGCGTTTCCGCTCATGTCCATTCACTCTGGCGGCGTCCTGCCGACCAGTCGGCAGGACGCCGCCAGAGTGTTGTAGGGGGTATTGGCCAGCGTCGACATAATCGCGCTGCATCTGGATCGTGCTCCGTGCAGGCTGGGACTGCTGGTGATCCAGCGGGGCAGGGCGTCTTTCGAGGGGCAATGGGCTTTACCGGGCGTACTGGTCAACGGTCGCTACTCCGATCCCAACCTGGATACTGCGGCTACCCGAGTCTTGAACGAGAAGGCGAGGGTGCGTGAACAGGTTGCAACAAGAGTAATTCTGCTGGCGCTCGACATCTACAACGGTACGACAGGCTGTCTTTCTATTCACGGCACCTATTGTCCAGCTGAAACCATCCCCAGATGGGCAGGTTTCAGCTGGACAATACCGACGGTCCTTACCGCCATCTCTCTTTGCCCCTTTTGATTTTTACAAATCGAAAGTCTTCTGCAGGCAGTTTCTCGTAATCGGAAATTTAAAAAAACACAGTTCTTAATAAACCCATAATCGGAAATCTTAGGAATACCTCTAACCAAAAAACCTCCACATAAACCTAAGGAAGGTCTGAATTAGCCCCGACATTTCCTGCCCGAGCGCTCGATTGCTCAAAAAATGGCAGCCCCGTGGAAACTCAGGTCGATCCCTCTCCGCAAATCCATGTTTTGCCCTTGAAGGGGCGTCTTGCAGGGGTGATTCCCCGTATTACGGACGCACCTCTCCTGCCACCCGCAGATGCTTTCGCGCCATCCACAGGTTCGACAGGGCGAACAGCGTCACCAGTTGTGCCGTGTTCTTCGCCAGCCCACGGAAACGGACCTTGGTGTAGCCGAACTGCCGCTTGATCACCCGGAACGGATGCTCGACCTTGGCCCGCATCTGCGCCTTGGCTTTCTCGATCCGACGTTTGACGCGATACAGGACACTGCCCTTGCCGTGCTTCTGGTAGGTGCTGCGCCGGGCCGCGATCTGCCAGACGACTTTCCGCCCGGCATGCTCCGGACGCTTCTCGACGCCGACATAGGCCGCATCGGCACCGACCGTGTTTTCCTCGCCGTGCAGCAGCCGGTCGACCTGGGTGACATCCGCCACGTTGGCCGCCGTACCCACGACGTGATGCACCAGGCCAGACTCGGCATCGACGCCGATATGCGCCTTCATTCCGAAGTAGTAGTGATTGCCCTTCTTCGTCGAGTGCATTTGCGGGTCGCGCTTGCCGTCCTTGTTCTTCGTCGAGCTCGGCGCATGGATCAGGGTGGCGTCGACGATGGTGCCCTGGCGCAGCGACAGTCCGCGTTCGCCCAGGTAGCCGTTGATCACCTCCAGCATTCCGCCGGCCAGTGCGTGTTTCTCCAGCAGGCGGCGGAAGTTGAGGATGGTCGTCTCGTCCGGGATGCGCTCCAGGTTCAGGCCGGCGAACTGGCGCAGCAAGGGCATCTCGTACAGCGCTTCCTCCATCGCCGGATCGCTGTAGCCGAACCAGTTCTGCATCAGGTGCACGCGCAGCATGGCTGCCAGCGGATAGGGTGGCCGACCGCCTTCACCCTTCGGGTAATGGGGCTCGATCAGGGCGATCAGCCCAGACCACGGTACCACCTGGTCCATTTCGAGCAGGAAGCGCTCGCGGCGGGTCTGCTTGCGCTTGCCGGCATGCTCGGCATCGGTGGAGAAGGACTGTTTCATCGGGATACTCGCGCAAGGGGACGGGCGTATTTCACCAGCATAGCGAAGTCTTTTTCAGGGTTTCCCTAAAACCTGCAAACAAGCAAAAACTGGGCTAATCACTTTCAGCCCACCAACAGGCATGCTGTACTTGGCGGCTTCGATAGCTGCTGGATCGCCCGGTGTCGGGCTCTTCTGCATCCTTGGCGGCGACTTTCAGAAACTTTCAGAAGGATGGTCCGATGCTCCGCGACCTCCCGGAAAGGCAGAACCAAACGACGACAACGGGAGAATCTCAATGGAGCAGGTGGTGTACGTGGTGGATGACGATCAGGGCATGCTGGACTCGACGGTCTGGCTACTCGAGTCGGTAGGGTTGAAAGCCTTACCGTTCATCAGCGGCCGGGAGTTTCTCGACGCTTGCGACCCCAGCCTCAACGCTTGCGTGCTGCTGGATGTACGGATGCCCGGCATGGGCGGACTGAACGTGCAAGAGGCGATGCGGACGCGGGATATCGACCTACCGGTGATCTTCGTCAGCGGACACGCCGACGTGCCCATCGTGGTGCGAGCCTTCAAGGCTGGCGCCTGCGATTTCATCGAGAAGCCCTACAACGAGCAACTGCTGCTGGACAGCGTGCAGCAGGCTCTCGGCAGCCTTGGCGAGCGCCGCTCCGACAGTCGTGGCCAGGATGCGCTGCAGGAGCGGCTGAATGCGCTCACCCCGCGCGAGCGCGACGTATTACTGCCGCTGGTGCAGGGCTATACAAACCGGGAAATCGCCGAGCAGCTGTCGATCAGCGTGAAGACCGTCGATCTCTATCGCATGCGGGTGATGAAACGCATGCAGGCCGAGCGGCATGCCGACCTGGTCGGCATGGCCATCGCGGCTGGGCTGGTGGACCCGCTGAATCTGCGAGCAAACGTGCCAGCCAGCCTGGCTGGATAGGCGAGGGGACTGATCTGTTGTCCGCGAATGGACGATCTGTCGTCTAACGCGGCAAGCCGGCGAGAAAGCCTGCCAGGAAGACGTCCAGCGGCCCGGTACAGCGGACCAGCCGGGCACGCTGTACGGCGCCTTCCCAGCCGATCCAGAAGAATGCCGCGAGTTCCTCGCAGTCGGCGCCAGCGGCCAGTTGGCCGCTGGCGCGGGCGAGCCGCAGACAGTTGGCCAGGCGGCGCTGCCAGTCGCACAGGGTGGCTTCCAGCCGCTCGCGGAAACTGTCCGGCAGGATGGCCACCTCCTGGCCGAGATTGCCCACCAGGCAACCGCGACGAAACTGGTGTCTGGCCATACCGGCCTTGGCGTCCTCGACGAAATTGCACAAGCGCTGCAGCGGCGGCACGTCGTCCCGCAGCAGCCAGCGATCCAGCTTGCGGGCGAAGTAGGCACCATAGTTTTCCAGCACCACCTGGCCGAAGGCCTCCTTGCTGTCGAAGTAGTGGTAGAAGGAGCCCTTGGGCACGCCGATGCGTTTGAGCACGCCATCGATACCGGTAGACATGAAGCCCTGCTCGGTGAGCATTTCCATACCGCAGCGGATCAGCGCCTCGCGGGTATCGGGAAACTCCCGCGCGATCTTGGGCGGGCGGCCGCGGCGGGGTTTGGGAGTGATGATGGTCATGGGCGCGATTCTGGGGAGAACGCCACAGAAGTCAACCCGTGCCAGTGGGGAGGAGGGCGAGGCCAATCACGGAAACTGGTTGAAACCCTCTTGCTTTCCCGCTCCCCGAACGGATCTTGCCTACGCTCTATACTCGAAAAATCCGGCTGCCGGACTGGATGGGCGATGGTCTGCAAGGCCGACTTGTTCAGGCAGACTGACGATGAAAGAGAAAGAGCTTCGACTGGCGGTCGTTTTCTTTGGTGGCGTATCGCTCGCGATCTACCAGCACGGTATCAACCGGGAAATTCTCAATCTGGCCCGGGCATCGAAGATCTACCATGCGGACAAGCCCTACGAGGGCCAAGGCAAACCGGTAAGCAGCCTTCACGAGCGTTACCCGGACGAGCCGGAGCAGTCCACCGGAGACGTTTATCGCGAGTTTCTGGAAACGTTGGGCAAAGACGTTTGCCTTCGGGTGATCGTCGATGTCATCGCCGGATCTTCGGCAGGGGGCATCAACGGCGTGACCCTGGCCACGGCGCTGGCCCACGACCGCAGTCTGATGCCGATCACGGACATGTGGCTCGACGATGCCGACATGCTGAGCCTGCTGGCCCCCGAGGCCAAGGCGCATCTTTGGAACAAGTGGTATTTCTGGCCGCTCGTGCATCCCTTGCTCACCCGGCTCAACCGCGAAGGTTTGCTACCGGGAAAGGCCAATGCCGAGATGGAAAAGCGAATTTCGGTCTTCCTGCGCTCCCGCTGGTTCAAGCCCCCCCTCGATGGCCGCCGCCTGAGCACGCTCATGCTCGATGGCCTGACGGCGATGAAGACCTCCAGTTCGCCGTGGGAGTCGCTGCTGCCGCAGGGTGCAAGGCTCGATCTGCTGGTGACCGTGACGGATTTCAGAGGAATCGAGCAGCCGATCTTCATCCACGACCCTGCGGTCGCCTACGAGCGGGAGCACCGCCACCTGCTGCGCTTCAGTCTCGATCATCGCCGAACCGGGCATCTGCTGAGCGATTTCGACATCGATAACTTTCCCTCCCTGGCTTTCGCCGGGCGGGCGACAGCCTCCTATCCGGGTGCCTTTCCACCGGCTCGGATTCGCGAGATCGACGAACTCCTGGCGGAGCGCCACATGCCCTGGCCGGCTCGCGCGCATTTTCTGGATCGCAATTTTCGCCACTACCGCGAGCGGGGCGAAAATCCCGAGGAAGCGATACTGCTCGACGGCAGCGTGCTCGATAACAAGCCGATCACGGCCTGCGTCGAGGCCATCCGCACGCACTGTGCGTTCCGTGAGGTGGATCGCCGGTTGGTCTTCATCGACCCCCACCCTGGAATCGGGAGAGCCGTGCCCGGGAGCGGCGTACCGGGCTTTTTCGCCACCTTGCGGGGTGCGCTCTCGGACCTGCCGCGCCATGATCCCGTCTATAACGAGTTGGCGGTCATCAGCCGCTACAACGTACAGGCACGACGGCTGAAGGCGGCAATCCTCAATGCCCGGCCCATCGTCGCCAAACTGATAGCGCAGGCAACGGAAGGGCGACTCAGGGGGGACTTCACGGCCGACGACCTGCGGCACTGGCGGCTCTCGTCGATCAGCCTGCTGTCCAGCACGACGATCGTCTACGACGTCTGGATGCGTTCTCTGGTTCTCGAAGCCCTGGACTTCATCGTGCGGATCATCGTCAGTGCCTGTCAGTACACTGCCAATTCGCCGGAAGCCTGCCAGGTACAGGAAGTCATCGAGGCATGGGCCCGGCAGCAGGGCGTCATCGCCGACTCTTACGCGATGCCGGACAATCTTTACAGAAACGTCGATCTGCCGCCGTTCGGGAAAATCATTCTGGATTTCGGGGTGATCTATAAAAGGAGGCGGTTGAACTTCGTTCTGCATGAAATCAACGATCTTTACCCTGGAGTTTCCAGCGAGCAGGCTGGCGTTGCCGATTCGGAGTCCCTCGATCTGCTGAAAATCAAGATCCACAAGTGCATCGACGAGCTGTCCATTTTCGACGACATCGACTTTCTCAGTCGGCAGGCTGTTGCAGGCTGTCGGGAGATTTTTCTGGAGCAGGGCGACGATACTACCTGGCCTGCGCCAGCCACATTCGAGGAAATATCCAGGCTGGTCGAGCGCCTGGCACAGGAGTGCGACCTCGCCAGAACGGCCGACAATGCGGACGCCGTCCTGGCATCGTCCCTGGTTCTGAGCCTGGAAGAGCGGAGCCGCGACGCCATTCTCACCGGTTATCTGGGGTATTTCTTCTGGGACATCATCCTGCGCCCGACCATGAGTGCGCTGTCGCTGGATGCCGATGCGGGGCCGATCGAGGAAATCCTGGTGGACCGCATCAGTCCCGAGGACGCGAGCGGCATCGTGCTCGACGAGCAGAAGAATGTGCTGCTTGGCAGATCGTTCGCCAGCTTTGGCGGGTTTCTCGACCGCTCGATTCGCGAGAACGACTACCTGTGGGGGCGCCTGCATGCGGTGGATCGGCTTTTCGACATCCTGCTCAGCACGGTTCCGGTGAGCATTCGCGACAATTTCGCCATCGACACCTTGAAGAAGCGCGCCTTCGAGAGGGTACTTGAGGAAGAGCGCCAGCGACTGACGTCGGTTCCCGCACTAATCGCCAGGATCAAGGCAGCCATAGAGCATCTTTAGGCCGTTTTCGTGCAGAGCTGAACTCTGCACGAAAACGGCCTGCCTTCGGTAGTAGGGTAGTACCACGGACGCTATTCCTCCTCGACGAGAGCCTCCAACCGCCCGGAATTCACGGCCTCCACCAGGATCGCATGGTCTTGCTCCGTCTGGCTTGCGTAGGCGAGGGAAAAGTCGCCCAGCGCCTCGTCAAAGGTGTCTCCCTTGCCCAGATACCCACTGATGGTCGCGGCATCTCCAGACTTGGCATGGGCGCGAGCCAGGACCGAGCCACAGAGCCCGGCATAGCGTTTGAGTTGTGCGGCCGAAATTCCTTCGACAGGGACGGACATCTTCATGTCCCGCAACTGACGCACAAAAAAATCACGCCCAGTCCGGCCTCGCGCCCAGCCCAGAAAAATGTCGCTGGAGGACTGCATCAGCCGTTGCCCCATGACGACCCGCTGGCCCTGGTTTTCATATTGGCTTTTCCCCGCATAGGGTTCGAGGACCGAGCGACAGGACTCTTTGAACTGGAGAATCAGGGGATGGTTTTCTTCGGAGAACATCAGTGTGATGAAGCAGCGGGTGCCGACACTGCCGATGCCCACCACTTTCAGCGCAGCGTCTTCCAGGCGGTAGCGATCCAGGAGGATGCGGCGCTCATCGGACAGCGTCGCACGGTATTCCGCCATCCCCTCCCGAACCTTGTCCAGGAACTCGGGATCGGCAACGTGGTACAGGATCGGCGGTTGATCGACGATGCGGGGGCGTCCGGCAACATGCTCGGCAATCTTGGGGAACACGCTTTCGACAACCCGCGTGCGGGCTTTTTCGATGAATTGTTGGCGCAGCTTTCTCACCTTTTCATCGGGCGCCGAGTCGATCAGCGTCTGCGCATCCAGGCGCGAGTACCAGACCTCCAAGGGATTCATCTTGGAATATTCGCGCAGGTTTTCCCGATAGGCGCACACACACGCCACCGCAGCCTCCCGTGACTGGGCATCGGACAATCGGGCGTCGCGCCCGGCGACCGCAAAGCTGGCGGCCAGCCGCTTGATGTCCCATTCCCAGGGGGCGGGCAAGGTTTCGTCGAAGTCGTTCAGGTCGAAGACCAGGTTGCGCTCCGGGGTGGCGAACAAGCCGAAATTCATCAAGTGGCAGTCGCCACAGGCCTGCACCCGAATGCCGGTGCTGGGTGTCGTGGCGAGATCGTGGGCCATCAGCGCCGCCGAACCGCGCAGGAAGGTGAAGGGACTGCGAAGCATACGGCCGTAGCGGATCGGCACCAGCTCCTGCAGCCGATCCTCATTCGATTGTTTGAGGATGGCGATGGGGTCCCGGTGCTTGGCCGGTGGAAGCCATGCGGCGTGGCTGGTGCGTGGCACTCTCTCGCGCAGCAGCCGCCCAGCGTTGATCCGCTCTTCGCGGGATCGGAATGTGGGGGGGGCCTCTACTGCCTTGGTGGTTTCGGTCTTCGTCCTGCTGGTTATTTTTTTTACGATTGCCATGGCTGCACCTGTTCATTGCTGTTCAGCGCTATCCGCTGCAGCGGTCGTCAGCAGGCTGTCGTGTTTACGTCCAGCCCCTAAACGGTCTTCCCAAGTAGAAATAAAAGCTGCTGTTTCCGTCCCGTGCACGTCCATAGCCCAAATACATGGGGTTGAACGAACTGTCCGCGGCGATGACGACGCTCGCGTGCGGACTTGGGCTAGTCTCGAAATGACTGGAATTACGGGTACTGCCGCATGGAAGCCGGACTGAAGGGGCAGGGGCATCACTGTGATCGGCATCGTGGGGCGCAACCGATGTACGAAGCCGGGCAGGTGAGAAAGCGGGCGATGCTATTAACTACACACAGGCAATATTTATTCGCTACTGCGATGGTCATTTCACTGACGTTGTCGGGCTGCTCGCACATCGGTCCCAATACGGTAAAGGTAGATCGCTTCGATTACAGCTCGGCCATCTCCGACTCATGGAAGCAGCAGACGCTGCTCAACATCGTCAAGCTGCGCTATATGGACCTGCCGGTGTTTGTCGATGTTTCCTCGATTGTCGCCTCTTATTCGCTGGAAACCGGGGGCAGCATTATCGGGCAGCTTTCATCGGCCGATGCCATTCAACGCGACAGTCTCTTGCTGGGCGCCAACGGCAAATATACTGATCGTCCCACGATCACTTATGTGCCATTAACCGGTGAAAAATTTCTGATCGGACTGCTGTCGCCAATTGCGCCGAAAAATATTTTTTCCATGCTCCAATCGGGCTATGCGGCGGATTTCATCCTCGCGCTGACCGTTGAGTCGCTAAACGGTGTACGTAATCGTTCGGCAATGGTGGGCGGAATACAAGAGGCCGATCCGGCATTCTTGCGCGTGCTGGAGTTGTTGCACGAAATCCAGACCGCCGGTGCCGTGGGCATGCGCGTAGAGGAGGACAAGGATAAGGGCGTGATTGCCGTTCTATTTATGCGTCGCGATGATGTTGCTCCCGAGATTCTGGAAAAGCAGAAAGAGGTCCGTCGCTTGCTTCATTTGTCGGAGGATCGCCAGAAATTCGTGCTCAAGTATTCGCCGGCACGTGGCGAGGAGGATGAGCTGGCGGTGAACAGCCGTTCGCTACTGCAAATCATGGCAGCGTTTTCCAGTTACATGGATGTGCCCGAGGAGCACCTGAAAGATCACAGTGCCTTGCCAACCGCACCGATCACCGAGGAAAGCAGCGCGGAGAAGCGAGAGTCCCGAATTCATATTCGCAGCGGCAAGGAAAAGCCCGAGCATGCGTACACGGCCGTGTATTATCGCGATCACTGGTTTTGGATCGAGGACAGTAACTGGCAAGCGAAGCGTGCGATGGTGGCCGTGATGTTTTTCTTCACACTGTCGGAAACCGGTGGCAACAACAGGCTGCCAGTGATCACCATTCCAACGCAATAAGTTGCGCAGTAGCGCGTGGGGGGATCAGTCAGGAGTTTCGGTGTTCTATACGCAATTTAACATAATATACATTATGCGAAGTATAGGTTCAGAACGCCAAAGGCCGAACCAGCGGCAAGCGCTGACCGGGATCAGCTGCCAAAACACCACGGCAGAGGCACAATTCGGTTTTTCCCAAAGGCCCGCTCATCGAGGTATTTCATCGTGGATCATGAGTCGCGCCTCTTGCAGGCCAGCGTGGTGTGCCTGCTCGCCATGGTCCTGCTCGTGCCGCTCGCCAAGCGCGCACAGTTGGGCGCCGTGCTCGGCTACCTGATCGGCGGCGTACTGATCGGCCCCGGTGTGCTCGGCCTGATCGACCAGCCCGGCAGCATCCTGAGGATTTCCGAGCTGGGTGTGGTGATGCTGATGTTCATCATCGGTCTGGAGTTGTCGCCCAAACGCCTTTGGCTGATGCGCCATGCGGTGTTCGGTGCCGGCCTGGCGCAGGTGCTGCTCTGCGGCGCGGCCATCGGCGGCGTGGCGATGGCCTTCTTCCAGCAGCACTGGACCAGCGCCCTCGTCCTCGGCCTCGGCCTGGCGCTGTCGTCCACCGCCTTCGTCCTGCAGCTGCTCGCCGAGCGCCGCGAGCTGCACATGCCGCACGGTCGCCTGGCGTTCTCGGTGCTGCTGTTCCAGGACATCGCAGCCATCCCGCTGATGGCGATCGTTCCGCTGCTCAGTGGCGTCAGCCAGCCGGACAGCGGCGAAGACCCGCTGGTCGAGCTGTTCAAGGTGGTCGCCTGCATCGGCGGCCTGATCATCGGCGGGCGCTACCTGTTGCGTCCGCTATTCCGCGTCGTGGCCAAGGGCGACCTGCAGGACATCCTCACCGCCACCGCGCTGCTGGTGGTGATGGGCAGCGCCCTGCTCATGGAGTGGATCGGCGTGTCCATGGCCCTCGGCGCCTTCCTGGCCGGCGTGCTGCTGGCCGAATCCGAGTACCGCCATGCCCTGGAAGCGAAGATCGAGCCCTTCAAGGGCATGCTGCTCGGGCTGTTCTTCCTCGGCGTCGGCATGAACATCAACCTCGGCCTGCTGGTCGATTCGTTCTGGACGGTGCTCGGCCTGGCCCTGCTGCTGATCCTGCTCAAGCTGCCCCTGATTGCCCTCGTCGGGCGCTTTCCCGGCCGGCTGCAGCCCGACTCCGCCCTGCGCCTTGGCGTGGTGCTCGCCGGCGGCGGCGAATTTGCCTTCGTGATCTTCTCGATCGCCCGCCGCCACGGCCTGTTCGATAGCGGACTCCACGACCTGCTGGTCTTGACCATCACCCTGTCGATGGCGCTCACCCCGCTGGTGGTCATCCTGCTCTCGCTGTTCGCCAGGCCGGTCCGGCAGAGCGCCGCGCCGGAGCAGGAGAAGCCGCTCATCGAACACGAGCCGCGCGTCATCATCATGGGCATGGGCCGCGTCGGCCAGGTCGTCGCCCGCCTCCTGCACGCCCAGCGCGTGCCCTTCGTGGGCTTCGACACGGCGGTCGAAACGGTGGAGTTCAACCGCAAGATCAGCAACCTGCCGATCTACTACGGCAACCCCCTGCGCCTGGAGATCCTGCATGCCGCCAAGGCCGAGCACGCGCAGTTCTTCGTCATCGCCACCGACGACGGGCAGGTGAACATCGACACGGCCCGGCTGGTCCGCCAGCGCTATCCGCACATGACGGTGATCACCCGCGCTCTGGACTGGGAGCAGCTGCACACCCTCCTCGACCTGGATGCCGGCCCGGTGCGCGAGACCTTCTTCTCCAGCCTGGAGATGGGCCGCCAGGTATTGCTCGGGCTTGGCCTGAACGAGCAGCAGATAGCCGCGCGGCTCGAGCGCTTCCGCCGCCACGACGAGGAGATGCTGCGCGAGCTGCACAAGGTCATCAGCGACGAGGCCGCCAGCATCAGGGCCGCACACGCCTACTACGACGATCTCGAAGGGCTGTTCGCCCGGGACATCCTGGAAGAGCCCATCGCCCCGAAAGAACCCTGATCCGCCCTCAAGGGACCTCCGAATGGCGCGAGCCGAGAGCTTCGAGGCGGCGACCGATCTATCTGTTCTTGAGTCGGCGCGAGCGTCCTGAGGCGGTGTGTTCCGGCTCGATGCCACTGTAGTAGATGTCCTGGGTTGTGCTGGCCTTGGCATGGCCCAGGTCGTCCTGCAGGTGCTTGAGCGGCCGGTGCGGCGCGTCGTAGGTGGCGCTGGTATGGCGCAGCCAGTAGGCACTGGCGGCGCGCAGGCCGGAGATCTCCTTCTCGCTGCGGCCTTCGGCGTGCATCCGCTTGACTGCGGTATCGAAGCACTTCTGCACGATGTTGCGGATCTGCCGGTCGGTCAGCCCGCCGCGGCCGTCCAGTTTCAGCAGCAGCGGCGTCGACTCTCCGGGCTGCGGCAACGGCATCAGGTTGCGCGACATGCGGTAGCGCTTGAGGTAGCCGAGCAGTTCGCGGCTGACCGAAATCCGTCGCTCCTTGCCGCCCTTGCCGACGGTCACGTACCACCAGGCGCCGCCGGCGTCCTGCTGGAAGGCCTGCATGCTCGGATGCCAGTCGGGACGACCGGCCAGCTCGGAGATGCGCAGGTACAGGGAGAACAGCATGGCAACCACGAACAGGGTGCGTTCGTGCCGCTCAGGGTCCTGGTGGGCCATCCACTCGGCGGTTTCGATGACGAACGCCCACTGCAGAGGCTCCAGCACCTTGTCTTCGGTCGAGGGGGCGCGTTTCTCGAAGAAGCGCCCCGGCTCCGGGATGGCGCGGAACGGGTTGCCGATCAGCGCGTCCTGCGTGTTCAGGAAGTCGTAGAAGGAACTGCAGATCGCGAAAGTCTGCTTCAGCGAACCCGAGGTCAGGCTGTAGTGCTCCGGCGCCTGGCGTGGCATGCCGGTTTCGTCGGCAAGCTTGCGCGCCGCCTTGCTGCCGAGGATCTCGTAGGGGCGCCACTGCGGGTTGGGGACAAGCTCGCCGGGCTCCTCCCCGGCGATGAAACGCCGCCGCACGGCTTGACCGACCCATGCCATGTCCGGCTCGCGGGTGAACTCGAGGAAGGTCTCGGCGTCCTGGCGCGTCAGCTTCAGGATCGAACTCCCCTTCCGCAGCCAGCTCCACAGCAGCAGCCGCTCCACCTGGATCCGGTAAGCCTTGTAGGTGGTTTCCCAGCCGGCATAGGAACGCAAGAAATCCCGCGTATGCAGGTAATCGTTCTTGGCCGGAAGCCCTGGTTCGAGCTTGTTCAAAAAGCGCACGACGAAGCGGTTTTCGAAGGTCAGGCTGTTTGCGGACAGGGCCAGGAAACGCGCATAGGTGTCGAACAGCGGCTGGGGAACGAGTTCGGTCATCGGGTAAAGGCTCTGTCGGGGGGTTGGACATCAAGATACATATTCCGATTATAGCCATAATCAGAATACGTACAGTGCCGTTACGGCAACCAGATCGTCCCCCTGTCGTGCAAAGGCCCGGTTTGAATCCGGGCCTTTGCACCTGCGCTCACTTTCCGACAATCAAAAGAACGCCTGAATCCCGGTCTGCGCACGGCCGAGGATCAGCGCATGGATGTCGTGGGTGCCTTCGTAGGTATTGACCACCTCGAGGTTGACCAGGTGCCGCGCGATGCCGAACTCATCGCTGATGCCGTTGCCGCCCAGCATGTCGCGGGCCAGGCGGGCGATGTCCAGCGCCTTGCCGCAGCTGTTGCGCTTCATGATCGAGGTGATCTCCAGCGCTGCGGTGCCCTCGTCCTTCATCCGTCCCAGGCGCAGGCAGCCCTGCAGGCCCAGGGCGATCTCGGTCTGCATGTCGGCCAGTTTCTTCTGGATCAGCTGGTTGGCGGCCAGCGGGCGGCCGAACTGCTTGCGGTCGAGCACGTACTGCCGCGCGGTGTGCCAGCAGGCCTCGGCGGCGCCCAGCGCGCCCCAGGCGATACCGTAGCGCGCCGAGTTCAGGCAGGTGAAGGGTCCCTTGAGGCCGCGCACCTCGGGGAAGGCGTTCTCCTCGGGAACGAACACCCCGTCCATGACGATCTCGCCGGTGATCGAGGCGCGCAGCCCGACCTTGCCGTGGATCGCCGGGGCGGACAGCCCGGCCCAGCCCTTCTCCAGCACGAAGCCGCGAATCTCGCCGGCCTCGTCCTTGGCCCAGACCACGAAGACGTCGGCGATCGGGCTGTTGGTGATCCACATCTTGCTGCCGGTCAGCCGGTAGCCGCCGTCGACCTTCTTCGCCCGGCAGGCCATCGAGCCCGGGTCGGAGCCGTGGTCCGGCTCGGTCAGACCGAAGCAGCCGATCCACTCGCCGCTGGCCAGCTTCGGCAGGTACTTCTGCCTCTGCGCCTCGGTGCCGAACTCGAAGATCGGCAGCATCACCAGCGAGGACTGCACGCTGAGCATCGAGCGGTAGCCGGAGTCGATGCGCTCGACCTCTCGGGCGATCAGCCCGTAGCACACGTAGTTGAGCCCGCTGCCGCCGTATTCGGCCGGAATGGTCGCGCCGAGCAGGCCGGTCTCGCCCATCTCGCGGAAGATCGCCGGGTCGGTGTGCTCTTGGCGGAAGGCTTCCAGCACCCGCGGGGCCAGCCGCTCGGCGGCGAACTTGCGGGCGCTGTCCTGCACCATGCGTTCCTCGTCGCTCAGTTGCTGGTCGAGCAGCAGCGGGTCTGCCCAGTTGAAGCTTGCGTGGTTGGCCATGTCGGTATTCCTGTCTTGTTGTTCTGTTGCTAGTGAATTCAGTGTCCGGGCGAAACCGGCATCAGTCCAGCCGTTCGACGACGCAGGCGATCCCCTGCCCCAGGCCGATGCACAGGCTGACCAGCGCATGGCGCCCGCCGGTGCGTTCGAGCTGGCGCAGCGCGGTCAGCACCAGACGCGCCCCGGAGGCGCCCAGCGGGTGGCCGATGGCGATGGCACCGCCGTTGGGGTTGAGCCGCGGCTCGTCGCAGGCCAGGCCCAGTTCGCGGGCGCAGCCCAGCACCTGGACGGCGAAGGCCTCGTTGATCTCGATCACGTCCATGTCGGCCAGGCCCAGCCCGGTGCGCTGCAGCACCTTGCGGATCGCCGGCACCGGGCCGAGGCCCATCAGCCGCGGCTCCACCCCGGCGATGGCGCCGGCGAGAATGCGCGCCCGCGGCCTGCAGCCGTAGCGCACGCCAATCGCCCGTGAGCCGAGCAGCAGGGCCGCGGCGCCGTCGTTCACCCCGGAGGCGTTGCCGGCGCTGACCACACCCCCGGCGAACAGCGCCGGCAGCCGCGACAGCGACTTCAGGCGGGTGTCCGGACGCGGGTGCTCGTCGCTCGCCACGACTTTCGGCGGCTGGCGGCGCCCCTGGGCGACCTCGATGGGCAGGATCTCGTCCGCGTAGAATCCGGCCTCGGCGGCCGCGGCGTACAGCCGCTGGCTGCGCTCGGCGTACCGGTCGGCCGCCGCGCGGTCGATGCCCAGGGCGCGGGCCACGTTGTCGGCGGTTTCCGGCATGGAGTCGGCGCCGAACTCGGCCTCCACCTGCGGATTGGGAAAGCGCGCACCGATGGTGCTGTCGAAGGCGTGGAGCTCGCGGGCGAAGGGGCTTTCGCTCTTGGCCAGCACGAAGGGTGCGCGACTCATGCTCTCCGCGCCGCCGGCGACGAACAGCTCGCCCTCCCCGACCCGCACGGCGCGCGCGGCATCCAGCACCGCCGCCAGCCCCGAGCCGCACAGGCGGTTGACGGTCACTCCGCCGACGCCGATCGGCAGGCCGCTGAGCAGGCCCACATGCCGCGCCAGGTTGCGCGCGTCCTCGCCGGCCTGGTTGCTGCAGCCGGCGACGATGTCCTCGTAGGCCTCGCCGGGGAACGGGTTGCGCGCCACCAGTGCGCGCACCACGCTGGCCAGCAGGTCGTCCGGGCGCACCGAAGCCAGGGCGCCGGCATAGCGGCCGAAGGGCGAGCGCAGGCCGTCGTAGATATAGGCTGTCATGCCGATTGCTCCTGTCGTTCCGGGGTGGTCAGTGGCAGGCCGAGCTGCACGCGGCGGCGCAGCCAGGGGCTGACCCGGTAGCGCGGCTCCTGATACTGCTCGTGCAGGGCGTGGAGGATCTGCGCGATCCGCGCCGCGCCGAAGCGCTCGCCGAAGCCCAGCGGACCATGTGGGTAGCCCAGGGCCAGCTGCACGGCGCGGTCGAGCACCGCCGGGCTGGCGATGCGCCGCTGGGCGATCTCGCAGCCGAGGTTGACGATGCAGGCCAACACGCGCTGGGCGACGAAGCCCGGCGAATCGTCGATCACCTCCACCGGCACGCCGTCGGCGCCCAGCGCCTGGCGGGCCTGGGCCAGCACCCCGGCATCCAGCCCCGGCTGGCGCATCAGCACCCGGCGCCGGTCGAAGCCGGCCAGGGTTTCCAGGGCCAGGCTGCGCGCCACTGGCAAGCCCTGGCGGGCGATCAGGCTGCTGGCGTCCTCGCCCAGCGGCGTCACCAGGCAGATGGCCTGTGCCGAGGGCTGGTCGCCCTCCTCCAGTTCGGCGCCGGCAACCATCAGCAGCGCCGCCACCTGCTGGCGTACCCCGGCATCGTGGCTGTCCAGCCAGAACGGCCGTGCGATGGCCACCGGCGCGGGCGCCGGCTCGGCCTCGACCTGCGCCTGGCCGTCGAGGTAGCGATAGAAGCCCTGCCCGCTCTTGCGCCCGAGCAGGCCGGCGGCCAGCCGCGGCGCCACCAGCCAGGACGGCGTGTAGCGCGGGTCCTGGTAGAACTGCCGGTACACCGACTCCATCACCGCCTGGGTCACGTCCAGGCCGACCAGGTCGATCAGCTCGAACGGGCCCATGCGAAAGCCCAGGCTGTCGCGCAGGATGCGGTCGATCTGCGCCGGTGTGGCCACGCCTTCGGCCAGAATCCGCAGCGCCTCGGTGCCATAGGCGCGTCCGGCATGGTTGACCAGAAAACCGGGGCTGTCCGGGGTGCGTGCCGGGAAATGCCCGGCCTGCTCGGCCAGCGCCGCCAGGCGCTCGATCACCTGCGGATCGGTGCGCTCGCCGCGGATCACCTCGACGATCTTCATCAGCGGCACCGGGTTGAAGAAGTGAAAACCGGCGACCCGTTCCGGATGCCGGCAGGCGCTGGCGATGCGCGTCACCGACAGCGACGAGGTGTTGGTGGCCAGCACCGCGTCGGCGGCGACCAGCGCCTCCAGCTCGCAAAACAGCGCCTGCTTGGCCTCGAGATCCTCGACGATGGCCTCGATCAAAAGATCGCAGTCGGCCAGCGCCGCCAGGCTCGCGGCCGGCTGCAGGCGCGCCAGAGTCGCGTCGAGTTCCGCCCGGTCCAGCCGCCCCCTGGCGGCCGCCCGCTCCAGCGTTTTGCGGTTGTAGGCCAGCGCCTGATCGATGGCCTCGCGCCGGCTATCGTGCAGCAACACCTGCACGCCGGCCGTGGCGAACAGCTGGGCGATGCCGCGTCCCATCGCGCCGCTACCGATCACCCCTATTCGTTTGAACATCCTGCCTCCTTTCGCCTGTGCCTGATGACCGCCCCGCAGAACGGTCGGGAAGCGCCACATTCAGAGCTGCCGCTCGAGTTCCGGCACGATTTCGAACAGGTCGCCCACCAGGCCGTAGTCGGCCACCTGGAAGATCGGCGCCTCCTCGTCCTTGTTGATCGCGACGATCACCCTGGAGTCCTTCATGCCCGCCAGGTGCTGGATGGCCCCGGAGATGCCGACGGCGATGTACAGCTGCGGGGCGACGATCTTGCCGGTCTGGCCGACCTGCATGTCGTTGGGCACGAAGCCGGCGTCCACCGCCGCACGCGAGGCGCCTACCGCCGCGCCGAGCTTGTCGGCGACCCGGTAGAGCAGCTGGAAGTTGTCACCGCTCTGCATGCCGCGCCCGCCGGAGACGACGATCTTCGCGCCGGTCAGCTCGGGACGTTCGGATCTGGCGATTTCCTCGCCGACGAAGCGCGAGATACCGGCGTCGCTGACGGTGGCGACGGTCTCGATGCTTGCCGTCCCCCCCTCGGCCGCCACGGCGTCGAAGCCGGTGCCGCGCACGGTGATCACCTTGATGGCTGCCAAGGACTGTACGGTGGCAAGGGCATTGCCGGCATAGATCGGCCGCTGGAAGGTGTCCGGTGCGAGGACTTTGACGATCTCGGAGATCTGCTCGACATCCAAGAGCGCGGCGACACGCGGCAGGAGGTTCTTGCTGTTGGTGGTGGCGGCGGCCAGCAGGTGGCTGTAGTCGCGCCCGAGCGCGGCCACCAGCGGCGCAAGGTTTTCCGTCAGTTGGTGGGCGTAGGCGGCCTGGTCGGCGACCAGCACCTTGCTCACGCCGGCGACCCTGGCGGCGGCTTCGGCCACGGCGGCGCAGTTGCTGCCGGCGACCAGCAGATGGATATCGCCGCCGATGGCCTGGGCAGCCGCCACGGTGTTGAGGGTCGCGGCGCCGAGGGCGGCATTGTTGTGTTCGGCAATGACGAGAGTAGCCATCAGATCACCTTCGCTTCGTTCTTCAGTTTCTCGACCAGTTCGGCCACGGACTTGACGATGATTCCGGCGCTGCGCGTGGCGGGCGCTTCGACCTTGAGGGTCTTCACCGTCGAGGCGGTGGAAACGCCGAGAGCATCCGGGGTCAGGGTTTCCAGCGGCTTCTTCTTGGCCTTCATGATGTTCGGCAGGGAGGCGTAGCGCGGCTCGTTGAGGCGCAGGTCGGTGGTGACGATGGCCGGCAGCTTCAGGGTCACGGTCTGCAGGCCGCCGTCGATCTCGCGAGTCACGTTGATCTGGTCGCCGGCGATCTCGACCTTGGAGGCGAAGGTGCCCTGGGCGTAGCCGGTCAGTGCGCCGAGCATCTGCCCGGTCTGGTTGTTGTCGCTGTCGATAGCCTGCTTGCCGAGGATCACCAGCTGCGGCTGCTCCTTGTCGACCACCGCCTTGAGCAGCTTGGCCACCGCCAGGGAGCCGAGTTCCTCGTCGGTCTCGACCAGGATCGCGCGGTCGGCGCCGAGGGCCAGGGCGGTGCGCAGCTGTTCCTGGGCGGCAACGGGACCGACCGAAACCGCCACGATCTCGCTGGCGATGCCCTTCTCCTTCAGGCGCACCGCCTCTTCCACGGCGATCTCGCAGAAGGGGTTCATGGCCATCTTGACGTTGGCGAGGTCGACGCCGGAATGGTCCGCCTTGACGCGCACCTTGACGTTGTAGTCGACGACTCTTTTTACCGCGACCAGTATCTTCATCTTGTTGTCCTCAGGTCTTCGGAGTGGAATTCAGGCCGTTTTCAGCAGTTGTGCGTAGGCCTCGAGGTGGTGATCGTCATCGCCCAGCTGGTGGCCGATCATGACCAGGCGTTTGGCGTGGTGGGCCAGGCTGTATTCCCAGGTCATGCCGATGCCGCCGTGCAGCTGGATCGCCTGCTCGGCGATGAAGCGCCCGGCACGGACGATGATGAATTTGGCGGCGGCCAGGCGGCGGCTGCGCTCCTCGCTGTCGGCCTCGTCCGCCACGCAGGCGGCGAGGATGGCCATGGAGGTGGCCAGTTCGAGTTTGGTGCGCATGTCGACCATGCGGTGCTGCAGCGCCTGGAACTTGCCGATCGGCGTGCCGAACTGCTGGCGCGTCTTCAGGTAGTCGAGGGTCAGCCGGCAGGCCTCCTGCATGCTGCCGATGGCTTCGGCGCACTGGGCGGCGATGGCCCGGCCCTGCTGGTAGCGCAGCGCTGGCAAGGCTTGCCCCGGCTCGCCGAGCAGATCGCCATCGCCGACCCGTACGCGGTCGAGGAACAGCTCGCAGGCCTTCGGCCCGTCGATGGTTGGGTAGACCCGGCGGCTCAGGCCGCTGGCGCGGGCATCGACCAGGAACAGGGAAATTCCCTGCTCGTCGCGCGCTTCGCCGTCGGTGCGCGCCGAGACCAGCAGCAGCCCGGCGCTGTGTCCGCCGATCACCACCGCCTTGCGTCCGGTCAGCTCCCTGCCGCCCTCGACCGGCACGGCGCGGGTCTGCACGTCGTGCAGCCGGTAATGGCTCTGCGGCTCCTCGAGGGCGACCGCCAGTTGCAGTTCGCCGCTGATCAGCACCGGCAGCAGGCGTTCGCGCTGCTCGGCGCTGCCCAGTTGCTGGAGCAGACCGCCGGCGTGAATCTGCGACTGCAGGTAGGGCTCCAGGCACAGGCCACGGCCCAGTTCGGTCATGATCAGCAGGTTGTCCACGCCGCTGCCGCCGAACCCGCCGTGGGCCTCGGCGAAGGGCACGCCGGTGAGGCCCAGCTCGCCCAGCTGCTGCCAGAATTCGCGGCTGAAACCCGGCTCGCTGCGGTAGAACCGCTCGCGCTGCTCGAAGCCGTAGTGGTCGCGCACCAGGCGGGCGACGGTGTCCTGCAGCATCTGCTGCTCTTCACTCAATCGGAAATCCATGAAGTGTTCTCCTACAGATCCAGGATCATCTTCGAGACGATGTTCTTCTGGATTTCATTGGAGCCGCCGTAGATCGACAGCTTGCGCAGGTTGAAGTACTGGCTGGCGGGGCCGGCGCTGTAGTCGGCGTGCAGCGGCTCGCCGGCGAACTCGGGAGTCAGCTCGTCCTCGAGGAACGGCAGCGCGTAGGGGCCGAGCACCTTGCGCAGCAGGTGGCTGATCGCCTGGCGGATCTCCGAGCCCTTGATCTTGAGGATCGAGCTTTCCGCGCCGGGCACCCCACCGGCCTGGGCCGCGGCGAGGATGCGCAGGGTGCTGACCTCGATGGCCAGCAGCTGCATTTCCACTTCGGCGATCTGCGCGCGCAGCAGCGGGTCGTCGAGCCGGCCTTCGCGTGCGGCGACCCGCTTGAGGTGGGCCAGCGCGGCCTTGGACGGGCCGATGCCGGCCTGGCCGGTGCGCTCGTGGGTCAGCAGGTACTTGGCGCAGGTCCAGCCCTGGTTTTCCTCGCCGACCCGGTTGGCCACCGGCACGCGCACGTTGTCGAAGAACACCTCGTTGACCTCGTGCTCGCCGTCGAGGGTAATGATCGGCCGCACGCCGATGCCCGGTGTGCTCATGTCGATCAGCAGGAAAGAGATGCCGCGCTGCGGCTGGGCTGCCGGGTCGGTGCGCACCAGGCAGAAGATCATGTTGGCGTGCTGGCCGAGGGTGGTCCAGGTCTTCTGGCCGTTGACGATGTAGTGGTCGCCGTCGAGCACCGCACGGGTCTTCAGCGAGGCCAGGTCGGAGCCGGCGCCCGGCTCGGAGTAGCCCTGGCACCACCAGTCGCTGCCGTCGAGGATGCGCGGCAGGTAACGGGCCTTCTGCTCCGAGGTGCCGAACCTGATGATCACCGGCGCGACCATGTTGACGCCGAAGGAGATCAGCCTGGGCGCGCCGAAGGCGGCGCACTCCTCCTCGAAGATGTGCTTCTGCACCACGCTCCAGCCGGTGCCGCCGAATTCCACCGGCCAGTTGGCGGCGTACCAGCCGCGGGCGTTGAGGAGGCGCTGCCAGCGCAGGTGATCCTCCTTGCCCAGGTGCTTGCCGAGGCGCACGCGCTCGGCGATGTCGGCCGGCAGCTCGGCGCGCAGGAAGGCGCGTACCTGGTCGCGGAAGGCGAGCTCCTCGGCGCTGTAGTTGATGTCCATGCGGATTCCTCGGGTGATCGGTGGGGAGATGGCGTGCGGCTCAGCCGGCGGCCTGCTCGCGGCGCGCCTGGCGTTCGGCGAAGAAGGCCGCCACCAGCGCCTCGCGCTGCGGCGAGCGCAGGCATTCCTCGAACAGCACGCGCTCGCGCCGGAGGCCCTCGGCCAGCGGCAGCAGGGTCGCCGCCTCGACGGCGGCGATGGCGCGCGGCGGCGAGAACAGCCCGGGCTGGGTTTCTTCCACCTCGCGGCGCCTGGCGGCGAACAGCGCGGCGCAGTCGCCCGCCAGCAGCTTTCCGTTGCGCTCGCCGGTGCGCCGCGGGCCGCAGCGGTCGGCCAGCAGGCGCTCGGCGAAGGCCAGGCCGGCGGCCTGCGGCTCGCCTTCGAACAGCTCGTCGACCAGCCCGCAGGCCTCGGCTTCGGCGGCGGCGATCGGCGTGCCGCTCAGGATCATGCGCAGCGCCCGGGCCACGCCGACCAGGCGCGGCAGACGCTGGGTGCCGCCAGCGCCGGGCAGCAGGCCGAGCCTGACCTCCGGCAGACCGAGCACGGTATCGCAGCGGGCGATGCGGTAATGGCAGGCCATGGCGACCTCCAGGCCGCCGCCCAAGGCCGAGCCGTGGAGCGCCGCGACGCAGGGCTTGCTGCCGGCTTCGATGGCCTCGACCACCTCCGGCAGCAGGGGCGCCCGCGGTGGCTGGCCGAACTCCTTGATATCGGCGCCGGCGATGAAGGTGTTGCCGTTGCAGATCAGGACCACGGCCTGAACGCCGTCGTCGGCTTCGACCGCCTGGAAGGCTTCCAGCAGTGCGGCCCGAACCGCCTGGCCAAGGGCATTGACGGGAGGATGGTCGACCGTGATCAGGGCAATCGCGCCCTGCCGGACAAGGTGTACGGGGGATGACATCTATCAAGCTCCTGCAGGCATCGTTGCCTGCTTTCTTGTTTTTATTGAACGGGCGTCGCTGGATCAGCGGTGCTTCCAGACTGGCCGGCGCTTCTGCACGAAGGCCTGCATGCCTTCCTTCTGGTCCTCCGACGCAAAGCTGGCATGCAGCAGACGGCGCTCGAAGCGCACGCCCTCGGCCAGGGTGGTTTCGAAAGCGCGGTTGACCGCTTCCTTGTTCAGCCGCACCGCCATGGCGGAATGGCCGGCGATCTGCGCGGCAGCGGTCAGCGCCTCGTCGAGCAGCCGCTCGAGCGGCACCACCCGGCTGACCAGCCCGTAGCGCAGGGCTTCCTCGGCGTCCAGGGTGCGCCCGGTCAGGCACAGGTCCATGGCCTTGGCCTTGCCGATGGCGCGGGTCAGCCGCTGGGTGCCGCCGGCGCCGGGCAAGGTACCGACCCTGACCTCCGGCTGGCCGAAGCGGGCGTTGTCGGCGGCAACGATGAAGTCGCACATCATCGCCAGCTCGCAGCCGCCGCCCAGCGCCAGACCGGCGACCGCGGCGATCACCGGCTTGCGGCAGCGGGTGACCTCCTCCCAGCTGGCGGTCACGAAGTCCTCCAGGTAGACGTCGGAGAAGGTCTTGGCCTGCAGCTCGGCGATGTCGGCGCCGGCGGCGAAGGCCTTGTCGTTGCCGGCGATGACCGTCGCCCGGATCGCCTCATCGCGCTCGAAGCGGCGCAGCACCTCGCCCAGCTCTTCCATCAGGGCGCCGTTCAGGGCGTTGTGCACCTGCGGGCGGTTCAGGCGAATCAGGCCGACCGCACCCTGCACCTCCACGAGAATGTTCTCGAACTCCATGACTCCCTCCTACTTGCCTGGGCAGGCCCCGGTCCGGGGCGCGCTTGCCGTCTTGGAACCGAGCTTAGGTTGCTCGAAAATAAAAGACAATATGTTGACATAAAATTATTCAGCTCCTATCTTCGGTTTCCATCAGGGAAGTCAATGCAGTGCCCGACAGAACAATAAAACCCGTAGAGGGAGGAAGGCATGAAATGAAAGTAGCAACGAACATGCACGAGAGACGGCGTGCCGAGATGTATGCATGCGGCGCCTGGAAGGACATGATCATTACGGATTACCTGGACAGGGCCGTGGCGACTACGCCACACAAGACGGCTCTGGTGGGGTACCGGGTCCAGGCCGGCGACCGCACTGTCCTGACGTATGGAGAGTTGGATCGGCGTGTCACCCGCATGGCGGCCGGGCTGGCCGCGCTGGGGGTCGGGCCGGGCGATGTGGTGTCCTGCCAGTTGCCCAACTGGTGGCAGATGAACGCCCTGTTCCTGGCCTGCGTGCGCATCGGCGCGGTGATCAACCCGCTGATGCCGATCTTCCGCGAGCACGAGCTGCGCTTCATGCTGGCGCATGCCCGCAGCCGGGTGTTGGTCATTCCACAGACCTTCCGCCACTTCGACCATCGGCAGATGATCCAGGGGCTGCGCGGCGAGCTGCCGAATCTGGCCCATGTGCTGGTCGTCGAGGGCGACGGCGAGCAGTCGTTCGAACGGGTACTGCTGGAGCGCGCCTGGGAAACCGAATGCGACACTGGACGGCTGTTCGCCGAGCGCCGCCCTTCCCCCGACGACGTGGTCCAGGTGATCTACACCTCGGGCACCACCGGCAAGCCCAAGGGGGTCATGCATACCTGCAACACGCTGCTCAGCCATATCCGCCCGTTCTGCGAACGGCATGGCTTGAGTGAAGGCGACAGCATCCTGATGCCCTCGCCCCTGGCGCACCAGCTCGGTTTTCTCTACGGGCTGATGACGCCAGTTTACCTGGGCGCCGGCGTTATCCTGCAGGACGTCTGGAATCCCTTGTTCGCGGTGCAGATCATTGCCGAAGAGCGTCCCGGGCTGACCCTGGGCTCGACGCCCTTCCTCGCCGATCTGGTGGAGGTCGCGACCGAGCATCACCAGCAGCTCTCCTCGCTGAAGACCTTCATCTCGGCCGGCGCGCCGATCCCCGGCGCGCTGGTGGAAAAGGCCGCCAGCCTGCTCGACACGCGCATCGTCTCGGCCTGGGGGATGACCGAAAACGGCGCGGTCACCACCACGCGCCCGGAAGATCCCATGCACATGGCCGTCATCAGCGATGGCCTGGCCCTTCCTTACATGGAGGTCAAGGTGGTCGGCGAAGAAGGACAGGAGCTGCCGGCCAACCAGGAGGGCGATCTGCTGGTGCGCGGCTCCAGCCAGTTCGTCGGCTACCTCAACCAGCCGGAGCTGTACAACGTGGATGCGGAGGGCTGGTTCCCGACCGGCGACATCGCCCGCATGAGCGCGGACGGCTACATCCGCATCACCGGGCGCAGCAAGGACATCGTCATCCGCGGCGGCGAAAACATCCCGGTCGTCGATGTCGAGAACATGCTCTACAAGCACCCGGCGATCAAGAGCGTCGCCCTCGTGGGTGCGCCCGACCCGCGCCTCGGCGAGCGCCTGTGCGCCTACGTCACCCTGCACGATGGCACAGCCCAGCCGCTGACCCTCAAGGATCTGACCGACTATCTGCTGGAGCAGCAACTCACGCGCCAGTACCTGCCGGAATACCTCGAGGTCATGGACGAGTTGCCCCGTACCCCCTCCGGCAAGATCCAGAAATTCAAACTGCGGGAAATGGCCAAGGAGCTATTCCTCGACCGGAAGATTCACGCCTGAAGCCAGGCGATTCCCCATCGATACCAAGCCCTATCAATAAAAAGAGAGCACCAAGCATGAAAGGTCTGACTGGAAAAACCGTAATTGTTACCGGTGGCGGCGGCGGTATCGGCCGCGCGGTCTGCCTGCGCTTCGCCGAGGAAGGCAGCCAGGTGGCGGTACTGGATCGCGACGCCAGCGCCGCCCAAACCACCGTCGACCTGATCGTCGAAGCCGGCGGCAAGGCCATGGCCTATGCAGCCGACATCACCGACTACGAAGCCATCGTCAACACCGTTGCGGCCATCGAGAAGGATCTGGGCGTGCCCACCGTGCTGGTCAACAACGCCGGCTACGACCGCTTCATGCCCTTCCTCAAGACCGAGCCGGCGATGTGGGAGCAGTTGATCGCCGTCAACCTGACCGGCGCGCTGAACATGCACCACGTGGTCCTGCCGAAGATGCTCGAAGCCGGCGGCGGCAAGGTCATCAACGTCGCCTCCGACGCGGCCCGCGTCGGCTCCTCGGGCGAAGCGGTGTACGCCGCCTGCAAGGCCGGCCTGGTCGGCCTGTCCAAGACCCTGGCGCGCGAGCTGGCGACCAAGAACATCAACTTCAATGTGGTCTGCCCCGGCCCGACCGACACCGCCCTGCTGAAAAGCGTGGCCGACACCTCCAACAACCCGGAAAAACTCCTGGAAGCCTTCAGGAACGCCGTGCCAATGCGCCGCATCGGCCAACCGGAAGACTACCCGGGGATCATCGCCCTGCTCGCCAGCGACGATGCCAATTTCATTACCGGTCAGGTCATCAGCGTGTCTGGTGGCCTGACCATGGCCGGTTGATAAGGAATAAGGAGGAACCATCCATGAATTACGAAGACATTCTGTACACCGAAGTCGATGGCGTAGCCACCATCACCATCAACCGTCCGGACCGCTACAACGCCTTCCGCGGCCAGACCTGCATGGAACTGATCGACGCCTTCAACCGCGCCGGCTGGAACAAGGCCATCGGCGTCATCGTCCTCACCGGCGCCGGCGACAAGGCGTTCTGCACCGGTGGCGACCAGGGTGCCCACGCCGGCCAGTACGACGGCCGCGGCCTGATCGGGCTGCCGGTGGAGGAACTGCAGGGCCTGATCCGCGAAGTCCCCAAGCCGGTGATCGCCAGAGTCAACGGTTTCGCCATCGGCGGCGGCCACGTGCTGCATGTGCTCTGCGACCTGAGCATCGCCTCCGACAAGGCTATCTTCGGCCAGGTCGGCCCGAAAGTCGGCTCGGTCGACCCGGGCTTCGGTACCGCCTACCTGGCCCGCGTCGTCGGCGAGAAACGCGCCCGCGAGATCTGGTACCTGTGCCGCAAGTACAACGCCCAGCAGGCGCTGGACTGGGGGCTGGTCAACGCCGTGGTACCGCACGACGAGCTGGATGCCGAAGTACAGAAATGGTGTGACGAGATTCTCGAGAAGAGCCCGACCGCCCTGTCGATCGCCAAGCGCTCGTTCAACGCCGACAGCGAGAGCATCGCCGGCATCGGCGGCCTCGGCATGCAAGCCCTGAGCCTGTACTACGACACCGACGAAGCCAAGGAAGGCACTGCCGCGTTCAAGGAAAAGCGCAAGCCCGATTTCCGCAAGTTCTACAAGTAATTCCCTGGCGCCGGCAGCCTTCGGGCTGCTGGCGCTGGCACCAGCCAAGGTCCGGAGAGAGCCATGAATTTTGGATTCAGCGAACAACAAAACGCCATCCGTGAAACGGTTGCCCGCTTCAGCATCGACGTGCTCGCCCCCGGTTATCGCAAGCGCGACCGGGAAGGCAATATCGAGCGTGCCGTCATTCGGCAGATGGGTGAAATGGGCCTGCTCGGCGGTGAGCTGCCGGAAGCGTATGGCGGCAGCGGCCTGGACTGTATTACCGCCGGCATCATCATCGAAGAGATTTCCAGGGGCGATTTCAACGTTGGCTATATCCCGCTGCTGACTTCGCTCAACGGCCAGATCATTGCCCAGCACGCCGCACCGGAACTGGCCAGGGAGTGGCTGAACGAAATCACCGCCGGTCGCAAGATTGTCTGTATCGCACTGACCGAGCCCAGCGGCGGCTCCGACGCCGCCAGCCTGCGCCTGAAGGCCGAGCGCAAGGGCGACGTCTATGTGCTCAACGGCGAGAAGACCTCGATCTCGATGGCCGACCAGGCCGACGTCGCCGTGGTGTTCGCCCGTACCGGCACCCAGGAATCGCGTGCCAACGGCATCAGTGCCTTCCTCGTCCCGATGAACACCAAAGGCGTCAGTACCACCCGTTTCGACGATGCCGGCCAGCGCGCCATCGGCCGTGGCTCGATCTTCTTCGACAACGTCGAAGTGCCGGTCAGCCATCGCCTCGGTGACGAAGGCAAGGGCTTCAAGCAGGTCATGCAAGGCTTCGACTACAGCCGTGCGCTGATCGGCCTGCAGTGCCTGGCACTGGCCCAGCAGTCGCTGGACGAAACCTGGCGGTGGCTGACCGAACGTCAGGCTTTCGGCCAACCGCTGTCCGCTTTCCAGGGCCTGACCCATCCGCTGGCCGAGTACCAGACCTACGTCCAGGCGGCCCGCCTGCAGTGCTACTACGCACTGTGGCTGAAGGACAACGGCCTGCCGCACAACCCCGAAGCCGCCATGAACAAATGGTGGGGACCGAAGCTGGCTTACGACACGATCAATCAGTGCCTGCTGGCGCATGGTCACACCGGCTATGGTGAGGATCTGCCGTTTGCCCAGCGTCTGCGTGACGTGCTCGGCTTACAAATTGGTGACGGCACGGCGCAGATCATGAAAAATATCATCGCTCGAGAGTCCGTCGCCAAGTGACCACCCCCTCCCGGTCTGTCTGGGAGTGCCAGTGGCTACCGAGCATCGATGCCAGTGAACACTGTGGACACACGATGACCGATAACCACTCGAAAGCTATTCCCAACAGGCTGTTCTTCCGCCTCTTCCAGACCGGCAACGTGCTGCAGCGTCAGGTCCAGAAAGAGATGGGGGTCAGCACGGTGCAATGGGCGGTACTGGGAGCCCTGTCCCGCCCAGGCTACGAAAACGGCATCTCGTTCAATGAGCTGACCGAGTACCTGATCGTCAGCCGACAAAACCTGGATGGCGTGCTCAAGCGTCTCGAGCGCGACAATCACGTGGTGCGCATCGCCCACCCCCAGGACGGCAGGGCGCGCCTGGTGCTGCTGACCGCGCAGGGCCTCGCGTTCTGGGAAAGCCTGCAGCCCAAGATCGACGAGTTCTACCGGCAGGCGCTGGCGAGCTTCGGCTTCGACGACGAGGTGAGCCTGCTGCACTACCTGAACAAATTGAATGCCGACCTCGCGAAAGTCGAGATCGATCCGGAACAGGTCGCGCTCGAACCCGATGACGCCTGAGCATCCGGCGTCTCGGTGCGGCACCCAGGTCACTCCACACGCCGCCGGTCTACCCCTGCCCCTGTGATCGGCTGAAGCCTTTCTCGAGGCTGCAAAACAACGCCCGAGCCGCCCGTGCAACTTGGCTGCGAGAGCGGATTCTCGCTTGCCACCCTGCAATCCCCCCTCCTCCCTGGTACTCCCTGCTGGTGCGGGCCAGGGCGTCTTGCTTTCGATACTTAAGTAAACACATTGACACTTTTACGAGTAAAACCTAGCCTGAAAGACGTGGCCATGCATACCTCAATACCATTCAATGGACTGATAGATAGCCATCAATCCGCCAATGCCTCGATAAACCAACAATAAAAACAAAAGTAAACATCATGCATAGATACCCGTTTCAGCATATCAATGGACTGAAGCTGCTGACGCTGTGCGGCTGCCTGCTTCCGCTTGCCGTCCAGGCCGGTCTCGTCGAGGACAGCCACCTGAGTCTGGAGATGCGCAATTTCTACATGAACCGCGACTACCGGGATGCCGGCCTCGTCGATACGCCGCGAATCAAGGGGCAAAGCAAAGCCAAGGCGGAGGACTGGGGACAGGGTTTCATGCTGCGCTTCGAGTCCGGCTTCAGCGACGGGCCGGTCGGCTTCGGCCTCGATGCGCTCGGCCTGCTCGGCATCAAGCTGGATTCCGGGGGCGGCACCAGCGGGACCGGCGCCTTGCCGCGCAATCCGCAAACCGGCGAGACGGCGGACGAGTTCAGCTTTCTCGGCCTGACCGGCAAGGCACGGATCGCCCAGACCCAACTCACGGTCGGTACCCATTCCCCGCTGATGCCCGTACTGATCCGCAACGACACCCGTCTGTTGCCGCAGACCTTCGAGGGTGCCCAACTGCTCTCCAGGGACATCGAGGGTCTGACCCTGACCGCCGGCCAGTTCCGCAGTACCCGCCTGCGCGACTCGACCAACTACGAGGACATGAAGATGTTCGCCGATGGCGCCACGGGCGGCGTGGAGAGCGATCGCTTCAACTTCGGCGGCGTCACCTATGCCGTTTCGCCGAAGCTGACAGGCACTTACTTCTACGCCCAGCTCGAGGACAACTATCGCCAGCACTACTTCGGCCTGTTGCACACCCAGCCCCTGGGCAAAAGCCTGAAGCTGAGATCCGAGCTGCGTTATTTCGACAGCGACGACGACGGCCGAACCACGGTCGATAGCCGCAATCTGGGCGCCATGTTCACCCTGAGCTACCGGGGACATGCCCTCGGTGCGAGCTACCAGCGACAGACGGGAGACACCGGCCAGCCCTTCATCGCCGGCGGGGCCGATCCCTTCGTCTTCAACACCCAGACCTATCACCACTTCCTGCGCGCCGACGAGGACTCCTGGCAGACCCGCTACGACTACGACTTCGCAGCCCTCGGCATTCCCGGCCTGACCCTGATGGCGCGCTATGTGCGCGGCGACGACTTCGAGATTCGCCGGCAGGACGCCCACGAATGGGAGCGCGATGTCGATATCGCCTATGTGATCCAGAGCGGCCCGCTCAAAAATCTGGTCCTGCGCTGGCGCAACGTCGCCTATCGGGGTAGCCGCACCACCGACATCGACGAGAACCGCCTGATCGTCAATTACGTCCTGAAGTTCTGGTGAGCCGCCAAAACCGGACGCAACCCCACCATTTGCCTCGAAGGAGAACCGGCATGCATGTCGATGAAGCCATCCAGTCGCGCCGCTCGGTGCGCCGCTTTCTGCCCACCCCCGTCCCTCTGAAGGTGATCCGGCATATCCTGCAGATAGCCTCGCGCGCGCCCAGCGGCAACAATATTCAGCCCTGGCGCGTCCATGTGGTCACCGGCGAAGTGCGGCATGCTCTGTGCCGGGACATTCTGCAGGCTGCCAGCGAAGCCGCCGAACAGCACCAGGCCGAGTACGCCTACTACCCCACGCAGTGGGTCGAACCCTACCTGGGGCGCCGGCGCCAGAACGGCTTCGCCCTCTACGAAGTCCTCGGCATCGGTCGCGACGACCGGCAACGGCGGGAGCAACAGATGCTTCGCAACTACAGCTTCTTCGATGCCCCGGTCGGCCTGCTGGTGACTCTCGACCGATGCCTGAACACCGGCAGCTACATGGACGTCGGCATGTTCATCGAGAACATCCTCGTCGCCGCCCGCGGTCAGGGGCTGCACACCTGCGCCCAGGCTGCCTTCGCCACGTTCCACGCGATCGTGCGCGAGCATCTGCCCCTGAACGAGGACGACATCCTGGTCTGCGGCATCGCCCTGGGGCATGAAGATATCCTGGCCCCGGAAAATCGCCTGCTGACCGAGCGGCAGCCGGTCGAGGCATTCGCCAGCTTCCATGGCTTCGGCGAAACACCGGAAAGGGTGTGCTGATGCCCTCCCCGGCCAGGCTGTCAGGCTTCCTCCGGCCGTTCCGCCGCGGTGCCTGACGTCTGGGTGTCGGGCTCTCCGGCCAGCACCTCCTCCGGTGCCATGGAGGCGGCCGCCTGGCGCAGCAACTGCACCTCCGTGGTCGCCGCGGCCAGGCTAATGTGCAGCGCCTGCGTTTCCTGCCGCTGGGTCGTGAGGGCCGCCTTCAGCTCGGTCGTTTCCGACTGCAGCAGGCCGAGGCGCTCCTGCAGGACCTCCCGGGTGGCCTGGGACTGGGCCAGCTCGGTGCGTAGCGTCGCCAGCTCGCCCGCCTGCCGTTCCAGTCGGTCGCGTTGCTCGCCCAGCTCCTTCGCCCGGTAACCGTTCTCGCTGGCCAGGCGCTCGTTGGCGCGATTCAGCTGCGTCACCTCGTCCTGCTTGAGGATCAGCGTCTGCTGCAGCTGGCGAAGCTCCATCTGCAGCTGCTGCATCTGGGCTTCATGACGACGCTGCTCCTGCTCGCGCTGCTCCTTGCTGGCCTGGCGATAGTGCTCCAGCGCGTCGCGACTGTGCCGGTGCTTCTCCTCCAGCGAGCGGATCTGCTCATCGCGCTCCGTCAGCCGCATCGCCTGGTCCTGATTGGCCTGGAGCAGGCGCGCCTGCTCAACCTCCAGTTGCTGCAGCCGTTCGCGGGCTTGCCGATGGCTATCGCTCTCCCCTTGCAACTGCTCGGTCAGCGCCGCGACCCCCACCTCCAGCTGCTGGCCCCTCTCCTCTGCCAGCCGCAGCTGCTCCTCGAGCCGGGTGCGCTCTTCGGCGAAGCGCTCGCGCATCCGCTCGACCTGTTCATCGGCCTCGCCCTGCAGCCGCCCGGCCAGAGCGGCGACCAGGCGACCCAGTTCCTCGCTCAGGCTGGCAGCGTTCTCCGTCTGCCGGGCCTCGCTCTCCTCCAGCTCCTTCAGATAGCGGTGGATGGTGGTCTTCGAGCCGGTATTGCCCAGCTCGATGCGTACCGCGTCGATGCTCGGGTGTTCGCCGCGCGCCAGCAGCGCCTGCCGTGCCTGCATGACCAGTGCCTTGTTGATGCCGCCCCGAGCCATATAGGTTCCTGTTCCTTCGAGTATTTCGTACTGCTTTACGTACCATGTAATTACATACTAAATTACACCATTTACTCAATTAAATCAGGCATTTTATGAGATTGGATAATTAAAGGTTATCCGCTGACAGGACCCAAGGCAGCTGCGAGAATGGCGCTTTTCGTACGGGAGATGGGCAATGATCGATATCGAGCGCTACCTGCAGGCCGGCACGCGGGAGAACACCAGGCGCAGCTACCAGGCGGCCATCGAGCATTTCGAGGTGAGCTGGGGAGGCTTTCTACCGGCGACCAGCGACAGCGTGGCGCGTTACCTGGTCGCCCACGCCGACAAGCTGTCGCTCAACACGCTGAAGTTGCGTCTTGCCGCCCTGGCCCAGTGGCATCTCAGCCAGGGCTTCCCGGACCCGACCAAGGCGCCGGTGGTCCGTCAGGTGCTCAAGGGCATCCGCGCCCTGCATCCGGCACGGGAAAAGCAGGCCGCGCCGCTGCCGTTGCAGCATCTGGAGCAGGCCATCGGCTGGCTCGACGGCGAAGCCGGCAATGCCAGCGCCCGTGGCGACACACCCGCTCTGCTGCGCTGCCGGCGGGATGCCGCACTGCTGCTGATCGGCTTCTGGCGGGGCTTTCGCAGCGATGAGCTGTGCCGCCTGGATGTCGAGCGGATTCAGGCGGTGGCCGGTGTGGGCATGGAGATCTACCTGCCACGCAGCAAGGGCGACCGCGACTTCCTTGGCACCACCTGCCGTGCTCCGGCGCTGAAACGGCTGTGTCCGGTGCAGGCCTATCTGGAGTGGATCGAGCTGGCTGGCCTGGTGCAGGGACCGGTGTTCCGCCAACTGGACCGCTGGGGCAACCTCGGCGAGGACGGGCTCAACCCCAACAGCCTGATCGCCCTGCTCCGGCAGATCCTGCGCCGCGCCGGAGTGCCGGGCGAGTCGTACAGCAGCCACTCGCTGCGCCGCGGCTTCGCCACCTGGGCGGCAGCCAACGGCTGGGACCTCAAGAGCCTGATGGGTTACGTCGGCTGGAAGGACGTGAAATCGGCCATGCGCTATATCGACCCGACCCTCTCCTTCGGTGGACTGGCCGTCAGGCCTGCCCTGGAGAACGACGCCAGAGCCCTGCCGAAGCTCCCAGAATCGCCTTGACCTATTGGCTCTGGTTGCAAGTTTGTTTGGTGAGTTATGGGTGGTTTTGGTGAAACTACTCCACTCTCCTTGATTTCCGATTTCAGGAAATAGCATTTGGAGTTGTACCCACAAGCTGCGTGCATTGCTGGAATTGCGTGATAACCCTGGGTGACCGACAAGCCGAAGGCGATCGGCTATGGTTTCAGGCAGACGGCAGTCTTGCTGGAGAACTGGAATGAGCGGCGCCGAGCAACGGTTGTGCCTCTATACCGACACTGAACTGGAACCGGTACTGCAGCGCATGGCGCAGCAGGCGTCCCAGCTCTTCCTGCCGGGACGCCCGCTGCATGTGGTGGGTCTGTTGCGGCGCGGCTCGGCCTGACCGAACTGCCGGTCATTCCCCTGCGGGTCAAGCGCTATGCAGACGACCTGAGCCTGCTGCATCGCGACACCCTGCTGGAGGAAAACCCGGCCCTATCCGGCCTGGAACTGGCCGGCACGCCGCTGCTGCTGGTCGACGACGTGCTCTATGGTGGACACTCGCTACTACGCAGCTGCGCCTACCTGAGCCGCCTGGGGGCCGACGAGATCCGCACGGCGGTGCTGGTCGACCGCTGCGTGAGCAGCCAGCCGGTGCATGCCGATGTCTGCGGGGTGCGTCTGCAGATCGTGCCGGGGGATATCATCGATTGCTGCGTGCCGCCCTACGAGGCGGAGTTCCGCATCGAACTCTGCCGTCGGTGAAGAATCGCCGGCCGGCATCAGCCCGCCAGATGCTCGAGGAACCACTTGCCGGCCAGCCGCTCCACCTCCTCCAGGGTTCCCGGCTCCTCGAACAGGTGAGTGGCACCCGACACCACCGCCAGTTCGTGCTGGCACTGCAGCCGCTCGGCAGCCCGGCGATTCAGCATGAGGACTTCGCTATCCAGTTCGCCGACGATGAACAGCGAGGGAGCGCGCACCTTGTCCAGCACGTCCGCCGCCAGATCGACGCGGCCGCCGCGGGAGACCACCGCGGCGATGTCGGCCGGACGCGCCGCGGCGGCGATCAGCGCGGCGGCAGCACCGGTGCTGGCACCGAACAGGCCGAGCTGCAGGTCGCGCAGTTCGACGTTGCCACGCAACTGGTCTACCACCCCGCTCAGCCGTTCGCTGAGCAGCGGGATGTCGAAACGAAACTGGCGGGTACGCTCGTCAACGGGCTGTTCCTCCTCGGTGAGCAGGTCAAACAGCAGGGTGGCCATCCCCAGGCCGTTGAAGAAACGCGAGACGCTACGGTTGCGCGGGCTGTGCCGGCTGCTGCCACTACCATGTACGAACACCACAAGCCCCTGCGCGTCCTCCGGAGCGGTCAGTTCGCCATGCAACCTGGCCTTGCCGAGGGGGAAACGCATCGGATGCGGTACAACAGAACTCTTCATGCTCACCTTTCTCCATTTTTCCTTTTTTCTGACCATGCCCGCTGCAGCAGCTCCTGCACTTCAGCGTCGGAAACCTGGTTGAAATCGCGATACCAGTAGCCGATCGCACAGAGCTCCTGCGGCGTGTACAGGCAGATTACCCGATCTGCCAGCCGGCGTAGCTGACCGACTGTTTCCGGCGCGCCGACGGGCACGGCGACGATCGTGCTCTCCGCCCCCAGCCTCTTCGCCGCCTCGATGGCCGCGCGCATGGTGGCGCCGGTCGCCAGGCCGTCGTCGACCAGGATCACCGGCCGCCCCTGCAGCGACGGCAGCGGCCGCTCCCCGCGATAGACGCGCTCGCGACGCTCAAGCTCCAGGGTTTCCCGCTCGGCGGCGAGATCGATGGTGGCCTGCGGCACATGGGCGTAATGAACGACGTCCTCGTTCAGCACCCGAACCCCGCCGCTGGCGATGGCGCCCATCGCCAGCTCCGGATTGCCCGGCAGGCCGAGCTTGCGTACTACCAGGATGTCCAGCTCCAGCCCCAGGCGGCTGGCCACCTCGTAGGCCACCGGCACTCCGCCACGCGGCAGGGCCAGCACCAGGGCACCCTTCCAGGGGCCTTCCGATGCCAACTGTTCGGCCAAGCCCAGACCGGCCCGGGCACGATCGGGAAAGGGAATGTTCGGCTTCATTTGCATGGCTCCGCTGCACTTCTATGCTTTGAGTCTGGCCCAATAAATCCGCGTCAGGGATGGACAGCCGGAAATCGCGACGGATAGCCGAACTCCCCATGCAGCGAGGTGCCGTCATGGACAAGCAACGCCAGAGTCAGCGCGACCAACTGTTCAAGCCTGAACTCCACGATCCCTATCTGCGGCACTGGCATGCTCACGGCGATGCGTTCTGCCCGGAATGCGGGGTTTCCTACCAGGCCGGCCGCTGGTCCTGGCAAGAGCTGGACGACGCCGAACATGCCGAACGAACCGCCTGCCCGGCCTGCCGGCGCATCGCCGACAAGGCTCCGGCCGGCAACCTGACCCTGGCCGGCCACTTCGTCAAAGAACACAGTGACGAGATTTGCAACCTGCTGCGCAACACCGAGGCACTGGAGAAGCGGGAACATCCGCTCGAGCGACTGATGACCATCGGCGACGACCCCGAGGGTCTGGTGGTGACAACCACCGGCATGCACTTGGCGAACCGTCTGGGGCATGCGCTGGAAGCGGCTTACAAGGGACATGCCGACTACAAGTACAGCGACGACCAGACGCTGGTGAGAATCCGCTGGGAACGTAACTGAAGGACCGGCGCCGGTTCAGCAGGGCCGGCGTACCTCCTCATCCTCGGCGAGCAGGTCGAGGTAGCGGTCGTAGCGATAGACCGGTCCCTCCCGACAGGCCGAGCTGCGTCCGACATAGCAATGCCCGCAGCGCCCCATGCCGCACTCCAGACGCCGTTCCATGGACAGCCAGATACCCGTCACCGGCACGTTGTGGGCCAGGCAGAGTTCGGCGACATTCCGCATCATCGGCTCAGGGCCGCAGCAGAGCACGGCCTCCGGGGCCAGACTGGCGAACAGCGCCGGCAACGGCTCGAGCGGCGTGCAACCGGGGCGTCCGTCCTCCGCCCGCTCGAGCGTTTCGACGAGCTCCAGACTACCCCGCCACTGCTCGCGCTCCCGGGGCAAAACCTGATGGACGCGGCTGCGCGCCCCGTAGACGAGCGTCAGGGCATCCTGCCGACCGCCCCGAAGTAGCGCTTCGATCAGCCCGGCCATAGCCGCCAGACCGCTGCCACCGGCGACCGCCAGGACCCGCCGGGCGCTCCACAGCTCCGGCCAGCCGGTCCCGAAGGGGCCACGATAGCCCAGCCGGGCGCCCGGCTTCAGCTCGAACAGAGCCGAACTCACCGCGCCCTCCGCGCGGATCAATGCAGAGAAACGCCCCTGCCAGTCCGGCGGGCTGAGGTAGGTGAAGGGTACCTCGCCCACGCCCGGTACCGTCAGCATGAAGAACTGGCCGGGCATGACGGCCTGATCGCCAGGCCTGGGCGACTCGAGGGCAAAGCTGAAATGCCGGGCTATCTCACCCTCGTCATGGAACTCGAGCAACTGCATGCGCCGCGGAACCAGGCTGACCATGATTATCCAATCCTCTGCATGAACCGATGCCTGCCGCCGCCGGGCACGGAAACGACCAGGCGGGCGATCGCCACGAGCGCTGGCGCAAGCGGCGTCCGAGCAGGCGCTGCGCGGCCATCCGCCAGCGGGCATGCCAAGAATATCCTTTCCCTAGAGAGCACTGTCCGGCATTTCGTCGCCTGCCCGGGGCAGGAAATAGAATTCGCCCGGGCATGTGCTTGACTGTGGAGCGTGTGGAACGTTTGTACTTTTTTCATCATCCACGCGGAGGAAACAATCATGGCTCAAGCAGATCGGAATGTTCCCGTCAGCAAGGAACAGCAGTCCCGCCAGCCCAGTGCCGCTTCCGGCGATCCTTGGCGCCCGCTGAGCAACCTGCGCCGGCAGATCGACCACCTGCTGGAAGACTTCGACCGCATGTCGCCGTTCTGGCCGATGGGCCGCAGCGGCTTCGAGATGGAGCCCTTTGCCCGAGGCGCCGCGGAAATGGCCGGCATGCCTGCGGTAGACATCGTCGAACAGGACAAGGCCATTCTCATCACCGCCGAACTGCCCGGCATGGACGAGCACAACATCGAACTCAAGCTCTCCAACGGCAACCTGATGCTCAAGGGCGAGAAGAAGAGCGAGCGCGAGGAAAAGAGCAAGGGCTACTACCTCTCCGAACGCAGCTACGGCTCCTTCCAGCGCAGTTTCGCCCTGCCCGAGACGGTCGATGCCGACAAGATCGAGGCTCGCTTCGACAGAGGCGTGCTGACCATCACCCTGCCCAAGAAGCCCGAAGCGCAGAAGCCGGAGAAGGTCATCGACATCAAGCCGACGACTCATTGATCGACCGGACCCGGGCCGCGATCCAGCCCGCATGAAGTGGATGCGGCCGCCAAGGCCGCTCCCACTCATTCATCTCCGCCCCCAAACGCCCAGTGCATCACCCGCCTCACTCTGGCAACCCGGGCTCCCGTGACTTGGGCTCGGGCAGTTCGGTCATGGTCGCCTCGGTCAGCAGCAGGACGCTGGCGACCGACACCGCGTTCTCCAGGGCGACCCGCACCACCTTGGTCGGATCGATGATCCCGGCCTCGTACATGTCGACATAACGGTTCTGCGCCGCGTCGAACCCGACGCTGCCCTGTTCGGCGAGCAGCCGCGCCACCACCACGCCGTCATCCACCGCAGAGTTCTCAGCGATGATCCGCGCCGGCATTTCCAGGGCGCGGCGCAGGATCTGCAGCCCGGTGCGCTCGTCGCCCTCGAGCTTCGCCTCCTCGGCCTGCAGGGCCGGCACCGTGCGCAGCAGCGCCAGCCCTCCGCCGGGCACGATGCCTTCAGCGATGGCCGCCTTGGTCGCGGCAATGGCATCGTCCAAGGCGTCCTTGCGGGCCTTCATCTCGGCCTCGGTCGGCGCCCCGGCGCGGATCACCGCCACGCCGCCGGCCAGCTTGGCCAGCCGCTCCTGCAGCTTCTCGCGATCGTAGTCGCTGCCGGTCTTGTCGAGCTGCGCGCGGATCTGCTTCATCCGCGCCTCGAGTGCAGCCGAATCGCCGGCGCCGCCGATCAGGGTGGTGCTTTCCTTGTCGACCACCACGCGCTGGATACGGCCGAGCAGGGCCAGGGTGGTGTCCGCCAGGCTGCGGCCCAAGTCGCGGCTGATCACCTCGCCGCCGGTCAGCACGGCGATGTCCTCCAGCATCTCCTTGCGCCGGTCGCCGAACCCCGGCGCCTTGACCGCGACCGCGTGCAGCACCCCGCGGATATGATTGAGGATCAGGGTCGCGAGGGCCTCGCCCTCGATGTCCTCGGCGATGAACAGCATCGGCCGGCCGGCCTTGGCGACCTCTTCCAGCAGCGGGATGAGGTCCTGCAGCAGGCTGACCTTCTGTTCGCAGAGCAGGACGAAGGCATCCTCCAGCACCACCTGCATCTTCTCGGGGTCGGTGACGAAGTACGGCGACACGTAGCCGCGCTCGAACTGCATGCCCTCGACCACCTCGAGGATGGTTTCGGTGGTCTTGGACTCCTCGACGGTGATCACGCCCTCGCCACCGACCTTCTCCATAGCCTCGGCCACCAGCTCGCCGATCTGCTCGTCGTTGTGCGCGGAGATGCTGGCGACCTGTGCCTTTTCCCTGCGCGCCACCACCGGCCGCGACTGCGCCTTCAGGGAGGCGACGGCCACCTGCAGGCCACGGTCGAGGCCGCGCTTGAGGTCGATGCCGCTGGCGCCGGCAACCACGTTGCGCACGCCGTCGGCAAAGATCGCCTGGGCCAGCACCGTGGCGGTGCTGGTGCCGTCGCCGACCGCCTCGCCGGTGCGCTCGGCGGCTTGGCGGAGCATGGCCGCACCGAGGTTCTCCTCGGCGTCCTCCAGGTCAACCTGCTTGGCGATGGTCACGCCGTCGTTGCAGACCGCCGGCGAGCCCCACTGGCGCTGGATCAGCACCGACTTGGATTTCGGTCCCAGGGTCACGCGCACCGCATCGGCCAACTGGGTCGCCCCCTGCAGGACCTTCTCGCGCGCAGCGTTGCGAAACAGGATGCGGGTCTTGGCCATGTCTCATCTCCTGTGGTGTTCGGGGTCGCAGACGCCCTCCGGATGAACCACCAGCACGCTACAGGGCAGACGATAGAGCAGCGCCTCGCTGGTACTGCCGAGAATCTCGTGCTCGAACGACTTGCGCAGGCTACTGCCCAGCACCACCACGTCGATCTCGCTGCGGACGGCGTAATCGGTAAGGGTCGGGACCGGCGGGCCGAGCAGGAAATGGCGCTGCTTCGGCGGTACGCCATGGCGGTTGGCGAGGATCGTGAATACCTCCTCGGCCCCCGTCCTCATCCGCTTCTGCAGCCCCTCCAACCAGGGCAGGCGAATCAGGCTGCTGCCGAAATGCTCGGCCGTGGCGTTACAAGCATGCAGCAGATGAAGTTCGGCGCGGCACAGCATGGCGAGCCCCTCTGCCGCACGAACGATCCGATCGTTGAACTCGCTGGCCCCGTCGGCATGCACGAAGGGGTCGACCGCCGCCGCCACCTTGAGCGGCACCGGGTTGTGCGCATCGGTCACCAGGTGGAGCGGCACCGGGCAGCGGCGTAGCAGCTGCCAGTCCAGCGGCGTGACGAAGGCCCGCATGACCGCCGACTCCGGTCGCACGTCCTTGATCAACATACCGGCCGGTATCTGCCGCACATGATCGATGATTTCCTCTGCCGGATGCTTGGTCCAGACCACCTCGGTGGTCACTTCCAGCCCCTGGCTGCGCAGGATCGAGGCTTCCTCCTCCAGCCACTCGCGATGGCCGGCCAGATAGCTGTCCACGGCCTGCTTCATTCCCTCCGGGTTGATCCGGCCGACCGCCGCCAGGGTTTCCACATGGGTGAACAAAGCCATATGCAGGGGCGCGCCGCTGACCCTGGCCAGGGCGACGGCACGCTCGAACGCCGGGGTTCGGCACATGTCTGTCGTGACGACCAGAAACAGGCGTTGAAACTGGCTCATGGAAAATCCCTCCGGGGGAGCAGGCCACGGTTTCATATTAGTAGGCCTGCCGCGAAATGCCGGGGGGCGCCGGAACCCGCGCTACACCGGTAGATACCTCCGTTGTACGGCCTGGAGAAGCTGCCCGAGCGCCGCCTCCAGCTCCCCGCTGTTGTCGATGACGATGGCATCCGCCGGAAGCTCCGCCGACAGCAGTCGGGCCCGCTCGACCCGCGCGGCGATCTCCTCCCGGGTCTCCCGGCCACGGGCGTTCAGCCGCTGCTGCAGCAACCCCGGATCGACCTGCAGCAGCAGCGGCACCAGGCGTTCGCCATAGCGCGCCCGGGCCTGTTCCAGGTGGGCGCGCGAGCCGTTGACCAGCACGTCCAGCCCAAGCTCCAGCCAGTGGTCGATCTCCAGGCCGATACCGTAGCGGTAACCGTTGGCGCTCCAGTGCAGGGCAAAGGTGCCGAGTTGCAGCCGCTGGAGGAACTCGGCCTCGCTCAGCCACAGGTGGTTCTCCCCCTGCAGCTCGGGCGGACGCGTGATGTAGCGCGAGGCGATCAGGCAGGAGTGCTCGCAGAGCCGTTCGCGACAGCGGAGCAGCAGGGAATCCTTTCCGGCACCCGATGGCCCCATCAGGTAGAACAGCCGGCTGTACATATTCAACTCTCCCCTTCGCCGCAATGGCGAATCAATGTGCCAAGGTGTTCCGGAAAAACCACATGGACAATAGTGTCGCTCCGCAATCCATTGAAAGTTTTTCAAGGTTTATATGAACTAGCTTTTACAGGTTGTCCCTTGTATAGATAGCGATTGCCATTGCCGAAGCCATTGGCTAGCATCCTGCCCGCATGTGATCTGGTTCATGATTTCAGCCGTCCGGCTGTCATGGACAGGAGCACTTACATCACGGGGGCATGGTGAACCCCACGCAAGGAGGCGACCACATGATTTATCGCACCTCATTCGCGAAGCCGACGCCCGTCCGGGGCAGCCTGCTTTCGGTGCTGCTGCTACTGGGCAACGGCCAGGTTAGGGCTGAGGAAATTGCCGGCCAGGTGATCGATATCCTCGACGGCGACACCCTCAGCCTGCTCACGTCCGACAATTGGCAGATTCATGTCCGCCTGGCCGACATCGACGCCCCGGAACCCAGCCAACCCTACAGCGACAAAGCCAGGAAGATGCTCTCCACCCTCGCACTCGGCAAGCGCGCCACCCTGAAGGTACAGGCCCGCGACCTGGCCGGACGCAGCGTCGCCAGGATGTTCGTCGACGGGCTGGACATCAATCGCGAGATGGTCCGACACGGCGCAGCCTGGGTTGACCATGACCAGGACCCTCCGCCAGCCCACCTGCTGCCCGTCGAGGCCGAGGCCAAGCGGGGGCGCCGAGGGCTCTGGGCCCAGCCCGAGAAGGACATAGTGCCGCCTTGGGTCTGGAGCAAGAGCAAGCGCCAGCCCGTGCAGACGGTGGTTTCGAGCTGCGCCGGACACACCAAGGCCCCGAACTGCCTCATCCGCCGACTGAACTGGGAACCACGGGACGAGGCGCAGTACTGAGCCAGCCGAGGCCGGGGCTGGCTCAGCCGGTCGCCGCGCCCTCGAAGCCCAGCGCTGCCGGCGTATCGACATCCCACAGCACACCGCGGTCGCCGACCGCCAGCTCGTGCGCCCGTCCCTCGCGCAGCAAGCGCTTTGCCCCGCGATCACCGTCCAGGGTCGCCAGCTCCGCCCGGCAGCCCCTGCCGAAGCCGACCGGATGACCGTACCGCCCCTGCCAGGTGGGCACCACGAGCGGATGCTCCTCCAGCGCCCGCAGCACGCGCCCGACGGTCGCCGGCAGGATGAACGGCATGTCGCCCAGGGCGATCAGCCAGCCTGCGCAGTCCGCCATATGGCGCACCGCCGCAGCGATGCTCTCGCCCATCCCCGCCGAATCCAGGGTCAGGACTTCGCAGCCGTGCGCCTCGCCGAGAGCCATCGCCCCGCCGTTATCGGGGCGGGTCACCAGCAGCACCCGCGCGAGATTCGCCCGCAGCGCCAGCAACGCATGCTCCAGCACGGCGCGCTCGCTGCCGTCGCGGCCGCGACAGCGCACCAGCAGCTTGTCCTCGCCCACCCCGGCAACCGCGCGGTAGCGACTCCCCTGCCCCGCCGCCAAGAGCACGGCGCAGAAATCGCTACTCACGCCGGCTGCCCGCTGGCCTGACGAGCCGGCCGGCCGATACTAGCGACGCCGTTCTTCAGCGCGACGATCTCGGCGAGCAGCGACAGGGCGATCTCCGCCGGCACCCGGCTGCCGATCGGCAGACCGATCGGACCGTGCAGGCGCTCGATGTCGCTGGCGGCCAGGCCGAGGAAGGCCAGGCGCTCCCGACGCTTGGCGCTGTTGACCCGCGAGCCGAGGGCGCCGACGTAGAAGGCGCGCGATTGCAGTGCGGTGAGCAGCGCCATGTCGTCGAGGCGCGGATCGTGGGTCAGCGCGACGATGGCGGTGCGCTCGTCCGGCGCGATGGCCAGCACCGCGTCGTCCGGCATGCCGGGCACGAAGCGGGAGGTGCCGTCCTCCCAGCCGAAGGCGAACTCCTCGCGCGGGTCGCAGATCAGCACCTCGAAGTCGAGCATCCGTGCCATCTCGCCGACATAGCGCGACAGCTGCCCCGCGCCGATCAGCAACAGGCGCCAGCGCGGCCCGTAGACGGCGCGCAGGCGCTGCCCGTCGAAACTCAGGGCATCGCCGCGGGAAGCCTCGTGCAGACTGACCGCGCCGTTGGAAAGATCCAGCTCGCGGGCGACCAGCTCGTGGTTCTCGCAGCGCGCCAGCAGCGCCTCGACCCAGGCGGTCTCGAGCACCTCCTCCTCGGTCAGGCGCAGGGTACCGCCGCAGGGCAGGCCGAAGCGCGCCGCCTCCTCGCGGGTCACCCCGTAGGTCACCAGGGATACCGGGCACTCCGAGGCGCTGCGCCCGTCGTGCAGCCGTTCGATCAGGTCGTCCTCGATGCAGCCGCCGGACACCGAGCCGACCAGCATGCCGTCGCCGCGCAGGGCAAGCATGGCGCCGGGCGGCCGGGGCGCGCTGCCCCAGGTCTGCACCACCGTGTAGAGCAGCACGCGCTGGCCGGCCTGCCGCCAGGCCAGCACGCTGCGCAGGACATTCAGGTCGGCGCTGTCCATCAGGCCTCCCGCCAGCCCTTGAGCTGGTCGCGGACCGGCAGCTCGCGGATGCGCCTGCCGGTGGCGGCGAAGATGGCGTTGGCCAGCGCCGGACCGACCGGCGGCACGCCCGGCTCGCCGACCCCGCCGAGCGGCACCTCGCCGGCCGGAATGACCGGATGCACGGCGATGGCCTTCGGCGCCAGCGGCAGGCGCGCCACCTGGTAGTCGTGCAGGTTGCTCTGCTGCACCCGGCCGCCCTTGAAGCTGATTTCGCTGACCACGGTGTTGCCGAGGCCCATCACGCAGGCGCCCTCCATCTGCGAACGGATGCGCTCGGGGTTGATCTGCGGGCCGCAGTCGACCGCCATGTCCGCCCGGTGCACGACGAGGGTGCCGTCGTCCTTGACCTCCACGTCGAGCACCACGGCGACGTAGGTGACGAAGCTGTAGTGCACCGCCAGCCCCAGGCCACGCCCCTTGGGCAGCGCCCTGCCCCAGCCGGCCTGGCGGGTCGCCTCCTCGACCACCGCGCGCAGGCGGCCGGTGTCGATGGGATACAGCGTCGGCGATTCGCCGTGGTTCCAGGCATCGCCCAGACTGTGCGGATCGATCCGGCGCGCCGGCCCGAGCAGCTCCAGCAGGAAGTCGCGGTGATCCCGGCCGGCAGCGGCGGCCAGCTCGGCGATGAAGCTCTGCACGGCGAAGGCGTGGGGAATGTTCGACACCGAGCGGTACCAGCCGACCCGGGTGTGGGCCGCCGCCTCGGGATTCTCCAGGCGCAGGTTGGGCAATGCGTAGGGCATGCTAACGAAGCCCATGCCCAGCTCGATGGGGTTCTCGTGCCTGGAGTCCGGCCCGAACAGCGCGCCGATGCTCGGCGCCACGCTGCGGTGCAGCCAGGCGCTCGGCTTGCCGTCGGCGTCCAGGGCGCCGCGCAGGTACTCCACCGAGACGGTGTGAAAGTAGGAATGCTGCAGGTCGTCCTGGCGGGTCCACTGCACGCGCACATGGCGGCCGGGGAACTCCCTGGCCAGCACGGCCGCCTCGAGGATGAAGTCCGGCTTGGACTTGCGGCCGAAACCGCCGCCAAGCAGGGTCACATTGACCTTCACCTGGTCGAAGGGAATGCCCAGGCGCTCGGCGATGCGCTCGCGGGTGACCTGCGGCGCCTGGCTGGGTGCCCAGACCTCGCAGGCGCCGTCGGCGAAGTATGCGGTGGCCACCGGCGGCTCCATCGGCGCCTGGGCCAGGTGCGGAATGTAGTACTCGGCCTCGACCAGCCGCCCGCCCCTGGCGAAAACCGCCTCCACGTCGCCGGCTTCGCGCACCACCTTGCCGGGCGCCTTTGCCGCCTGGCTCATGGCCTGGCGGTAGGCGACCGAGTCGTAGACGGCATTGGCGCCGTCGTCCCAGTCGAGCTTCAGGGCCTGGCGTCCCCTGATCGCCGCCCAGGTATTGGAGGCCACCACTGCCACCCCGCCCAGCGGCTGGTACTCGGAAGGAATCGGCGAGCCGGCGATCTCCACCACCCTGACCACGCCCGGCACCTTGAGCGTGGCGCCGGCATCGACGGTCTTCAGCTTGCCGCCGTAGACCGGCGGACGCGCCACCACCGCGTAGAGCATGTTCTCGAAGCGCGGGTCGAGGCCGTAGACGGCGCGGCCGTTGACGATGTCGGCGCCGTCGATGGCGCGGGTCGACTCCTTGCCGATGTAGCGGAACTGCTCCGGCGCCTTCAGGCGCAGGCTGTCACGCGCCGGCACCGGCAGGACTGCGGCGGCCTCGGCCAGCTCGCCGTAGCCGAGGCTGCGCCCGCTCGGCCCATGCACCACCTTGTGCATCTGCGCCCGGCATTCGCCGACCGGCACCTGCCAGCGCTCGGCGGCGGCTTGTTCCAGCATCTGCCGCGCCGCCGCGCCGCAACGGCGCAGCGGCTCGAACCAGTGGCGCATGCTGCGCGAGCCGTCGGTGTCCTGGTTGCCGTAGCGCTGCTCGTCGCCCGGCGCCTGGACCACCCGCATCATCGCCCAGTCGGCCTCCAGCTCGTCGGCGACCACCATGGCCAGGCTGGTCCGTACCCCCTGGCCCATCTCCGAACGGCTGCAGACGAAGGTCACCAGCCCGTCGGCGCCAAGGGCGAGGAACACCTTGGGATCGTCGACCCAGCCGTGCGGCATGCCGTCGGCGCCATAGGCTTTCTTCTCCTCGGCAAGAGCATTGCGCCAGCCCCAGTTCGCCGCGATCAGCAGTGCGCCGCTGGCCACCACGCCCTTGAGAAAGCCACGCCGGCTGAGGTTGGCGACGGCGAAATCGTCCCTGTTCGACTGGGTCATGCCTGGCCTTCCTTCAGTTTGTCGGCGGCGACGTGGATAGCCGCACGGATCCGGTTGTAGGTGCCGCAGCGGCAGACGTTGCCGGCCATGGCCATCTCGATCTGCGCGTCGTCGGGGTTAGGGTTGCCCTTGAGCAAGGCGGTGGCGGTCATGATCTGCCCGCCCTGGCAGTAGCCGCACTGCGCCACGCCGAGCTCCAGCCAGGCCTGCTGAACCACTTGCCCGACCGGGTCGGCGTGCAGCGCCTCGAGGGTGGTGATCTTCTTGCCGACCGCCAGGCCGACCGGGGTGATGCAGGCGCGGGTCGCCTGGCCGTCGACATGCACGGTGCAGGCACCGCACAGGCCCATGCCGCAGCCGAACTTGGTGCCGCTGTAGCCGGCGACGTCGCGGATCGCCCAGAGCAGGGGCATCTCCTCGGGAACGTCGAGCGAATGATCCTTGCCGTTCAGGTTGAGGGTAATCATGGGAATGGTGTCCGGATGCTGTTCCTGGGGGCTTTAGTTCGGGGCCGAGCGGCCGAGTGGGCCGAAGGAGGATTAATCTATCCCATAGATCGTTGAAGGGGGTTCAATGATCCATTGATTCAGCGACAAACATGGGAGAGCGGATCGGAAGCCGAAATGTTTTTCCTCAAATCAACCATTGTCAAGCAAAGTGCCTTCACTTACTTTGTCGGCACGAAACCGTCGTGATCGCCTGCATTGTTGTTTGATTTCGCCAAGCGCCGCAGCCCCAGGCACGCCCTCCTCTTCGCCCCTTGCGTACTCGGCTGGGATATCCCGGCTCGCCCTTCAGCGGTGAGCGCCAACTTCGATGAGTTCGCCGCCCACACTCCGGCCGACCCACCTCATCGCGTCCTCACCAGGCATGACAGCGCTCGCCTGAACCTCGGTGACGCATGCGGCAAGAAAGCCCGCTCACAGCCAAGCCCGAAGCCTCCTTCTACGCATCCCACATTGAACACCCAACACAACTGGAACGGACCACCCATGAGCATCAGCCTCGCAAAGAAACAAACGATCTCTCTGGACAAGGAAGCCGGTACGGGTCTGCGCAAGATCCGCATGGGTCTGGGCTGGGACCCGGTCAAGCCATCCGGCTTCTTCGGCAAGCTGCTGAATAGCGACACGGCCGTCGACCTGGATGCCTCCTGCATCGTGGTGGACAACAACCAACATCCCGTGGATATGGTCTGGTTCCGTCAACTGAAGTCCAATGACGGCCTGATCGCGCACTCGGGCGACAACCGTACCGGCGACGGCAGTGGCGACGACGAAACCATCTCCGTGAATCTGGAAGCGTTGTCCGGCAACATCGCGCATCTGGTGTTCACCGTGAACTCCTTCCTGGGCCAGACCTTCGAGAAGGTGGGCAACGCCTACTGCCGTATCGTGGATGACGTAACCGGCAAGGAACTGGCCCGCTTCAACCTGAGCGATCAAGGCCACCATACCGGCATGATCATGGCCTATCTGACCCGCACCGCGTCGGGTTGGAACGTGACCGCGGTCGGCCAGCGCAGCAACGGTCGAACCGTAGCCGATCTGGGTAACGAAGCCGTGGCTGCGGTGAACGCATGACCACGCTGGCTCCCGGAGCCAATGCGCCCCTCGCCCAAGGCCCTTTGACCGCCACGATCGGCTTTACCCCGGTAGCCGGTGCGGATCTGGACGTTTCGGCCTTCCTGCTGGACGCCAACGGCAAGGTCCGCGGCGATGCCGACATGTGCTTCTATGGCCAGACCATTGTCGCCAACGGGGCTGTCCAACTGTCCCGGGTTGAATCCGGCCGGGTGGTCTTCTGCCTCGATCTGGACCGCCTGGATGCCGCCGTGGAAAAAGTGGCCCTGACCGCCACCATCGACGAGAACAAGGCGCGCTTTGCGGCATTCCCGCATCTGGCCCTGAGCGTCAGCGGTGGCATCGAAGCGCCCATCCCGACCCAGGACATGCAGGAAACCGCGCTGATCCTCGGCGAGTTCTACCGCCGCCAGGGTGCCTGGAAGTTCCGTTGTGTCGCGCAGGGCTTTGCCGGCGGTCTCGCGCCGCTGGCCACCCACTTCGGCGTCGAGATCGCGGTCCCGACCGCAAGCCCGCCAGCGACTCCCGCGCCCGTGCCGACGCCACCCGCCCCAGTCAGCCTGAGCAAGATCACCCTCGACAAGTCTCGCGCCAGCATCAGCCTGGAGAAGAAAGGCGATGGCGACTTCGGCGAGATCAAGATCAACCTGAACTGGAACCGCCCCACTACCTCCGGCGGACTCTTCTCCGGCCTGCTGGGCAGATCCGGCGGAGTCGATCTGGACGTGGGTTGCCTGTTCGAGCTGCAGGACGGTCGCAAGGGCGTGATCCAGGCGCTCGGCAAGGCCTTCGGCAGCTTCGACAACGCCCCCTACATTCACCTCATGGGCGATGACCGCAGCGGTGCAGTCCGTGACGGCGAGTGGCTACGGATCAACGGCAAGGAGTGGTGCAACATCCGCCGCGTACTGGTGTACGCCTTCATCTACCAGGGCGTCCCGAACTGGAATGCCACCGATGGCGTCGTGACGCTTTTCGCTCCCGGCCAACCGCCCATCGAGGTTCGCGTGAGCGAAGAAGGCGGCAAACTCGGTTGCTGCGCCATCGCCCTGCTCGAGAACGTGGGCGGCAGCGTGAAGGTCTCCCGCGAAGTGCGCTTCTTCCAGGACCAGCAGAAGGCCGATCAGGCCTACCAGTGGGGCCTTCGCTGGAGCGCGGGCTCCAAATAACCCGGACAACGGGCAGGGCTTCGCCTGCCGACTGTTCCGGTCGTAAAGAAAACGCCTAACCCTACCAAGGAGAGTAAATCATGGCACTTACCCTGCAGAAAGGCGGCAACCTGTCCTTGTCCAAGACCGACCCGAGCCTGACCAAGATCCTGGTCGGCCTGGGCTGGGACCCGCGCGTCACCGACGGCGCCGCGTTCGACCTGGACGCCAGCGCCTTCCTGCTGAACGCCGACGGCAAGGTTCGCGGCGAACAGGACTTCATCTTCTACAACCAACTGCGCAGTCCCGAAGGCGCCGTCGAGCACGCCGGCGACAGCCGTGACGGTCTCGGCGACGGCGACGACGAGGCCATCAAGGTCGACCTGACCAAAGTTCCGGCCGACGTCGACAAGATCGCGTTCGTCGTGACCATCCACGAAGCCGAAGCGCGTCGCCAGAGTTTCGGCCAGGTGGGCAAGGCCTTCATCCGCATCGTCAACAGCGTCTCCGGCGTCGAGGTCGTGCGCTTCGACCTGGCCGAAGATGCGTCCACCGAAACCGCGATGAACTTCGGCGAACTGTACCGCCACAACGGCGAATGGAAGTTCCGCGCCGTCGGCCAAGGCTATGCCGGTGGCCTGAAAGCGATGTGCGACCAGTTCGGCCTGAACCTGTAACCCCATCACCCGCAAAACCACCCAGAAGGAAGTTGAAAATGGCTGTATCCCTGAGCAAAGGCGGCAACGTATCCCTGTCCAAAGAAGCCCCCGGCCTGACCGCCGTGAATGTCGGCCTGGGCTGGGACGCTCGCGTCACCGATGGCGCCGCGTTCGATCTGGACGCCTCGGTATTCGTGGTCGGCGAGAACGACAAGGTGCTGAACGATCAGGCCTTCGTCTTCTACAACAACAAGAAGTCGGCCTGCGGCAACGTCGAACACCAGGGCGACAACCGCAGCGGTGAGGGCAGCGGCGACGACGAGCTGGTCTCCGTGAACCTGGCCGGCCTGGGCGCCGAGACCAAGAGGCTGGTCTTCGCGGTCACCATTCACGAAGCCGAAGCGCGTCACCAGAGCTTCGGCCAGGTGGGCAAGGCCTACATCCGCGTGATGAACCAGGCCGGCGGCACCGAGATCGCCCGTTTCGACCTGAGCGAAGATGCCTCCACCGAAACCGCGATGATCTTCGGTGAGCTGTATCGCCACGGCGAAGAGTGGAAGTTCAAGGCCATCGGCCAGGGCTTCGCGGGCGGCCTGGCTCCGCTGGCGGCCAACTTCGGCGTCAACCTCGCCTGATCGGGCTTGGTCGCAAGGGAGGCCTCGGTGCGAGGCCTCCCTTGCCCTTCCCTCCTGTTCCAGAGTCCTCCGGAACAGAACCAGAACACGCATCGGCTTCGCTTGAACAAGGACTTTCCGAATGCTCGAACTCATCCGGGGCCAGCGGCTGCCGTTGTCTTCGATTACACACTCAAGCTCCGTGGAAGTGGCTTTCGACATTCAGGGCCCACTGGCGCTCGACCTGGCCTGCTTCGGCCTCGATGCCCAGGGCAAGCTCTCCGACGACCGCTACATGGTCTTCTTCAACCAGCCGGAATCGCCCTGCCAAAGCGTGCGACTGCTGAACCCGACGACCTTCGGCCTCTCGCTGGCCGAGGTCCCAGCCGGCATCGACAGGCTCGTCTTCACCGCGGCCATCGACGGTCAGGGCACGCTGCGCCAGCTCGGCGCGAGTCGGTTCAGGATCGGCGACGCCGGCCTCCCCAAGGCCGCCTGCGCGTTCGCCGGCGAAACCTTTGCCGAGGAGCGCGCCGTCATGCTGGTGGAATTCTACCGCAAGGACGGCGCCTGGCGACTGAATGCGGTGCTGCAGGGCTTCAACGAGGGTCTGGATGCGCTGGTACGCCACTTCGGCGGCGAGGTGGCGGAAGACCCGCCAGCCCCGGCACCCGCCGGCCACGTCTCCCTCGAGAGGAAAGTGGCTGCCGCCGCCCCGCAACTGGTGAGCCTGGCCAAGAAGGCTCAGGTCAGCCTGGAAAAAGCCCGGCTGACCGACGTGCGCGCCCGGGTGGGCCTGATCCTCGACGGCTCGGGCTCCATGCACAACCAGTACAAGCGCGGCCGGGTACAGGAAGTGGTAAATCGCCTGCTACCGCTGGCGGTTCACTTCGACAACGACGGCCAGCTCGACTGCTGGGCCTTCGGCGACCTGCCCCAGCAACTCGGCAGCGTCACCCTGCAGAACTTCCACGACTTCATCGACACCGACCACGGCGGCTGGCGGAAATGGGAGCTGGGCTCGCGCATCAACACCGAATACCGGGTCATCGAACAAGCCATCGAGTTCTACCGCCGCAGCAAGAGTTCCACGCCGGTCTACCTCCTGTTCGTCAGCGACGGCGGCATTTACGACAGCCGGCGGATCGTCAAGCTGATCACCGAAGCGGCCACGCTGCCGATCTTCTGGCAGTTCGTCGGCCTGGCCGGGCGCAACTACGGCATTCTCGAAAAGCTCGACGACATGAGCGGCCGCGCGGTCGACAACTGCAACTTCTTCGCCCTCGACGACCTGCATGACCTCAGCGAGGAAATCCTCTACGACCGACTGATGGAGGAATTCCCCGGCTGGCTGAAGGCAGCCAGGGCCAAGGGAATCGTCGCCTGAAGAAATAACGGGGCGGCGCTCATCGAGCCCTGAGCGCCGCTCTCAACGCGCCGGCTGAGACTTGCCGTCGGCCACCCCGGCCGTGTTCTCCAGCAGGCTGGAGGTCGCGGTCTGCAGGAAGGCGTTCAGCTCGCGCTTGAGCAGCGCCGCGTCGGGAGCCCCGGCGAGCGGCGTGCTGGCCGGATCGCTGCCGAGACGGTAGTGATAAAGCTTCGCCGGCCGGTCGCGCGGTTGCACCAGCACCCGGTCGCCGCTGATCAGGGCGACCGTCTGGTCGCCGCCCGAGGGCTTGATCACGCCGAAGCCCGGGCTGTCCGCCGGCTGGGCGAGCAGGTCGCGGCCCCAGCACTGGTGACGAACCTCACCGCCCAGGCGGCCCATGACGGTCGGCACGATGTCGACCTGGGTGCCGACGATGTCGCGGCGGGCGCCAAACTTCTCCTGCAGGCCCGGAGCGATCAACAGCAGCGGCACGTTGAAGCGCAGCAGGTCCATCTCGGTGAGCTGCTCCTTGCTGCCGAAGCCGTGGTCGCCGACCATCACGAACAGGGTGTTCTTGAAATAGGGCGACTGGCGCGCCTTGTCGAAGAAACGGCCCAGCGCCCAGTCCGCATAGCGCATCGCCGTCAGGTGCTCGTCCTGCTCGCCGAAGCCGGTCACCGGGGCCACCGGCAGCTGCTCCGGCAAGGCATAGGGGGTGTGGTTGGAGAGCGTCTGCAACAGGGCATAGAACGGCTTTCCGCCGGCGCTTCGGCGTTCAAGCTCCTCGGCCGCTCGATCGAACATGTCCTGGTCGGAAACGCCCCAGGTCGGGTCGGAGAATACCGGATCGACGAAGTCGTGGCGGCCGATGAAATTCCGCATCCCCTGGCTGCCGAAGAAACCCGACTGGTTGTCCCAGGCGAAGTCGCCGTTGTAGACGTACAGGCTGTCGTAGCCCCGCGCGCCGAGCAGTTGCGGCAGTCCGGAAAACCGGTGACCGCCCTCGGGCGTCTGCATCAGGTATTCGAAACCGGGCAGGTTGGGAAAGCAGGCCATGGTGGCGAACATACCCTGATGGGTGTGGGTGCCGTTGGAGAAGAAGCGGGTGAACAGCAGCCCCTCCTGCGCCAGCCGGTCGAAGCTCGGCGTGATGCCGCCCGGCGCGCCCAGCGCGCCGACGTAATGGCCGGCGAAGCTTTCCATCAGGATCACCACCACGTTGCGGATCGGCAGGGTGCTCTCCTGCGGCGGCGAGTAGTCGCGGCGGACGGCGGCGCTGCCCTCGTCGACCAGCCGGTCGGAATCCGTCAACAGCATCTGCCGCACGGTCTGGCGGGCTTCGCCGCTCGCCAGGGTGGCCTTCCAGATATTGTCGCGCTGATCGGAGAACTGGCTGCGCGCGGCATCCATCAGCGTCAGGCTGCCGTTGAGGCCGAGCCGATTGGCAAACATCGAGTCGGTGGTGAAGGCATCGCCCCAGCGCAGCGGCGGCCCCTGGCGCAGGGTTCCCCGCGCCGAGAGCACCGCCAGCGCCAGACAGAGCGATAAGGCCACGGCCCGAACCGGCCAGAGACTGCCGATGGCCTCTTGCCCCGCCGCGGCCGGCGAGCGGGTGAGCCGGTCCAGGCGGCCGAACGCCCAGCCCAGCAGAACCGTCGCGAGCAGCCAGGCGGACAGGTAGCGGAGCACCGGAAAGCCGTACCAGAGCATGCTCAGCACGGTTTGCGGATCTTCCTTCACGTACTGGAAGACCAGGCCATTCAGACGCTGGTGGAACTCGCGGTAGAAGTCCAGTTCCAGCACGCCGAGAAACAGGGTCAGGCTGGCGAAGAGCGTCAGCCAGGTGCGCAGCAGCGCCCTCGCCCGCATCGCCCGACGGCTCGCCACGGCCAGCAGCAAGGGCGCGCAAACATAGACGACCAGGCGCAGGTCGAAGCGCAGGCCGTTGAGAAAGGCCTCGGCGATGGTCGTGGCGGAGGCCGTGCCGATCTGCTCGCTGTTGTAGATCAGCAAGGCCAGACGCAACAGGGAATACAGGGCCATCAATACGGCAGCGCTAGCCAGGGTGAAGGCCAGGTGCTGCCCGAGGGAAACGCTGAAGGAGGTTGGCGCAGGTTGCTGGGCCGATGCCCGGTGATTTTTTCGCAAAAAGGCGAGCCCGACAGGACGGCTCGTAGGCATGGTTGCCGCGCTCCAGGAGGAAGTCTGCGGCAACTCTATTCATAGGGGCATGGTGAATACGTCAAAAACAGATGAACAAACTGTCAAGGATGGGTTCTACCCGTCAATTTCGGCGCCCGAGGCGCCGGTGCCGCGTTTAACAGGCCGTTGAAAAAAGCCAGAGCGCTTTCCGCTCTGTCAAACTGACGGCCCTCTTCTTCATGCAGACCTCAGCCCCTGCCAATGCGTGGACTTGATCTCAAGCAAGACGAGCTGTTCAGCTACACGACGCTGGAGCAGCGCATTCCGAACGACCATCCGCTGCGCCCATTGCGCAGGCTGGTCGATACCGTCCTGGCTTCGATGGATCGGGATTTCGAC